>Ga0105050_10005698_pt1 | contig 15832 bp, 7 predicted proteins | sample FRY01_FD_78088 | JGI IMG/M metagenome (GOLD analysis project Ga0105050, IMG submission 78088) | Freshwater microbial communities from Lake Fryxell liftoff mats and glacier meltwater in Antarctica - FRY-01 | ecosystem: Environmental > Aquatic > Freshwater > Ice > Glacier meltwater ... | reverse complement strand
CGCCGGCATGCGTGGTGACAATGTACTTGCGGTATTGCCTACGGGCGGTGGTAAATCCCTGTGTTATCAGTTGCCGGCGTTGAATCGCTATCACCGTAACGGCAGTCTCACCATCATCATTTCCCCGCTCCAATCTCTGATGAAAGATCAAGTGGATGGTTTGCTGGAGCGCAACGTCGAGTGTGCCGCAGCCCTGAACGGGCTGCTGTCTTTGCCGGAACGCGCCGATGTATTGGATAAAATCCAGATGGGTGATATCGGGATTCTGCTGGTGTCGCCGGAGCAGTTCAGGAATCAAGGTTTCAGGAAGGCCATTGCCCAGCGCCGCATTGGTGCCTGGATTTTTGATGAGGCCCACTGTCTCTCAAAGTGGGGCAACGACTTCCGACCGGACTATTTGTACGCTGCCCGGTTTATTAGCGAGTTTACCGGGAAAGGGGAGTTGGCTCCTATTGGCTGCTTTACGGCTACGGCCAAGCCAGATGTACTTGAGGACATGCGCCAGCACTTTCGCGAGCAACTGGGCGTGGAGTTTTGCAGTTTCCTTGGCAGCCCAGAGCGCACCAATCTATCCTTCGATGTCCTGCCCTGTAACCGCAATGAAAAGTGGGGACGCGCCCTGGAGTTGCTGAACGAGCACTTGGGCGACAACGATGGCGGCGCCGTCATTTTTGTAGCGAGCCGGCGTAAGGCTGAAGATTTGGCCAGGTTCATCGCTGACCAGGGATGGGCCTGTGAGCATTTTCACGCCGGCCTTGAGCCCAACCAGAAAAAGGATACTCAGAACGCCTTCAAAGCAGGAAACCTGAGAGTCATTGTGGCCACCAATGCCTTTGGCATGGGCGTGGATAAGGCCAATATCCGATTGGTGGTGCATGCCGAGATCCCCGGTTCGCTGGAGAACTATCTGCAGGAAGCTGGTCGCGCAGGACGGGATCAGCAGGATGCCCGCTGCGTACTGCTGTACGACCCCAATGACATCGAAACACAGTTCAGTCTAAGCGAACGCTCCCGGCTGACGTTTCGGGATATTCAGCAGATTCTGCGCAAGTTGCGTTTTGAAAGCGCCAAACGCAAAGGTGAACCTCTGGTCATTACTGCCGGAGAGATACTCCAGGACGATAGCGTTGACACCAGTTTCGATGCTGAGGAGCGTGATGCCGAAACCAAGGTAAGCACGGCCATCTCATGGCTGGAGCGCGACGAATACCTGAAGCGAGAAGCCAATGTTACACGGATCTTCCCGGCCAGACTGGGCGCTGGCGAGGAGGAGGCCACAAAGATCCTCGCCAGCGCTAATCTTCCCGAGCGCAAACGCCAGGAATTCGAGGTTATCCTCAGATACCTGCGAAATGCGGGTCTCGATGAGCGGATCAGCACTGATCAATTGATACAGCTGACCAGCCAGACCCAGGAGGAGGTGGTCGGCTCCTTGCGGCAGATGGAGACACTGGGCTTGCTGATCAATGACACCCTGTTGACCCTCTACCTGCGCCATGGCGTCTCGGATTCGGCCGAGAAACGCCTGCTGAAAACGGCGAGACTGGAGCAGGCGCTGTTTGAACTACTCGCGGAGTCCGCGCCCGATGCAGCCGACGGAGAATGGCAAGATCTGTGTTTGAGCTCGCTCACCTCTTCTGCCAAGGAGCGACTGGAGGTGGACGATCTGCTTCCCATACAGGTGTTAACGCTATTGAAAAGCCTGTCCCGAGACAAAGCTAACGAAACGGGCCAACGAAGCAGCTTTGAAATCAGGGCTATCAATCATGATTACCTGAAGTTGAAGGTATTAAATGGATATCGTTGGGTGCAGCTAGAGAAACTGGGAGAGAAGCGCCGAGCGTTGGCAGCAGTAATAGTCCCCTTTCTGACCGGCAAGCTTCCGGAAGATCTGCGCAGCAAAGACGCTATGGTTGAAACCAGCTTTGGCGAGCTGGAGGATCAGATTGCCGGGGATCTGGAGCTCAATGCCACAATTCCTCCAGCGCAGCGCCGACGTGCACTTGAGCATGTGCTGCTTTATCTGCACCAGCAAGGGGTTGTGGCGCTCAATCACGGCATGACGGTAATGCGTCGCGCTATGACGGTCGAGATCAACGAAAACAAGAAAAGGCGCTATCTTAAAAGTGATTTCAACCGCCTGGACGAGCACTACCGAGAACGCACCATTCAGGTTCATGTGATGCGCGAGTATGCCGAAACAGCTCTGAAAGAAATGGCAGAGGCACTTCGTCTGGTGATTGATTACTTCAGTCAAAGCAAGGAAGACTTTCTCCAGCGATACTTCTCTGACAAGAAGCTGGTCCTGGATAGGGCCACCAGTGAGGAATCCTGGGACGCGATTGTCGGGCCATTAAGCCCAAGCCAACATAAAGCCGTAGTGGATGACGACGACCGCAACAGGCTGATTCTCGCCGGCCCTGGGTCGGGCAAGACCCGCGTCATTGCTCATCGCATTGCCTATCTGCTGCGGGTGAAGCGAGTCCCTGCTCGGGCTATCGTTGCCTTGACGTTCAACCGCCATGCCGCTAACGAAATTCGCAAGCGAGTGCAGGAACTGGTGGGCCAGGATGCTTACGGTGTTACCGTATTGACCTACCACAGCCTTGCCATGCGTATGACGGGGGTCAGGTTTCAGCGTAACGAAAGTGTCGATGAACAGCGCCTCATGGAGATACTGACCCAAGCGGTCGCGTTGTTCGAAGGTTCCGCTGTTGCCAGTGGTGACGCTGAACTGCGCGACCAGCTGCTGGGCGGTTACCGATATATTCTGGTGGACGAATATCAGGATATTGATGAAATGCAGTATCGCCTGGTCAGTGCCCTGGCCGGACGCCACGTCGACAAGGAGCAGAGACTCTGCATCCTCGCCGTGGGTGATGACGACCAGAATATCTACGCCTGGCGGAATACCAGTAATCGATACATTGAGCGTTTCCGTGAAGACTACGAGGCCGGAATCGAGTACCTGGTGGAGAACTATCGATCGACCCGGCATATCATCGCCGCCGCCAACCAGCTTGTTGCGCAGAATACCGATCGACTGAAACAGGAACATCCCATCGGCATCAATATGGCTAGACGCAAGGATCCTGCAGGCGGTCGCTGGGAAGCCCGTGACGGAGTGGCTCGAGGGCAGGTTCTCCGGCTGATAGTGACTAGCTCCGACAGCATGGCGGGTAATCAGCAGGCACAGGCGGTAGTTTCCCGATTGCAGACTCTGATGTCGGCAGGCAACCTGGATTGGTCAGAGTGCGCCATTCTGGCTCGAAGCCATAAATACCTTGCGCCCGTGCAGGCCTGGTGTGAGCAGAATGCGGTTCCCTACCACTTAGCCGCAGACAAAGGGCAAGCGCCAGCGTTGACACGGCACAGGGAGTTCGTCCGCTTTATCGATATTATTGCAAGCCGCGAGGCGCCCGCAGACGCCGATGAGTTGCGTGTACTGCTCGAGAACCTGAAACCTGATGACTACTGGCTCCAAGTGCTCGCTGAAGCCATTGAGCAGCTCAAGCTGGAGTTCGGCGAGGCCCAACTCAAGGGGCCTGCATTGGTTGACTGGTTCTATGATTACCTCAGGGACATACGTCATAAGCCCGCCAACGGGCTTTACCTTGGCACGGTGCATTCGGCCAAGGGGTTGGAGTTTCCTCATGTCATTATTTTGGATGGTGGTTGGAGTATGGATGTGAAGACCATGGACGATGAGCGCCGCCTGTATTACGTCGGCATGACGCGCGCCGCAGACACCCTGACCTTGTGCGAGTTCACCAATGGCAACCGGTTCAGCCCTGCAATTGAGTCAGTAACGGCTGCGACGCATTGGCAGAGTGACTACAACCATGAGCTTTGCAAGCGCTACCAGACGCTCTCGCTCAGCGAGATAGACATTGGCTATGCTGGTCGGCAACCAGCTAACGCTGAAATACATCAACACATAGCCAGGCTAAGCGCAGGCAGCCCTTTGCACTGGCGAGAAGACAACGACCGGTATCTCTTGCTTGATGCACAGGGAAACGTCGTGGGCAGAACGTCGGCATCTTTTAGGCTTGATGGGCGACTAGAAGTGAGTATCGTGAGCGCAGTGGTAGTCCGGTATGCTGAGGATTCCGAGGAGCAGTATCGACACCCGAGCAAGACCACCCGCTGGGAGGTGATTGTGCCAAAAGTGACTTTGGGAGAAGGAAAATGAGCAGCAGGGTTTAATCGAGATGACCTTACCTGACAAACTACGCAACCGGCTACAACGCTACCGGTTGACATCAGCTGGACACGCATATGGACACTAAACAACTACAACAAGGCCTGCACCAGGCGTTTTTCACCGAGCAGCACCGCATTGTGTTCTGGTACGACCAGGAACAAAGTTTTGTGGATGAGCTTGGTCAGTTAGATTTGCCCGATGTGCATATCCTGAACATGCAGGGCGAACCCAGTCTGGCGATCAAGCTGCGTTTGGAGCTCGGTGACCCAGAAGGCAGATACCTGCTCTACTTCCCATCCAGCGAACCAGAGCTGGCCGATGATTGGTTGCTGGATATCAAGCTTTATTCCCGCACATTTTATGCGGATCGAATATCCCTGATCTTTAATGAGCTCGGCTTGCAGCAGCAAAGCCTGCGTGATCATCTAAATCGCCGACAAGTTTTTTTGCGCAGTAAATCCCGTGTGGCGGCGCTGAGGCGTCTGGTGAGTGCCTCCAATACAGCCGAACAACTGGATCTGGCGATGATTGCGGTGGTCCTGGGTACAACAGCCTGTGATATCGCCACCCTGTTATTTAGTCTTGGCGCTGAGGCCGTGCAACAAGATACGGGTCTTGAGAAAAATCCAACAAGTATTGCCGAGCTGGAGAAATTCGACCTGCTGCCAGCGCTCCTGCATGCCCTGGCAACCGAGGTAGGTTACCCGGTTACGCCTGAGGAACTAAACGGCGAGCAACCCTTCAAATTCGGTCAACTGATGATTCGCCTTCTGACGACAGGCTTTTGTGAAAGTATCGGTGAGATCCCAAGCTGGGCCACCAGCATGGCGGTGTCTTCAGCGGGTGCCAGAGCCACGGCCAGAGCCTTTCTGTCGCGTTGGCGGGACAGCTCTGAGTTTTACCTCGCTTATGACACCCTCTCACACTGGGTTGCTGATGCGCTGCGTATCGAGCAGCGATTGTCGGATTTCCCCTTGCAGACCTTGGCTAATGTCGCCACCTTCGAGGCCGTTGAGAAACAGATTGTGGTCGAGCTTTGTCAAGCAATCCCCAAAGCCGGCATCAGCGATCTTGCAACGCTAGAGAAAGTTATTCAGACCCGTTTGGATGGTCACTGGGCATCGCGCCACAAGGGTGATGATATCCGTGCACGTTACCGCCTGATCTACCAGGCACTGGCCGCCGCCATTGAGCTTTTCTCCCTGCGTCAGACGCACAAGGATGGCTTCCACCATGCCAGCTGTGATGCCTTGTATCAGGCCTACACCAGCGAGCTGTATCGCTTTGATACCGCGTATCGTCATTACATGACAGCCGCGCGCAAGTCTCATGTCAACTTGTTGCGCGAACTGGATGAGGCCGTGGAAGCCTGTTATGCCAGCTGGTACATCAGCCACCTGGCCCGCTGTTGGAGTGAGCGGCTGGAAGCAGAAGATCGTCTGTCTGATTGGCGTTTGCAGAGCATTCCCAATCAGCAGAATTTTTACCAGCACTGGGTGGAGCCGCAGTTTGATGGTTCACGCAACAAGCGCGTGGTCGTTATCATCAGCGATGCTTTCCGTTTTGAGGCTGCTGCCGAGCTTCGCGAGCGCATTGACAGCAAACGTTACAGCCAGGCAACGCTTGCCAGTCAGCTTGGTGTGCTACCCAGTTACACCACACTGGGCATGGCGTCTTTGTTACCTCACAAACACATCGAATACCGCACCGGTGGTGGCGACGATGTCTTTGTCGATGGTCTAAGCACCAAAGGCACCGCAGCACGTAACAAGATTCTAGCGGTGCATCAGGGGATGGCTGTCACGGCTGAGCAGGTCAAGGCCTGGTCACGCGAAGTTGGCCGGGAAGCACTTCGTGATCAACAGCTGGTGTATGTTTACCACAATGTGGTGGATGCTCGCGGTGACAGCGCCTCTACCGAGGCTGAAACCTTTGACGCTGTGGCGCTGGCTATTGAGGAGCTCGATGAGCTCTCGCGTAAAATTCTGATGCACTTTAATACCAGCACCGTCATCATCACCGCTGACCATGGCTTTTTGTTCCAGCAAAGTCGCCTTGAGTCAGCAGACAAGACTGAGTTGAAGGACATCCCGGCCTCTGTCATCAAAAACAAAAAGCGTTATGTGATAGGACCTGAGCTGCCGGCTAACAAAGAGGTCTGGCACGGCAATACCCGCCATACCGCAAGCACTGCGACTGATACCGACTTCTGGATCCCAAAGGGCGCTAACCGTTTCCACTTTGTGGGCGGTGCCCGCTTTGTACATGGCGGGGCTATGCCACAGGAGATTGTGGTACCCGTGCTAGTGGTAAACCAGCTGCGCGGCGAAAAAGCTGAGCGCAGGTCAACCCGCAAAGTCGGTGTCATCTCTGCCCGATCCAGCCTGAAAATGGTCAACAATATTCAGCGCTTTGACTTGCTGCAAACCGAAGCTGTCAGTGACCGGGTGCTCCCTATCACTCTGTCGGTGGGTATTTATAACGGAGACCAGCTCATTTCCAGCGAAGAAACCGTGACCTTTGATTGTGGTACCGATTCGATGAGCGAGCGCACCCGCCAGGTCAGACTGTCACTGCAGGGTTCGAACTTTGATCGCAAACGCGATTATTTTTTGTTGCTCAAAGATAAGGATCTGCAAATCGAGATTGAGCGCTACCGGGTCATTATTGATCTGGCAATAACTAATGATTTTTAAGCACATAACGACTGGTGAGATACGTTAAATGGACAACACAAACATCGTAGATCTGGATCACTTGCTCAATGAGCATTTTGCTGGCCGGGTCGTACGCAAGGATCTGACAAAACTGATCAAAGAAGGCGCCAATGTGCCGGTTTATGTGCTGGAGTATCTGCTGGGTATGTACTGCGCCTCGGATGATCACGAGGTCATTGAGGAAGGGCTCAAGAATGTTAAAACTATTCTGGCTGAAAATTATGTGCGCCCCGATGAGGCTGAGAAAATAAAATCTCTGGCGCGAGAGCGTGGCACCTATCGTGTCATTGATCGGGTGACAGTACGACTGAACGAGAAAAAAGATCGCTATGAAGCAGCCTTCAGCAATCTTGGCATCAAGGATGCTGAGATCTCAGCGGCAATAGTTAAGGAGAATGAAAAACTTCTGGTCGGTGGTATCTGGGTGATCGCCACGCTCAGCTATTTCCATGACGAGGGTCAACCCGGCTCTCCATTCAGTGTCACTTTGCTCAAACCCATACAGATGCCCAACATGAACATGGCAGAGCTCTTCGATGGCAGGCGCGCCTTGACCACTGACCAGTGGCGAGAAACCTTGATCCGCTCCATTGGCATGGAGCCGGCCACGCTGGACATCGACGTACAATGGCACCTGCTCGCTCGCATGATTCCGTTTGTGGAGAACAATTACAATGTTTGCGAACTGGGGCCCCGTGGCACGGGGAAAAGCCATGTCTATAAGGAATGCTCGCCCAACAGCATTCTTATCTCTGGTGGGCAGACCACGGTTGCCAACCTTTTCTACAATATGAGCTCACGCCGTATTGGCTTGGTGGGCTTGTGGGATGTGGTGGCTTTTGACGAAGTAGCCGGCATCAACATGAACGAGCGCGATGGCGTACAGATCATGAAGGACTATATGGCCTCCGGCTCATTCGCCCGCGGACGCGAGCAGATGGAAGCCTCCGCCTCGATGGTCTTTGTGGGCAATATCAACGACAGCGTGGAACATATGGTCAAGACCAGTCACCTGTTAGCCCCCTTCCCCCCGTCCATGATTGATTCAGCGTTTTTTGATCGCTTCCACGCCTACATCCCAGGATGGGAGATTCCCAAGATGCGTCCGGAGTATTTCACCGACCGCTATGGTCTGATTGTCGACTACCTGGCTGAATACTTCCGTGAAATGCGGAAGCGCAGTTTTGCCGATGCCATCGACAAACACTTCAAACTCGGTAACAACCTCAACCAGCGTGACGTAATTGCGGTGCGCAAAACCGTCTCCGGTTTACTTAAACTGCTACATCCACATGGAGAGTTCAGCAAAGACGATGTGCGCCAATGCCTGGAGTATGCTCTGCAGGTGCGCCGTCGTGTGAAGGAGCAGCTCAAGAAAATTGGCGGCATGGAATTTTACGATGTGCATTTTAGTTACATCGACAAAGAGACCCTGGAAGAACGCTTTGTCTCGGTTAAAGAACAAGGCGGCGGCAAACTCATCCCAGAAGGCCCGGCAAAACCAGGCTTTTTCCACATCGTCGACCAGGGGCACGCCAATATGCCCGGTGTCTACCGCATTGAACTGCAGGTGACCAACGGGACCGGCAAGCTCGCCACCTCCGGCCTATGGAACAGCTTAGCGGCCAAGGAACAGGTCAAGATAGGATTTGACTACTTCAAGGCGAACGCCAATCGCATCAGCGGCACCGCCAAAGTCATGGATCATGACTTTCACTTGCATGTGGTTGATCTGCAGAATTCAGGCCCGCTCATTCCACTGGCTCTCTGCAGCCTGGTGGCTTTTGCGTCAGGACTTCTTGGCAGACCGGTGCAAAACCAGATGGTAATCATGGGCGAGATGTCCTTGGGCGGTAATGTCACCCCAGTGCGTAACCTCGCCGAATGCATGCAAGTAGCCTTTGATGCCGGCGCCAAGCGGGTCACCATCCCGATGGCCAGCGCCAAGGATCTGCCGACTATACCGGCAGAACTTTTCACCAAGTTCCAAACCAGCTTTTATGCCGATCCGGTGGAGGCTGTGTTTAAGGCGCTGGGCGTGGATTAAAAATGCTTATGACACCCTGAGTAAATTATAGGTTAGAAGTGTCCGGGATTAGTTGACCATTACACTTTTGGCATCGCACGACAATTTGTAGTAACGAAACCACAACTGCGTCATCCCAGTCTTGGATTTGGCAAGGCTCAGGCTCAGGCTCAAACGCATGCAATCAGTAAGTAATTGACTAATCAACTCGTTCGACCAAAGATGTGGTGCAGTTCACGTCTCGTGGTGCATATTCTGTTGAACATAGCATTCGTTCCACACAAAAGCGCCAATGCCTATATCAGTCTGATCTCGCGTATTCTCCGTAATAAATTGAAGAACCTGGTCTATTCTAAAATTAGGATTGGTTACCGACCATGAGCCAGGCACGACATCAAGATCTAGTCGCTTCATATGGGTCACTATTGATGCATGTCCCAGTGACAAGGGGGGATCTTTAGGTCGTGTCCAATCTAGAGAAATCAGCACTAGTCGACGCTTCCCATGGATACGATTTGAGTTAAATGTGCTTTTAGATATTATAACCATCTTGTAGCACCGCAATAGAGAGCAATGTTTGACATACTTGTAAAGTTTGACCTATATTTTCCAATGAGAATGCCGCTCGTTGCCACCTCCGTTAATATCCCTTTTTGACTTAGTCCTTTGCATAATCTAAAGATAATATTCGCCCCTGTTGATATCGTGCCAATTAATTTCAAAGCGGAAGAAAGATTGAGTAAATCTCTCGTGCTGCAACTGCACGACATTTGCGAGGGATCTCACAGTCAATCAGTTTGCGCAGAGGATCCAAAAGCGCAGTAGCTTCAGCACCACGATTGAGTCGGTGCAATTCTCCGCGCAACTGAATTTCGGCCCGTCGGAAACCTGAATCAGCCACCATCCTCTCGTAAGCTTCGACATCTCGAAGGATATCCGTGGGAGCGGCGGTTTCGGGGCTGTATTGCCAAGCTTCTGCAAGCATCTTATAAAGCTCAAGAAGCTTATCCAGTGTCTGTACATCGGATGTCTGATAGACGGGTGGACACACCAGCTCAGGATCACATATATCGGCTCCGCTCGGCATTTCGAGAGCGGCTATTGAATGCAGGAAATTCATCAGATCGGGCACCGATTGCTCTGGCACAGCCTCTTTTATTCCAGCGAGTTTCTCTGGTTCTATTGCATCGAGCACCTCTTTAATGTTTAGGTGAATTTGCGCGATGGATCGACGTGTTCCTAGAACTGCCTCATCAGAGAGTGACTCCGGAAACAGTGTCCGAAGATTCTCAGCTGACTCGGGCTCGAGCTCAGAAAACCAGTTTCCACGACTAAGTGGCTGACTTGTTGTTTGTTCCTCCTGGCTCGACGTCGAAGGTAGTTCAGGGCGAGTGGAAAACCAGAGGAGTAAGGTGAGTAACAAAGAAATAGCTGCCGCGACAGTCCACGTGTGTTTTACCACTCCTCGCGTCCAATTCTGGGAGTTTGGAGAAACTGTGGCGGCGACTTGCACGGCCAGCAAAGGAGCAATGTGCCTAGCCCAAAGATTCAGTTCCCGATTCATAATTTCTCGAGCTTCCTGCACCGTTGTTGCCAGCTTAACTGCACGCAACAGACCGGGAAGTAAATCGCGATGCATAACGCTAAGTTCATTCCTCAACTTATTTTCCACTTTGGGCGTCAGCGGTCGCTCCAGCATGACCGCAAGTACTTCATCGATAGCTCGGCCGGCCGCTTGAACCTCAAACAGGATTCCCACTCCATCCGAGGCCTTTGCCCGTTTAAGATCCATGCAAATTTGTTCGGCACGGTCGCGTTCTGCCTGCGAGGTGGCAGGACCGCTAAATACCGTCTCGTATCCCATGTCGCGGAAGCGCCCGGTGCGCAAAAATAGTCGGCTCATCGATTGCATGCCGCAGGCGCATTTGCCCCTGCTGGCGGTAGAGGTGGCATACCCGGAATAATGGTAACTTTCAGCGCGCCAGGCACTTGTCCGTTCTTAGCCCCTATAAGTAACAAGTCCATCGACCAGCCCTGTGCCCCGAATGCATCCCACGTTAACGGACTGGAACCGGCAAAATAACTAGCCCAAGAGTAATCGCTAAAAAAACCATTTTCAGTAAGTGCCGCTCTAACTATTGGGCGCACATCGAGCCCTACTGTGAAAGCCTGGAAAGTGAAAAGATGATTAAGCCGGCCATCACTACGTTTGGTATTTATCTTTGCATCCAGCAACTCGTCGGCTATTGTTACTTTCCAGGAGGCGTCAGTCACGCGTAGTGCTTCAACTAATTCCCCCGATGTGCGGACTCTTTCGATTCGGAGCCGACGCAAGGAATCTACGTGGCTTCGCAGTTGTTGTGCAGCGCTTTTAAACTCGCTGCGGGAGCCATGCGGCCAGGCTCCGATTTTGCCAGAAAGCGAATCTATTCTTTCCAGCCGAGGCCAGCTTTGTCTTGCACCCGAGAGGGCTGAGAGATCCGTAGCTTCTCGTAAAAGTGCAGCATAGTCGATGCAAGCAATCCGCAACTCGAGAGGCTGCTGTTCTGCGTCGAGTTGGCCTCGCAGTACTCCTTCGGTTTCGATCAAGTCCCCAGGTGGATTACCCAAGGCTAAGAGGATTTCCCGCCTGATCCCTAAGACTTGTTGGCCTCCACTCTCCCGTGACTCCACTTTTCCAGCCTGCTCATTGATGCGGTTATTCATCGAGGCAAGCCTGGAGCGCAACTCGGGCAGGGACTCACGCGGCGTGTCTGGGTTGCGTGCCGCTGAATAAATAAGTTCGATTGCTCTGACAAATTCGAATTGATTCAGTTCACTGTCTATTGAATCGAGGATCGCCTGATTACGTTGATCTACCACGTATCTGGAGATAGTGGTGCGCAGATCGGCACAACGAGGGGCTACAGCAACTCTTCGCTGAAAATCGTCAACTGTCTGCCGGTCTGCAGTTCCGTTAGCTACATTTAAGGTGTTTTGCCATTCGGCACATTCAGCCACTTGCAGGGACTCCCGCAGCACTAGAACTTCAGTCTCAGGCAGCAGCCAACGCTGATAGCTCCCCCGGGGCCAGAACGACGATGCGTGACGCAGGGCAAGACGCTCGTCGGCGTCAATGAGGGCAAAAACACTCGGACGTGAAAGCGCGCCCTCGGCTATTCGCCGCTGCTGCATGGCTGCGTTCGCGTCCAAAATCAGCATAGTCATAACGGATGCAATTATTGCCCCTGTCAATCCAATCCGGGATTGCGATCGATGCGCACTGTTCCGGCGCACTAACGCTGCATCCAACGCTTCACGCAGTTCCTCGTCATCTCCGAAACGAGGTCGTACATCATTAAAAATGGGTAAAAAAGAGCGCCTGAAATGAACCCGATCAATCAACCGCCACACATGAAACTTACGACCGGGGTCATATTGCTCGGTTGCTGCGACCAGGGCCTCACGAATTACTGCATCCGTCCGCTCCGCGAGAAAGGTCAAAGGCTTCACGAGATTTAAAGTTGGAAGTGGCAGAGTTGTAGGTAGTTCGATCAATTTATCTTTATTGTGCGGATCCACCTCGACATGCGCCTGACCAAAGGCAGTAACTGGATAGGCGCGCACTGCATTTTCACCAAACCGAACTCGAAGTTCCTGCAGCAGTCGTCGATGTTCGCTCGCTTGAGGTGTTTCCAGCCAGGCTTCAAAAAGCTTGTCATGCCGCGATTCTTCTTCTCTCAAGCGCTGCAAAAAGGCTGTTCCCGTCTCCCCTTCGCGCTGTATTCCATCAAATGAATGGATTCGGTCCCACTTCGTGACAAGAAGCACCAAAGTCCGGCAGCGTATTGCTTCGAGTGACTGATTCTCTAGCACCTCTGAGAGGCGCGATCCAAGTGCTGTAACTTCCGCCAGTGACTTGGAGCGAGTCGCTGCGTCATCATCAGGTCGAGGGGCCTCGGCAACCAGAATCAACCCGTCGCGCCTGGCAAGGAAGGAGCGCAACTGTCCGGCCTTTTTTATCTCAGTTGTTAGACGATTAACCAGTTCTCCTGCATGATCGGAAATCTCAATCGTGCGTATGGTCGCCCCAATAAAAGGCGCTATGGCATCTCCAGGGCGTCCAAGTTCGAAGGCATAACGAAGATTGCCGTCGGCACTGTCAGTCTGGGGCGGTAATCGCCGCTCCTCCAATGCCTTAAGGCTCTCTGCATATGCAAGACCGATCTCCTCGCGGGATCGCAATGTAGCCAAATTGACACCAGCTTCCGGAGAAAGTGCGTTCAGGTATGTGGCTGAAACTCCATCAGTTTCCTCCCGTCGTGATGCTCCAAGAGCAACCAGATAAACCGATTTGCCAGAGGCGCGGTGCCCGAACAGGCCGAAGCGGTAGGCAGGTGGGTCAGATAAATTGAAGTCAATCATCGAGATAATCCCTTTTCGTTGAGCCGGCGAATACGACGGCGATAGATGAACTTACCGAGTGGGACGCTGATGATTGCCATACCGGTGACCAGAAGTATCCAGCCCTCGCCAGCCTCGATCCGCCGTGAAATACTCCGAACAATACCTTGTCCCACCCCTCCCACGACACGCGTGACAATTTCTACACCGAGATCCGAAAAAGCTGCTGCTGCATGACTGGTCAGCCGTCCAGCGGCATCAATGAACCTGTCCGGATCGATCAGTAGCGCCGCCACCAGTCCACCTGCAACAACAACTTCCCAGTTTGGAACAATATTATCACGCCATACTCGACTGAATATTTCGCCATGGCGATCAAGAGCGCGACCAAACTGAGCCATAGCGGTTTCCGGTAACCGACCTGAGCGCATGCTGCCGTCAAGCAGGAGCAGAGCATCTCCCAGACCTTCAACCGGATGCGCAGCTGCGCGCAAGAGGTCAACGCCACCTCGCTCTACGATTTCGGCTCGGCGGACCGGGTTTGACGGAATAGCCCGCTCTATCGCACGTGCGCCAGCCAACGCCTCGAGCGTAGCTCGACGCATTGCAGGATCAGCTGCCTCTACAGCGCGTGCCAGATCGACATCCGATTGCCGGATAAAGCGTAGGAGGGAGGCTTCATCGATGGAGGGGGGACGGCGCAAAGAAGCCAGGTTGGCTCCTTCGAAGCGTCTAACATCCAGTGGGCGCGGGGATCGCAGCCCCAATTCGGATGTCTGGCGAAAAATCTCGGCCGTACTTCGGGCTATTGGCTGCGCTTGGGTTGCTGCTGGGTAAAATATAACTAACAACAGCGCCACACCGCTTGTTTGAAGTATTCTTCTCAGTTGCATCGGGGATCCTCGCTGCCATGTAGGTTCTGTCCGGCACATTTGAAATGAACGACCACTCGTTGTGTGGCCTCGGCGGTCATGAGTCCATCTACCGCTAGATTCTGCAAGGTCTCCTTAGTGAAAAACAACCCTGATTCACGAAGCATTTCGCGGGGGACAGGAGCAAGAAGGCCGGTTTGCAGGATAACGTAATTTCTTGCTATTCCCCCTAATGGTCGCGGTGAGATGGCGGCTACTTGCCCACTACTCGTAATGGCACGCTGAGTAAGAAGGTGGTCGAGCGGCATGCGAGCTCCGAGACGCAAACCTTCTACAGTGGCGAAACGCACTCCTCGACCTAACAGCAAGGCGTATCTTCCCGGCCCGTAAAGATCGCTGCCTGTTGAAACCACGTCTAAAGCTGTAATTGGCACCCCCGCCCAAAGATCCCCGATCAGCGTTACTGCAAAGTAACCGGGTAAAGCGCGCATGAACATCGAATCACTCGGGCGACACATCCTGGTCACCGCCGTATCTTCAAGATTAGCCAGTTGCTTAAGGCGATCACGAAACACCGAGGCCATCTCTCCCGAGCCATTCCATCCACTCTGCCTTTCTGCATCAGCAAGAATGCAAGAGAGATAGGGTGATCGTTTTGAATCAAGCGTCATTTCCCAGAAGTCGTCACTGTCATACAACAACAGCCCCCATTTGCCCAATGCTCTCGTTGCATCGTCAGAAGATGCATTAGTTCGCAGTAACCACTCCCGCGTCTCGGGTCGCAGCATATCTCGGAATTCAAGGAGTGGACCTGCAGCTTCAGCAGGTTGCGTCCAGCCTGCGCTACCCCAGAGCGTGAACAGCAGCAGAGATGCCCATTCCTTCGAATGCTGCAGTGCTGCCGCGCCATTTGGCTGACTGAGGGTATCCCACACTCCGGCATGCGATAGAAGACCCGAAAAGAAATGTTCGCGGTCATACGTCGTCCCATTCAGCAGCCCGCGGAACTGACGCCAGAGAAAGGGAAACTCAATGGCAAAGTTGGGATCCGCCATCCGCCCGGCAATAACTCGACCATGTGTTTCGTTGACTACCAATATCTCCTCAAGCCGGTGTTCGCTTCGATGCCTCCGAAGTTCAATGGCCAGCCAGTCAAGGTAAGCCAGTGGCGCGCCTTCGGTATGGCTGAGCGCCAGTGCCTCTGCTACGAGGTATAATTCAGCCGAATCAGCAAAAAACATGATCGATGCACCATGACTCTCCAGGACCTGTTGTAAATGCTCGATTTCAGCGCGCGATGACCAGCCGATAAAAAGGTTCAGCAAACGCCCCATATCGCGAGAATCAATTGCAAGATCACTGAGCGTGCGCGCCAGCATTTCTGGCTTGGCTGCGTTCACGAAAAGATCGGCATATTCCGGGAATTGTTCAATGATGCGGAGTATGCTGCGGTGCCGACCTAGCCCGGCGAGTCGGTCAAGTCTCGAATTGAGCCAGCCCGACCGGGCATGAGTTATTGTCAATTCTGGTGTTTAGCCAGTCGAATCAAGCGGCCTTCTGATTGGCTTTCGTCACCTCGATTCCGTCTTTGAATTTTACGCCAGTGATCACCTTTGCCAGGTAATCAAAT
>Ga0105050_10005695_pt1 | contig 15837 bp, 15 predicted proteins | sample FRY01_FD_78088 | JGI IMG/M metagenome (GOLD analysis project Ga0105050, IMG submission 78088) | Freshwater microbial communities from Lake Fryxell liftoff mats and glacier meltwater in Antarctica - FRY-01 | ecosystem: Environmental > Aquatic > Freshwater > Ice > Glacier meltwater ... | reverse complement strand
TCGCGGGGTGGGGTCATACCAGTTCGGCGCTGGGTTACCGCGACAAATTGAAGCTGGGCGAAGGGCAGACGCATGTCTTTCCGCAAGTCGCGCGCGCTGCCAACGCTGCTCGCAGCCGCGCCGGACTGGCCGATGTTTCGCAAATCGACGCGATCGAACTCCACGATTGCTTCGCGATGACCGAATACATGGCTATTGATCACCTCGGGCTGACCGCGCCGGGAGAGGGCTGGAAGGCGATCGAGGACGGCACCATTGCGCCCGGCGGCCGTCTGCCGATCAATCCTTCAGGGGGACTGATCGGGCTTGGCCATCCGGTCGGCGCTACCGGGGTGCGAATGCTGCTCGACGCCTCGCGCCAGGTCACCGGACAGGCCGGCGCGTGTCAGGTCGATGGCGCGCGGCGGGTGCAGACGCTCAATATCGGCGGTTCGACCACCACCACCGTCAGCTTTGTGGTCGAGCGCGTGGCATGAACGCGGCAAGGGAGATCAAACGGTGAGCAACACGCGGATTCAGCAGTTTCAGAAGGTCATCGACGCCTGGCAGCGCAAGGATGTCGAGGCAGTGCTCGGCGCGATGAGTGATGACGTGGTGTGGCATTACGCTGCCGCGATCGCCCCGCCGGCGCGAGGCAAGGCCGAAGCACGCGCATTCATCGATCGCTTCGGCGCGGGGATTGCCGAGGTCCGCTGGCGGATCTTCCACCACGCCGAAGACGGTGACCGGCTGTTCGTCGAAGGGGTCGATGAATACACCACCACCGGCGGGGTGGATGTCGCCGCACCTTACGCCGGGGTGATAGAGTTCACCGGCGACAAGATCAGCGGTTGGCGCGACTATGTCGATCGCGGGGTGATCGAGGCGATGAAGGCCGGCGGCGGCTATTCCAAGCAGGTCCGCGAACTGATCGGGCGAGCCCCGGCAGCGTGAGCGACGCGTTGGCCCCATGCTGGCGCGAAGCCGAATTCATGCCGGTCGATCTGGCGGTCGAGCGGCGTCGCGATGGGACCGTGCTGATCGTCAGCCGGGTTCCCCTGCGCGACTACGAACCTAATCTCGCGCTGGCCTTCGCGGATCGCGCGGCGCAGAGCGGCGCTGCTCGCGCGTTGGGCTGGCGCGATCCGGCAGGGGCGTGGACCTATCGAAGCTACGCCCAGGTCAAGCGCGACGTCGATGGCGCGGCGCAATGGCTGATCGATTGGCTGCCGCGCGGCAGCGCGATCGTCGTGCTTGGTGAAAACAGCCACGAGACTGCGGTGATAACGCTGGCGGCGCATGCCGCGGGGATGATCGCCGCGCCGGTCAGCCTCGCCTATGGGCTGGTCGGGGGTGATCATGCGCGGCTGCGCCATGTCTTCGCCAAGGTTCGTCCGGCCGCGGTGTTCGCGGATTCGCGCGCCGCGCTCGGCACTGCGCTGGACGCCGTCGGCGGCCCCGGCCTGCGCCGCATCGCGCGCCATCCGGCGGCGATCGGCGGCGGCATCGCCTTTGCCGAACTCATCGCCACTCAGCCGACCGCGGCGGTGGCCGCTTCGATCGCAGCGCTCGATGTCGATGCTCCCGCGCAATATATGTTGACCTCGGGATCGACCGGGATGCCCAAAGTCGTGCCGCAAACCATGCGTGCGATGGCCGCCTGCGGGGCGCAGGGCCTCGACATGATCGGAAAAGCGGCCGGATGGGACGAGGAGATGCTCGATTGGCTGCCGTGGCACCACGCCGCGGGTGCCTCAGTGCTGCGCACCTGCCTGCTCGAAGGCGGGACGCTGCATATCGACGCGGGCAAGCCAGCCCCTGGGCTGTTCCCAACCTCGCTGGCCAACCTGCGCGATGTGCCGGTGACCTATTTCAACAACGTCCCTGCGGGCTATGCGATGCTGGTAGACGCGCTGGAAGCCGACCTCGCGCTGCGCGCCAGCTTCTTCAAGAAGCTGCGGCTGATGCTTTATGGCGGCGCGGGCTTGCCGCAGCTGGTCTACGATCGCTTGCAGGCGCTGGCGGTGGGCGAAACCGGTTGCCGGGTCCATATGACCACCGGCTACGGTATGACCGAGACGGTGTCTGGCTGCATGGCGATCTACTGGCCCGACACCAAGGTCGGGATCGGACTCCCCGCCCCTGCGCTCGAACTCAAGCTGGTGCCCGAAGGGGCGCGTTACGAAGTACGGCTGCGCGGGCCGAATGTGATGACCGGCTATCTCGGCGATCCGGTCAAGACCGCCGAGGCATTCGACGACGAGGGCTTTTACCGAACCGGAGATCTTGCGGTGTTTCATGATCCCGCTGATCCGGCGCAGGGCTTGGTGTTCGCCGGGCGCCGGGCGGAGGAGTTCAAGCTCGCCAGCGGCGCGTGGGTCTATGGCGGCGCGCTGCGCGAGGGACTGCTCCGCACGCTGCCGACGATGATAGCCGAACTGGTGCTGGCCGACGACGGCCGCCCCGCGCTCGGGCTGCTCGCCTGGCCGCGCCCGGGGGTGACGCTCGACGCGCTGGCCGATGCGATTGCTGAGTTCAATGCCGGGCAGCGCGGCGGCGCGGTGATCCGCCGGGTGACGCTGTTGACCAATCCGCCTGATCCGGTCGCACACGAGGTGTCGGACAAGGGCACGATCAACCGCCGCGCGGTGCTCGATCATCGTTCCGCGCTGGTCGAGCAGCTCTATGCCGAACCGCCCCCCGCCGACGTTCGCGCGATCGGCTGATCCCGAGGGAGCCTGCACGATGGTCTGGACGATCCTGGCGACCAATGCCGCGCTGCTCGTGGTGTGCTTCGTGGCGCTATGGTTGCTCTGCCTCAAGCTTGGCGACGTTACCCCGGTCGATAGTTTCTGGGCGTGGGGGATGCTGGTGATGGCGCTGGCGACCTTTGTTCAGGCCGATTCCGGTCAACCCCAGCGCAAACTGCTGCTGGTCGCGCTGTGTGCGCTGTGGGCGGCACGGCTGGGCAGCTATATGATCTGGCGCTGGCGCGATCACGGACCCGACCGGCGCTATCAGGCGCTGCTCGGGCGAGCGCAGGCCAAAAAAGGCTGGAGCTTCGCCAAATCGTCGGGGCTGCTGGTCTTCGCCACCCAGGCACCGCTGCTGTTTGTGGTCTGCCTGCCGGTCCAGCTCGGCCAGATCGGCGCTGCGCCGGGGATCGGGCCGCTCGGCTGGATCGGTGCCGCTCTGGCGGTATCCGGCACGCTGTTCGAGACCATCGGTGATCTTCAGATGGTTCGCTTCAAGCGTGATCCGGGCAGTGTGGGGACGATCATGGACCGCGGGCTGTGGCGCTTTACCCGCCACCCCAATTATTTCGGCGATGCGCTGACCTGGTGGGGGATCTACCTGGTCGCCGCCGAAACCGCGACCGGGCTGTGGGCGCTGCCCGGCCCGCTGCTGCTGACCTGGACGCTGATGAAATGGTCGGGCGCGCCAACGGTTGAGGGCAAGCTGCGCAAGACCCGCCCCGGCTATGCCGAATACATTGCGCGCACGTCGGGCTTCATCCCGCTGCCGCCGCGACGCGACCGGGGCTAAGCGCTGGCGGTGTAACCCGCCAGCCGCGCCTGCGCTGCGCCGAATTCCGCTTCGATCGCATCGACGATCGCCGCCACCGGCTCCGCCCCCCGGACCTGCCCGATCCCCTGCCCGGCGGCCCACAGGTCTTTCCACTTCTTCGCCGGATCGCCCCCGTAATCGCGCGCCGCAGGGCGGTCGGGCGCGGCCGGATCGTAGCCCGCGGCGATCAGCGAAGCGATCAGCCACGAAGCCGGGGTCCCGGTCACTGCCGCGCTGACCACCAGATCCTCGATCGCGCTGTCGATCACCATCGCCTTGTAGCCCGGCACCGCCAGGCTTTCCACGGCGGCAAGGAAGCGCGTGCCCATATAGACGAGGTCCGCCCCGGCGGCGATGGCACCCGCCAGTCCGGCCCCGTCGGCGATCCCCCCGCCGACGCAGATCAGTCCGCCGAATTCGCTGCGCAGCGCCGAGACGAACGCGAACGGCGAGAGGAAACCGGTGTGCCCCCCCGCCCCGGCGGAGACGCAGACCAGCCCGTCGGCCCCCGCCGCCGCCGCCTTGCGCCCTAGCTTGACCGTGATCACGTCGGCCAGCACCAGCCCGCCATAGGCGTGAACGGTCGCAATCGCGGGGGCTGGGCTGCCGAGCGCGGTGATCACCAGCGGCGGGCGGTGTTTGGCGACCAGCGCGAGGTCGTCGGCCAGCCGCAGGTTACTCGAATGAGTGACGAGGTTGGCCGCCCACAACCCCGGCGCGTCTGCGGTTTCGGCGGCGATCCGGGTCATCCACTGATCGAGTTCGGCGGGGCTGCGGCAATTGGGGGTGGGGAACGCCCCGACGATCCCGGCCCGCGCCGCGGCGATCACCATTTCCGGCCCGGAAACGAGGAACATCGGCGCGGCGACCAACGGCAACCGCAGCTTGTCGATAATCGCGTTGCTTATCGCAGCCGCTCCACCACCATCGCCGCGCCGACGCCTTGCGCCCCGCTTGCCACCACCAGCCCGAGCGTGGTGTCGGATTCGGCGAGCGCGTCGAGTAGCGCCGAGGTGAGGATCGCGCCGGTCGCGCCCATCGGATGACCCTTGGCGATATGCCCGCCGCCGACATTGACCCGCGCTGGATTGGGCGCGCGGTCGCGCAGGAACTTGGCAATAGTCACCGCGAACGCCTCCATGAATTCGATCCGATCAATCTGCCTGAGCGTCAGCCCGGCCTGCGCCAGCGCGCGGTCCATCGCGACAAACCCTGCGGTCAGCGAATCGCGCGGATCGGCCCCCGCCTCGGCAAACGCCAGGATGCGCGCGCTCGCGCCCTCGCGCGGGCCGAGCAACGCCAGCGCCGCCCCGTCGGCAAGTGGCGGGCTGTGGCCGATGGTGTGGCGATGATCGACCGACGCTCCGCCCAGCGCGGCGCTGTACTGTTCGGCAAGCGGCGCAAACGCCGGCGGGAGCGCGGCGAGCGCCTCGGCCGAGATCGCCCGAGGCGCTTCGTCATGCGCAAGCCCCGCCACCGCGATCCGCGACGCTTGCAGCGCCGGGCTGCGCTCGGCTACCAGCGACCGGGTCTGCGATGTCAGCGCCACTGCGTCCAGCGCCTCGCGCGATATCCCCTCCTTCTCGGCAAGCAGGTCGGCGGCCAGCGCGACTGGGATGTAACGGCGCTCGGGGGCGAGATCGACGGTGGTGTAATAGTCCGCCGCATCGGCCATGAACGGCACCCGGCTGAGCATCTCGACCCCGCCCGCGAGCACCCACTGCGCCTGCCCCGCGCCGATCGCTGCCGCGCCAAGCCCGATCGCGCTCAGCCCAGAAGCGCAAAAGTTGTTGACAGTATGCGCCGCCACCGCATCGGGCAGCGCGCAGGCCATCTTGGCGACCATCGCCAGATGCCCGCCCTGCGCGCCGACCTGCCCGACCGCGCCCAGCACCAGCCGCTCGGCGCGTCCCCGCGGATCGTGGCCGCGCGTCTCGGCCGCATCGATCAGCGCACCGACCAGCGACTGCGGCGTTTCCCCGGCGAGCCCGCCGCCGCGCTTGCCCTTGCCGCGCACGGTGCGCAGCGCAGCGTGGATATAGGCGTCGCTCACGCTCCTCCGCTCCACAGGCCCGGCGCACGGAATGCGAACAGCCCGGGGGGCGCGGCGACCACTGCGGGGATGGCATTGATCGCCACCGCCATCGTCGCATCGGTCAGCGCGCGCGAGGGCGGCGCGGCCGGATCGGATTCCGAAATGTCGATCGTCAGGTGGATATCGGGACGGCCGCTGATCCGGATGTCCCAGTGTCCTCTGCGCTCAGCGCCGTGGAGCGCTGGATCGGCAGTCCACAGGATTGCCAGTTCGAACCGGGTGGCATTGGCAAAAGTCGCTAGCCAGCGCCACTCGGTCGCGGCGACGGTGCCCGCAGGGATTGTTCCCGCCGGGATGACGATCTTACGCGGGGCGATCGTCAGCCGGTGGTCGGGAGTGACCCCGACTACGCTGGTTCCCAGCGCGTGGGCGGCGCAATGGAACACTTCTGAAAACAACGCGGTGTAAAGATCGGCTAGCGGACCGCGGCGGATATCGCGCTCAGCCGGATCGCTGCCCAGCCCCATCAGCTCGAACACGAACTCGGCGCTCGCCATGTGTGAAGCGTCGACCGTTTCGGCCACCCTGATTGTATCAATTTCGGCGCAGAGCGCAGCGGCGGCAAGCGTGATCCGTTCGACTACCAGCCCGGGATTGACCCCGACCCCGGCCAGCGTCACCCCGCCCGCCAGCGCGGCGTCGTGTAGCCGCCTAGCATAACTCTCGCCTTGCGCCGCGGGCCAGTGGAAGCCCGCCGTTGAAACCACGTTCTTGCCGCTGCGCAAAAGCGCCTCGACGTCGTCCGCCAGCGCTTCATAAGGCAACGTGATGCGCGGGGTGTGGACGACCACGTCGGCCGCGGTTGCAAGAATCTCGGCGCGGTCGTTGGTCGCCAGCACCCCGGTGGGCGGGCGCCGCGCGATCGTTCCGGCATCGGTCCCGATCTTGGTCGTGGTGTAGACATAGACCCCGGCGAGGTCGAGCCCGGGATGGTCGATGATCCGCCGCAGCGCCGTCCGCCCCATCGCCCCGGTTGCCCACTGGATTGCCCGGATCACCGCATTCCCCTCTCGCGCCGCAGCTGTGCTAGATCACTTGCACGTGCCTGTCAGTATCTTTATGAAAGCGATGCTGGCAGGCTGCCGCCACCAATCGGAGCGCCGATGTATCTGACCCCCGCTGCGCGGATTGCCGATCACGAAGCGCGCGGCTGGTGGAGTGGGGAATCGGTCGATCAGATCTTCCAGCGCGCTGCTGCGGGGGGATCAGGTGCCCTCGCGCTGGTCGATCCTCCCAACCGTGCCGAACTCGATGGCGAGACGCCCGAGCGGCTCAGCTGGACTGCCTTGCGCGCGCGGGTCGAGCGCGCCGCTGCAGCATTGCTCATGGCCGGGTTGCGGCGCGACGACGTGGTCTGTTTCCAGCTTCCCAACACCGTCGATGCGGTCGTGCTGTTCCTCGCTGCGGCGCGACTCGGGCTGATCGTAAGCCCGGTGGTGATGCAGTATCGCGCCCACGAACTGGGCCATATCGTTGCGCAGGCGGCCCCGCGCGCGTTCGTCACGGTGCCGCAGTTCCAAGGCCATGATCACGCCGCGATGATCCGCCGGATCGCCGACGGTACCCCCGCGATGATCGCGCTGGTACTAGGAGACAACGCGGTAGGTGCCCAAAATCTGCGCGCAATGATTGCGGCTGCAGATCCGGCGCCCGTTGCCGCGATTGTCGCGGCCGATCCGCCGCGCGGCGGCGAAGTGCTGACCCTTTGCTGGACCTCGGGCACCGAGGCGCGGCCCAAGGGGGTGCCACGCGATCACAACCATTGGGGATTGAACGGGCGGATCCTGGTCTGGGGCGGCGGGCTGCTTGCAGGCGACGTGCTGCTCAACCCTTTTCCACTGGTCAACATCGCCTCGATCGGGGGGCTGCTGATGCCCTGGCTGGAAGTGGCCGGGACGCTGGTGCTCCATCACCCGTTCGATCTGGCGGTGTTCATCCAGCAGATTGCGGCGGAGCGGGTGACCTATACCATCGCCCCACCGGCGGTCCTGACCGCGCTGCTCAAGCAGCCCGCGCTGCTCGGCGGCGCGGACATATCCTCGCTGCGCGCGATCGGCTCGGGCTCGGCGCCGCTGAGCCCGTGGCTGATCGAGGGCTGGGGCGACACCTATCGGATCGAGATCACCAACATCTTTGGCTCAAACGAGGGGATGTCGCTGGTATCAAGCGCCGCGGACGTTCCCGACCGGGCCCAGCGCGCCCATTTTTTTCCGCGCTTCGGTGCCAGCGATTGCCACTGGGACAGCGAGATAGCCAAGGTCATCCGCACCCGCCTGATCGATCTGGCAAGCGGCGCGGAGATCACAGCGGCGGGCATCCCGGGCGAAATGCAGATCAGCGGCGGGGCGACGATCTCGGCCTACTGGCGCTCTCCCGAACTGGATGCCGCGGCGTTCGATGGCGAATGGTTCAGGACCGGCGATTTATTCGAGATCGCGGGGACGGGCGAACTGGCCCGATTCTACCGGTTCGTCGGCCGCTGCAAGGAGATAATCGTGCGCGGCGGGGTCAACATTTCGCCCGCCGAGATCGACGAGTTGCTAGTCGGGCTGCCGGGGGTGCGCGAGGCGGCGAGCGTCGGACTGCCGGACGCGGATCTGGGCGAGCGGGTCGCCGTGGCGCTGGTAATGGAACCGGGCGCCGCGCCGCCGACGGTGGCCGACCTCGGTGCGCGGCTGGCAGCCGCCGGGGTGGCGGTTTTCAAGCGGCCCGAGCGGATCGTCACCGTCCCGGCGCTGCCGCGCAATGCGATGAACAAGGTGCTGCGCGGCGAGCTGCGCGAATTGGTGCTGGGACAGAACGAGTAAGTGTTGACGCGTCCGCTCAGGACGCTTGAAGCACCCCGGCCCGCGCTGCCTTGCCTGCTTCGAGATCGGTGCGTTCGACGAAATGCGCATGCGTGCCGCTGCACAGCTTGTGCGGCAGCGCGATGCGGCAGACCGGGCCGTCCTCGAACCGTTTGCAATCGATCAGGATACATTCGCTGGTGCCGCGATTCTCGTCGGTGATGAAGCTGACGAGATAGCCGTCGTCTTCCTCGGTGCTTCCCACGCGCGGCGCGAACGGCGCTTCGGAGGCATAGCGCCCTTCCTCCAGCATGACCGTCCACGATTCGCCGCTGATCATGTCGTGCTTGACGAACCCGTTGAACAGGAACCACCCCGGTTTGGCTATCGCGCTGTAGGCATAGCGATAGGGCTGGCCGAGGAACCGCTGGTTGATCATCCCGAATTCGAGAATCCGCGGATCGAGCGTTTCCTCGCGCGTCTCGCCGGTGGTGAGGTTGAAGCGCCAGCGGTGCAGCCGGCTGCCCAGCGTGTACTGGTCGAGGAACGCCATCAGGTGCCCGTAACCGTCCTCTCTGGGGATCGCACCGGGGACCGGGTTGTCCTGGAAATAGCCGTCGACGACCACCTCGTCACCCTCTTCATAGGCGTTGTTCCAGTGGAGCACATAGGTCGGCGCGGCCTCGAACCAGCGGATCCCTGAGGCGTCACCCGATCGCGGAACCAGCGCGAAGCGCGTCGGCACCCCTTCATGCAGCCGCACCGCATGAACGCCTCGCGCAAGCATCTCGGCATCCCAGAACGCGGGCATGTCGTTGAGGATCGCCCAGTTCTGCGTGAAGATCATGTCATGCGGCAGGCGCGGCCCGGGGGTGGGCACCGGGATGTAGTGCCGCAGCTTGCCGGTCCGGTCGACGCAGCCGAAATGCATGTAGGGGGCGTGGACCGAATAGTTGAAGAACAACAGTTCGCCGGTCAGCGGATCGAGCTTGGGATGCGCCGAGATTCCGTCGATCGGCACCCACGGTGCGGGGCCTTCGCTGGCCAGCGTTTCAGGGTCGAGGACATAGCCTTCGCCGCATTGGTAAAAGGTCGCGATCGCCTTGCCGGCATGGACGATCACGTCGGTGCTGGCGCTGTCCTTGAGCCCGCCGTGCGCGCCGAACCCGGGGCGGCTCGAGACCTTGCGCCCGTCCATCAGCCCGCCCCACAACGAGCGCCCGGCTTCCTGCTCGGCCTCGAAGCAGCGGGTGCGGATGAAGCGGTTGCGATAGCTGGCGCGGCCATCCTTGAAATCGATCTGGTGGATCATCCCGTCGCCGTCGAACGGATGGTGCCGCCCGGCGGGCTGGTGGATCTGATTTTCGGTGTTGCGCAGGTAGATCCCGTCGATATCGGCGGGAATCGCCCCTTCGATCACCTTGAGGTCCCAAGCGTTTACCTCTTCCATCTGCGGCGTCCACGCCCCGTTGAGGTAGGGATGGTTGCTCGGCTGAAGCGAGGAGCGGATCGGGGGCAGGCGTTCGAGTTTCATGGCAGGGCACCGGTGGGGAAGGACTTGGCCAAGGATAGACTCTCGGGTTCGATTACGCAAGTTTGTCGCAGGATGGGCTTGACGCGCCCCATCGGCTGCCGCAACCTCGCTTTCATAGGCATACCATAAGCGGGGGAGAGCGGGAAATGCGCAGCCTGGCACTGGTCGTCACGCTGGCCGCGCTTGCGGCATGCTCGCCCGCCGCCGCCGCCCCAACAGGAGAGAGTACCGCCATGCCCAAGGACGAGAAGATCGTGGTCGTCGAAAAAATGATCGACGCCTGGAATCGCCGCGACTGGCAGATGGTGGGCGATCTGTTCACCGAAGACGGGGTGCTCCATTCCATGATGATCGAGCCCGTCAAGGGCCGCGAGGCGATTGCCACGCGGATTTCCGGAATGGGTGCGGGGATCGAATCGATTACTCTCAACATTCGCAACATCGGCCGGGTGGGCAACGCGGTGTTCGTCGAGCGGGTCGATGAATTCGTCTACAAGGGCCACGCCGGCAAGGTTCCGGTGGTAGGGGTGATCGAAACCCGCGGCGACAAGATCAGCGAATGGCGCGAATATTACGACCGCGCCGAACTGATCGAGGCGATGGGGCTGTCCGAGGATTTTCACAAGCCGGCGGGGTGAGCGGATGACCCTGCCGGGCGCGCCGCCCGATGACGCCCTGCCCGCAAGCGAGCTGGCCCGCGACGACTGGTCCGCCGCGCGCGATCCGGTCAGCTATCCCCCGCAGTCGCTGGCCTGGGGGCTCGTGGCGATGCTGTTCCTCGCCAATATCTTCTCGTTCATCGACCGGATGATCATCGGGCTGCTGGTCGAACCGATCAAGGCCGACCTCGGGCTCAGCGACACCCAGATCAGCCTGCTTCAGGGGCTCGCCTTCGCGCTGTTCTTCACCCTTGCCGGGCTTCCGTTGGGGCGGCTGATCGACCGTGTCCCGCGGCTGCCGTTGGTCGCCGCGGGGATCGCGACGTGGAGCGTGATGACCGCGCTGTGCTCGCAGGTCTCGACCTTCTGGCAGTTCTTCGTCGCCCGCACCGGGGTTGGCGTGGGCGAGGCGGTGCTTTCGCCCGCGGCCTATTCGATCATCGCCGACAGCTTCCCGCCGCGGCGGCTGGGGCTGGCGATCGGGATCTACGGGCTTGGCTCGGCAATCGGCGCAGGACTGGCGTTCATGATCGGCGCGGTGGTGGTCGGGCTGGTCGCCGGCGCGGAGGAAGTCACCCTGCCGCTGCTCGGCACGATGCGTTCGTGGCAGGTGGCGTTTCTTTGCGCCGGACTGCCTGGGCTGCTGATCGCGGCGGTGTTCCTGGTCCTGCCCGAACCGCCGCGCCACGGGGTGCCCAAGGGCCAACGTCCAGCGGTGGTTCCGCTGCGCGAGGTGACCGGCTATCTGCGCCGCAACTGGCGGCTTTACGCCGCACTGTTCGGCGGGGTCAGCGCGGTCAACTTCGCGGTGCTCGGCTCGGTCTCATGGTATCCTTCGATGCTGATCCGGGTGTTCGGGCTCGAAACCGCCAGCGCCGGATATCTTGCCGGTGCCATGCTGATCGCGGGCGGGCTGGTCGGGATGGTCGGCGGCGGTACGCTGCTCGACCGGATTGGCGGCGGAACCCCGGCGTCGCGGATGCGGGTCACCGCCTGGGCGACGCTGATCGGGACGAGCGCTGCGGCGACCTTTCCGCTGACTGACAGCCTGTGGCTTTGCGCGCTGGGCTTCTTCGGGTTCTTCGTCGCCGCTGCGGTCACCGTCGCCGCCGCGCCGTCGGCGATCCAGCAGCTATCGCCCCCGGCGATGCGCGGGACGATCGCCGCGGCCTATGTGTTCGTGATCAACCTGGTCGGGCTGGGCGGCGGGCCGACCGTCACCGCGATCCTCGGCGACCGGCTGTTCCCGCAGGCCGACGGGATCCGCAACGCCATCGCGCTGGTCGCGCCCGGCGGGTACCTGATCGCCGCAGCCTGCTTCTTCGCGGCCGCGCGGCTGGCACGGGGTCACTCGACCTCCCCCGCACCCGCAGGCTAAGCTCGCCCGATGCACCTGGAACGCCTGATTCGCACCTGTTCGATCTGGCGCGCGCTGGAGGTCGTCGGCGATACCCCGACGCTCCTGATCCTCGAGGCCGGCTGGCTGGGAGCGCGGCGGTTCGACGGGTTGCGCCGCCGCACCGGGCTGCTCAAGGCGCTGCTCAGCGACCGGCTGAAAGCGCTGGTCGCCGCCGGGCTGCTTGAACGCCAACTTTATGCCAGCACCCCCCCGCGCCACGAATACCTGCTGACTGCCAAGGGTCGCGATATCTACTGGACAGCGTTGATGCTGCTGCGCTGGGAGCAGCGCTGGGACGCGCGCGAGGGCAAGATCGTGGTCCGTCTGACCCACCGCGCGTGCGGCCACGAGTTCGAGCCGACCCCGGCGTGCGGCAGTTGCGGCGAGACCATCGACGCGACCGTGGTCGATTGGGCGCCGGGCCCGGGGGTGGGCACGATGATCCCCGAGTACAGCCGCCGCCGCCAACAGCGCGCCAGTTCCGCTGGCGCCACCTCGCTGTTCGAGGAAGCCGCGCGGATCATGGGCGATCGCTGGGCCAGCCTGATCATGCGCTCGATCTTCACCGGGATAAACCGCTTCGAGGAAATCCGCGCCGATTCGGCAATCGCCACCAATATCCTCGCCGAACGGCTAGCCTGGCTGACCTCGATCGGGGTGATCCGCCAGGTCCAGTATGCGCACAACCCGCCGCGCTTCGAATACCGGCTGCGGCGCAAGGGGGTCGATTACTATCCCGCATTGCTTATGCTCATGCAGTGGGGCGATCAGTATTATTCGTCGTCCGCCGGCCCGCCGCTGCTGCTGACCCACCGCAGTTGCGGTGGCCCGCTGGCGCCCAAAGTGGTCTGTTCGCATTGTCGCGCGCCGATCGTGGCGGGTGAAGTGGCATTCGAAATCGCCGAGGGCGAAATGACCGGCGCGGGCGCGCTCGAATAGACTTTTATTATCATACTGACCTCGCTAGGGCTGACTGATGAGCGAGCAACACGGCGATGCTGGCAAACCCGTCGATCGGGGGCGGGTGGTGCTGGTCACGGGTGCGGGCAAGGGGCTTGGTGCGGCGTTCGCGCTGGCTTGCGCGGCGCGCGGGATGAAGCTTGTGGTCAACAACCGGGTGCGCCCCGGCCAGCCTGATTCCGCCGCCGCGACAGTCGCCGCGATCCGCGCCGCAGGGGGCGATGCGGTGGCCGATAGGCACGCGGTCGAAACCTGCGGTGCAGCCGCAGCGATGGTCGCCGCCGCGATTTCCGCGTTCGGACGGCTCGATGCGGTGATCCTCAACGCCGGGATCAGCGGCGATGCGGCCAAGGTCGCCGCGCTCGACCCGGCCGAACTGCGCCGGGTAATGGACATCAACTTTTTTGCCGCCGCGGCTCTAGCGCAGGCGGCGCTGCCCCACCTGCTGGCCAGCGAGGCCGGGCGGCTGGTGTTCATCTCGTCCAGCGCCGGACTCCACGGGGTGCGCGGCCGCTCGCCCTACGCGGCCTCGAAAGCCGCGGTCAACGGTTTCGCGCTGACCCTGGCCGACGAGGTTCGCCGGACTTCGCTCAGGGTCAACGTGCTGTGCCCATATGCCGCCACCGCGATGACCGCGGGCGAGGAAGCGGCCGGCGATCCGCGGCTTACGCCCGCTAACGCGGCGTCGTTGGCGCAGCACCTCGTCTCGCGCGATTGCACGCGCCACGGCCAGATCTATCTCGCCGGCGCCGGCTATGCCCGCCGCGCGCGAATGGTCGAGTCTGCGGGCGCGGCGATCGGCGATCTTGCCGCGGTCGAAGCGATGGACGACCCGCGCGAATTTATCGGCGCCGAAGCCGGCTTCGCCGACTTTATCGCCTGCGCGACTCGCGCTCGCGCGCTGTATCAGGAGACACCATGCGCTTGACCCTAGACCAATTGCTCGATCGCCAGGAAATCGAAGACGTGCTGATCGGATATGCCCGCGGCGCGGACCGGGCCGACATCGATCTGATCGAGCGCGCCTATCACCCCGATGCGATCGAGGACCATGGCGGGGTGTTTGTCGGACCGGCTGCGAAGTATGTCGGGATCCTGCGAAAGTTGCTGCCCGACGCGCCGCTGATGAGTCACCTGTGTACCAACATAACGATCGAGCTTGGCGGCGAACTGGGGGACGATCGCGCGATCAGCGAATGCTACTTTCTCACCTTCTCGCGCCGCGCCGAAGGTGACGATCCGTTCGACAGCCTGACGATGGCGCGCTGCGTCGATCGGTTCGAGCGCCGCGGCGGCGAATGGCGGATTGCCCATCGGCGCCTTGCCTGGGAATGGAACCACGAAATGGCGCTGGCCGAAACCTGGGGCCGCGGATCGATCATCCCGGATATGACCAAGGCGGTGCGCGGTGCCAAGAAACCGGACGATATTCTTTATGGGGCGTGGTGCCGCGCGAACGCCGGGGCTGGGGCATGAAGATCGCGGGCTGCACCGCGCTGGTCACCGGCGGTAATCGTGGGATCGGCGCCGGTTTCGTCGAGGAGTTGCTGGCCCAAGGCGCGCGGCGGGTCTACGTCGCGGCGCGCGTTTTCGCCGATGCCGAAGCCGCCTGCACCGCCGATGTGCGGCTGGCCCCGCTGGCGCTTGACGTCACCCGGCCCGAACAGATCGCAGCCGCCGCCGAATGCTGCGGCGATGTCGACCTGCTGGTCAACAACGCCGGCGCGTTTAATCGCCTGACCCTGATGACCGCGCCCGATATGGAGGGGATGCGCCAGGAGATCGAGACCAACTACCTCGGTCCAGTAGCGATGATCCGCGCCTTCGCCCCGATCCTGGCGGCCAACGGCGGCGGGGCGATCGTCAACGTGCTGTCGGCCGGGGGAATCGTCGCGGTGCCCGGGATGGGCGGCTACAGCCCGTCGAAGTTCGCGATGCGCGCAGCCAGCGATTGCATTCGCGCCGAGCTGGCCGATCAGGGCACTCAGGTCTGTGCGCTGATCGTCGGCTCGGTCGACACGCGAATGGCCGAGCATGTCACCTGGCAGGAGAAAACCTCGCCGCGCGAGATCGGCCGCGCCGGGTTGATCGCGGTGAAGCACAATATCGCTGAACACGATACCGATCCACACGCGGTTTCGGTCCGGGCCTTTCTGGCGCGCGATCCGGCCGCGCTCAAAGCCTCGCTAGCGGCCGGGCTCGCCAACGGGAGAAGCTGACGATGTACACTAACACGCCTGAGACGCTGCTCGCCAAGCAGGACATTGCCGATGTTATGGTGCGCTATGCCCGGGGGGTCGATCGCGCCGATGGCGCGCTGCTCCGCAGTTGTTATTGGGACGATGCGATCGAGGATCATGGCAGCAGCTATTCGGGCCCGGCGAGTGCCTATATCGAAGGCGCGATCGCGCGGTTGGGGAAGACCGGGACGATCTGCCATTATGTGTGTCAAAGCCACGTCGAACTCGATGGCGACACGGCCTGGGTCGAAACTTACCTGCTGACCTTTGCGCGCTTTGCCAAGGACGGCGCTCCGTGGGACACGCTGACCGGCGGTAGGATCGTCGACAAGCTGGTCCGCCGCGGCGGCGAATGGCGCATCCTTCACCGCAAGATGGCGTTCGACTGGAACCGCGACCAACCCGAATCCGAAGGCTGGTGCTTGGGCTTGTTCAAGCCCGCCGACCCGCGGATGATCATGGGCGAGAAAGGCCGCGGCGATCTGAGTTACGCGCGCTTTTAGAGTCCCTCTTGAGGAGGAACCCCTCCGACTTCAGTCGGATACTGGCTTCAGCCATAGACTCGCGCGATAGCGTGTAACCTCGGAGAAAAGAGACAGCCCGAAGGGCGTCGAGTCT
>Ga0105050_10005690_pt1 | contig 15847 bp, 14 predicted proteins | sample FRY01_FD_78088 | JGI IMG/M metagenome (GOLD analysis project Ga0105050, IMG submission 78088) | Freshwater microbial communities from Lake Fryxell liftoff mats and glacier meltwater in Antarctica - FRY-01 | ecosystem: Environmental > Aquatic > Freshwater > Ice > Glacier meltwater ... | reverse complement strand
CTTGATGTTTAGCAATACCATAATGCGTTTTAGGATTAGGAATAGTTTCCTCTGTCAATAAACCTGCTACTTCATCGGCAACGGCTTTTACCGTACTCATAAATATAAAAACAGTGGCTTCGGATTGTAAAAACGAGTCAAACAACTGTTTCGTCAACTCAAAATTAGCATCATAATAATCTTGAGGCGAGATTACTTTTTTTAAATCATGTGCTTTTCCTGCTAGGTGAATGATGGCGTCCCCCTTTAAATCAAATGTTTGATTAGGAATGTATCGAACGCTTATTGGCTTTAGTTCATGGCAGGAATTCAGATAAGTCTGAAGATTTTGACCTACGAAACCAGAAGCTCCTGTGATTGTTATTGAATTCATATCTTAACTTCTGAAAAATTTAAAATACAAAAATTTAAAAACAGGAAAAGGTAGTAATCGCAATGGAATTTTAAAAAATAAAACTTTGGTAAAATCGAACAAAGTATAAAACCCTAAGTCCAAAAATCTTTTATATAGTTTGACTTCATTTTTAGCGTAAACCAAGCCCCAACGTCTTTTCAGAGCCTCATCTCGGTTTTCCCCAAGTCGAAACCATAAAACATTATCTTTAATATTTCCAAACTTATATCCTTTAAGATACGCTCTTACAAAAAAATCATAATCTTCTGAAAATACTCGATAATCATACCCATTTAAATCATCAAACATTTTCTTTTTAAATATTATTGTAGGATGAGAAAACGGACTTCTATATTTTAAAAAACGTATAATTTCATGATGTTCTAATGGAACTTTCCTTTCTGATATTATATCAGAAATATCACTTCCAAATTCTATTATCTGACCACCAATTATATCTAAATCATGATTTATCAAATGATTAATTTGCTTCTCAAATCTATCATGAAATGCAATATCGTCAGCATCCATTCTAGCTATTAAATCATAATCACATGCACTACCACCTACTTTTAATGCGTTTGCAAGACCTTCATTTTTTTCTAAAGCTATTACTTTAAAAACGGTGGGGAAATTTCTAACAAACTCATCAATAACACAATCTAACTCTTGTGTTAAATTGCCGTCTTTCACCAAGACTATCTGATTAGGTTTAACAGTCTGATTAACACAAACACTTTCAATTGCCTGTTTTAAATAATGTGGGCTATCCCTATAATATACCGCAATTAGCACCGAAAATCTAATCATAATATGTTAATCATTAAATTATTATTTTACTAAGTTCAACAAATTATAAATTTTACTTGGACAATTTTATTTAAACATTTTTTTTATTAATTGAAAAAAAAAATACAACTCTAAATCTAATTTGAAAAGCAATAGTGTTGATACTTTTGCTCTTTGCGCTTAAAAACTGGACTATATAGGCTGCAATTTCAAACTTATAAAATTCATTTGGTAGTTTTATATTTGAAGCAAAATGAGGTACATATTGGTTGTATTCATCCACGCACTCATTTATTTGGCTGATTACGGTTTACGCAGTGTCAAGGCAGGATTAGTAAACATAATCTCTGTTAAAGTTGCTATTTAAAGCCTCACACTTTCGATTTGAATGGGAAGAATAGGTTGTTGCATTACAATCGATGATATTCCATGATGGTAGACTGTTATTGAGCTTTTTTTAATAAATTACGGTCCATCATCATATAAGAAGTGAAGTTGATTCATAGTCGGCAGTGTCTCACCAAAACGGATAAATAAGCCTTCTTGAACCATTAAATCAATATCAACTGGCTGCACGTGTTTTTCTGCTCTCCTAACAATTATTGACCTGTCACAGCAGTCCCGCAGAAAGGCCAACCTGAACTTTTCTCAATTCCAACATTTAATTGTAGTGATACGCATGCCCATCTGGTGTTTGGATTCTCAACAACAATTCGACCAGTATGAAACATACTGCTGACAATGGTTCGGTAACAGGTAATCAATAATCCTTCTTCTTTCATATAACGATGCTCCATGTATTTGGTCTGATTTTGACCATAATCTCGCTTTAATAAGGCTTACACTCTTAAAACTCCGTGAGTGGATTTCTTTGCGTTAAGCTTCAGTGTGGCTGCTCTCATCTGCTCACAGATCTCTTTTCAAACGGTTCTCATGCGTACAGGATAGAGCTTTTATTTATAGTAAATAATGGATTTGGCTACTCCTTGTGCCTCGATAGTTTTGTTAATACTCACGCTGAACACCCTGGATACAGATTCAATTTCTTCTTTCGTAGTTGATACATTTCCAACTTTTTTATGGATTATTATGTACAGCGTGGATACCCCAAAGGCCTTCATCAGCTCTTCGTTCTCTTTTTTAAGCATTTCCTACGCTGCTTGCGAGTGCAGATCTACTCGATTTTTGACACTCATAATGGCTTCGGATTTAGCATTTGCTCGCCAATTATACACTTAGCTCGTAATCAGCCCGTGTCGACGAAAATATTCAAAGTAAAATAAGCTAGATGACTCCCAATGTTCAATAACAAATGCTTTTTGTTAAGAGGTGATAAACTTGCGACCACTTGACGAAAGTCGCAAATTTTTAATTAGTTCTTCAATTACTTTATTCCTAGTTTGAGCAACAAAATCAGCCCACTTAAGTAAGCAGTTAGGAACACTAACGGGAAATTATTTTGTATCTCAAAGAAGATATCATATATTTCAAGGGTAACAAAAAAGGAACTTTTTTTTCAAATAATAAATAAATGCATTTAACTATAAATAATATGTCAAATCGCGATTTGTAAGATTTAATATGTTCCGTGTAAATTATTTTAGCTTCTTTAAACTGAAATTCAATAAAGTAATATAAAAATACTTCACTCCATTGATTGATAAAAACTGATCTTTTGTTACAACTAGAAAGATTCATAATATCATTTTCGAATTTTGCGAAGAGATTCGACTTCGTTTTATGAAAGTTTACAGCATTTGGATAATTCCTTAATCCATCGACACAGATATTTGCTAAGTTCTCATTTAAAATAAGTAATTTGTATTCTCTGAAAAAACGTATCAGAAATTCATAGTCTTGGTGTCTTTTAAATTCTTCATCAAACAAACCAATTTGATAAAAGACTTCACGCTTGACCAGCAGCGTTGATCCTGCAGCTAAAACATTTTGACCATTTAAAAGCGACACAAGGTAATTACCATTTTCATTAAACACTATGTCATTCTTATGATATATGTATTCTCTGTACATCGCATTACGGCAACAACAAACTCCTGCGTACTGGTCAGGAGAATTTTTAATTAAGTGAAGTTGCTTCTCGATTTTTTTTGGGGCAAAAAAATCATCGTCGTCTAGAAAAGCGATAAATTCAGCATTTGAATACCTTATGCCGGTATTACGTGCTGCGGATCCATTACGATTTACTTTATGCTTTAGATAAACAACCCTCGAATCATTGATGTAATTATTCATTAACAATTCAGTTGCTACTCTATACTCATCACGCTCTGAATTGTCATCAACAACAATAACTTGTAGATTTTTATAAGTTTGATTTAAAACGCTATTTACAGCTCTCCCTAATTTTTCAGCTCTCTTATACGTTGGTATTATAACACTTACTTCAATATTTTTCATAAAGGTTAAAAGATTAATTTATTCAAATAACTTGAAGTTAAATTGGTAAGGCACTAAAGCAAATTGTTCACCGTTATAAAGAATGATCGAAAAAAAGTACGCACTTAAACAGACGAATAAACCTGCGTATGCCATAATTCTCACATTCTTATTTTGGAGATTATGAATAATAGCGGGAACGAACACGATGAATACAAAAAAGAAATAACTATTCACCCGCATAAACATCTGAATTAAAATGTCTTTATTTTGCAAAAAAACTAAGGTTAGGGTAAGAAAACAAAAGAATAGTAAATTAAACAAAACAGTTTTGTGTTTTGCTAATTTTATTTTTTCTTGAAAAAGGACAACAGGCAACAACAGTAAAACTAATATTTTGGTTGCCAGGCTAACACGAACTTCTTTTTCAATATCAAAGTAAAACATGTAAGGTGTGTAGGAGAGTAATATTTCCAAAAGATAATTAAACCCGATTGCAACGCACATTATTAAAAGCTTAGACTTTAACGATAGTTTATTTCGTATTAATAGAAATAAAGGAGCGATGAATAAAAGTGATCCGTGGAACATAAAAATTCCAAGACCATTAATCAAAAAATATATAATATATTTCCTATTATCAATAAAACGTAAACTGTATAGAAATATTGCTATAGCTATATACTGTCTAGTGCCATTAAAAGTTGCTAAATAAAAAGGTGCCACACACAGATAGATTAATACTGAAACCCAAACGTTTGGACTATAATATTTTATAATTTTATAAACCAAAAATTGCATTATAACCGATAATACTAGGAACATTAGTTGATAAGTTCCGCCTATTAGATGCAATAAATCAATAAAATATCCGAATCCTGGCTCTCTAGATGTATATCCTTTTGCCCCATTAAAGATGTTTACGTAATTAGGATAATCAACGCCCACGTTATATCTAAATCCTGAAAAAAAAGCTAAGATTACAAAAATCAGAACCAAGTAAATATTTAATCGAGAAGTGATGCCAAAAAAAGAAAGTAACACTACTAAAAATAATAAAACAAAATAAGGAATCATAGTTTATTCATTATATGTTTTTAATGATGCTAAATAATATAAAAATACAAATAATGAAACTAGCCCAGAGAATATAAAAACAACGGCAAGAGAATAGACTATAGAATAAACATCATATTTAGAATATAAAAGTAACGAAAGCAATATGTAAAGAGCACAGAAAAAATAAGTTATATAACCATTCCAATTTGCTTTGCCTATCGCTAAAAAAATATTACCTATAGGGTTTCTCAATAAATAAGCAAAGAAAGTTGAAAACATAAAAATTTGATACATATAAACAATGCTTTTATAATCGTCCCCAAAAATAAATGTAACTATCTCTTGACCGAAGTAAATTGTTAAGAAGAAACCTACTATAGATAGTGGTCCCACTATTTTAAGATAGTTGAGATAATAGTCAAGTAAGAATTTATGTGATCTTGAATTCCTTGCTAAAACTGTAAAGTCCGTTTGCATTAAAATACCAGGCAAGGTTAACACATTAAATGGAATTATAGTAGCGACTTTAAAAAAAGCAATTTGATCTTTATCATCAGATAAATATGCGATAAGCAATGGAGCTATTGAGAAAATTATTTGATTTGCAATGGCACTTACGCTAGTGTGTATACCATAAGACCAAAAGGATTTTTTATCTATATCTACTACGCTGCTGCTGCTATGTCCTATGTGTTTTTTAAATATCATAAAAACAATTATGGGACTGAGGGCTAAAGCGACAATATATCCATAAGTACTGAAAAACCAAGTCAAACATACCGTAAGCAAAAAGGCGACTAAAGCGAAATAAACATTTATTTTCGCAAACATCTTATTTATGTCTATTATCCTAAAATAGCTTCGCATTACATCAAGCATGTAATATGTTACTAAAGCAAGGGACATAATTACAAATAAAAAAATAAGATGATTGTCATTTGAAAAGAACCAAAAAGTACTTGAAGATAAAATAGATAAAGTTAAAGCATACTTTATTCCTTTTTTCAAAGTGTAATAGTAATAATCTTTTCTTTCTATAATAGATTTAGTAATTGCTCCAAATCTCAATAATGAATAATTGCCTCCCGCCCCAGAAAAAACGGCCAATATTGCAAAAAACGATAAAATGTAAGCGATATCCGCATATTCGTCTATTGTAACAAACCTAATAACCGCTATTGACAAAAAAGCCATCATAAACTTGCCTAGAAAAGTAGATAACGTAACTAAAATGCCACCTCGCTTTACAAAATCTGAAATAAACTGAATCATTGAACTCATAAACTATAGTTCTTTCTTAATAATCATATCTGCAAAAGATGTTGTTCGCAAATTATACAGATTTGATTGTTCGATCTCTTTTACTATATTTTTATATTTTGAATCATAGAAAGAGTATAAATAATGTAACTCAGCATACCACGCACTTTGCAAATCACTAGCTAAAATATACGATTTAAGGTTTTTATTTGTTTCGATCAAATCAATAGCACTTGATACCTTATCCAAAATTGATTCTCTATCTAATTTCCGTAATCTATTTAGCGATTTTTGCGTAACCTTATCATAAACTATCAATAATCTCAAAAAATCAGTGATATTGACGGTTAAATAATCAACGTGAATATTTAAAACAGCCAGATCCCTAGCTATAAACCCATTTTTAAAGAAAACAGTAGGACTAATAATTTTAAAAAAGGTAGGATGAATAATTTTTTGATAAAATTTAGAAAGTAGATTTTCTTTATTTCTTGACAATGAAATTAAATAATGGTCGAAAAACGCATTATCAATTTTTTGCAAAATATTATTTAAATAATTTTTATTTTTATCAAATTTAAATAAGATATTCAGTGATTGGATTGCTTTATTTGCAAGCACCTCTAAATCAGCATTACATTCAATATTACTATTTATTACCATAAACAGAGTTGTCAAAGAATCCAAATGTGTATTTAGAGTAAGTGTGTTTTTTTTGCTTTTATTAAAGGCTTTTGTTTTTACATGTGAAAGAGGAGCATTACCTTTCAATTCAGAGGTGTCATGACAAAACCATATACCAGTATTCCATTTAAAATAATGAGAATAATGATGGTTAACAACTTCTATAATGTCGTGATCAACAGTAAACCCGTCTTTTCTTGCCTCTAAAAAAGTTCTTATTACCGCGCTGGTAGACCGCAACTGCGTATCATTTTCTCCAATAAAAGATTTATGAACAAACACTCCATTGCATGCTTTTTTACGATTCTGCAAGGAACTAATTATCTTTTCTTTTCTCTCTAGCTGCGAAATTGCGCTAATCTCTTCGCACTCTTTTAAAGCATAATACATAGACTCCCCAGTCATTTCAAAATAATGCTCATCATTTATGACATTTGTAACTAGAAACTTCATATTCTTCGAGAATATTTTATCAAAATCATTAATAATATCAATCTTCCCAATTAGGTTTAGATTTCTAATCATTCTTTCTTTCGTCATACTGCAGATTAACACTTTCTCTAAATTCTTTTAAAATTTCGAAATTAAATTTATTTCCATCTTCAAAAGAAGCTAATAATGAAAGCGGAACATCATACAAAATACCTTGATCATCACATTTTTTGCAATATTCATCAACAGAGCATAAATACTTTGCTGGATTCCCACCCATTACAGAATTATTATGAACGTTTTTTGTAACTATTGCCCCTGCACCTATTATAACATTATCTCCAATTTGAACACCTGCCAAAATCACGCTATTAGCTCCAAGAAAAACATTGTCACCAATTATAGTTTTTTGAATTCTATACTTTTTAGTGAAAAGAAAAAGGCTGGCGTCATGAGCCAATATAATCGAACCTGGAGCTGAAATAAAATTATCTCCTATATCAACAAAATCAGGGACCAAAGTGTCTACTAATGAATTACTAAAATATCGTTTCCCCGTTTTGTGTTTAATAGCGTCTTTATCTTTTAAAAAAAAGTTAATTGCTTTTTTTACAATTTTTTTAAACATAGAATACTAATTATAAAGATTGATCCACTGAGAAATAATCTCATTTTTATTATATTTTTGATTTAAAATACTTCTATTTATTTTTATTTCTGAAATAAAATCATCTATGTTCAGTAAAACATTTTGTAACTTTTGTCCTATATCCATTACTTCTTCAACCTCGTGATAAACGAGTCCCCATTCTCGAAGATCCTTATAAGGTAGCCAAGATCCAGTAATAATAATGTTCTTAGCATATATGTGTTCAAGCATGGAAGCCGAAAGCATATCTGTAGTTTGTAGCTGGATCATAATATCTGAAGCGATACGCAATTGAGATACCTTTTCATTTGACAAGAAATTAGTAAGCAGCGTAAATTTAAATTTTGATTTTTTTATAAAATTTTCAATTTCTTGAATATAGGTCGCGTTTTTTGGATACGTTAGAGGTATTACAAATTCAACCTGGTTATGGAATTTATGCAAATCACTGTTTACCTCAATAGACTTCAATATTTCTAGATGTTGTTGCATTGCACTGGCATTATACCCAATGGTAATAACAACCTTTTTTGTAAAACCAAATAACCGCTTACTTTCTTTCTTCGTGCTTTTATCTATAATCCTTTTAAGGGTATCTAAAGGCTCTATACAAAACCAACATAAAATCACTTTTGTATTTGATATACTTCCGCTATAATATTTTAAAAAACTTTCTTTAGCAACACTGTTTGCAATTGTAATTTTTGAAGCGTATTTGAGTATAGGCAACATTTGTTTCTTTTTGAAATCTGAGGCTCTCAAAAAGTCACTCCCCCAAATAGAAACAATTAATTTAGATTTCATTTTTTTTACAAAATACTGAGCATCTCTGATTAATATATCCTCAATATAATGAATATGCACAAAATCATAATGTCCTAACTTGGAAATCTGACGTCTGAATAGGTGCTGTTTATATATCCCCCTTAAAATTCTATTTTCACTAATGAATTTAGGCATCGAAAGCGTGAAAATAGAATCGTATAAAGCATCCGTTTCATATTTATCATCTGAAGTTTCCTGAGAAAAAACATCAATAAGTAAAGAATCATCATCATATTCTTTCTTAATTTCTTTTAATAGGCTGTAAAGCAGTTGGTGCTTTCTATTTCCAATAATTAATATTTTCATTTATTTCCCAATATATTTCAAATACTCATCCCATTCTCCAATATCCTGCCAAGCTCCCTCACTTATCGGAAAAACACCCACTTTTCCATTATTCTTTTTTATATGTTCAATTAAATGCGTGATATGATAAAAGTCGTCTTCTGGGATGTGATTCAAAACGTGTGGTTCTAGTATATATACACCAGTATTTATTTGATACGTTATTTGTGGTTTTTCTGAAAGTTTTTTCAACACACCATTCTTTCCCGTCTCAATTGTACCATAAGGAATCGTATGATGTTTTAAAGCCGATACAATTGTAATATCATTCTTATTGCTCTTATGATATTCATATATATCTTCTAAATCCTGATCAATAATAATATCACAGTTCGAAACAAAAAATGTAGAATTCAATTTATCTTTCAATAAATACATAGAACCCGCAGTCCCAAGTGGTTTATCTTCTTGAAAGTAGCTCACATCATAAGCTTCATTATTTAATTCGGATAAGTAATGCTTAATAGTTGCTGCTTTATAATTTACAGATAAATAGAATTCATGACAACCTACATCAACAAATCTATCCATAATTTCTTCCAAAATTGTTTTCTCACCTATTGGAATCAATGGTTTAGGTATTACATTAGTAAGCGGTTTCAATCTGGTACCTTTACCCCCGGCCATAATAACAACAGGTAAATTCAAGCATGTTCCCTTTTTTCTTTGTATCTCTCCAAAGATATCTTCCCAGAAATACACATCTAATAACTTATTATTATCATCTACAATAGGCATACATTCTATCCTCCCTTTTAACATTCTACCCTTTATTTCTTCAAAACTTTCTTGAGGATTTGCTAATTGAATATTATGACGAAGAATTTGAGATATCGATATGTCAAGATTATCCCCTTTCAGAATAGCTCTTTGAATGTCCCCAATACTCAAAATACTAATAAAATATTCTTTGTTAAACACTAACAATAAGCGTTTAGCGATTTTATCCATATGCTTCAAAGCTAATAAAATACTATCTGAGCTCTGGATAGAAATTGACTCTATTTTATCTTTTTTATTCATAATGCTTATTTCTGAATTTTATACTTCAAAAAAATATTAATATTATTTTTTATCAAATCAGTATATTTGATTTCCCATTGTCTAATAACTTCATCATATATTTTTTTATTTCTAATTTTTTTTCCAATGTAAAAATCTTCCTTTTCGTCAGAAAATGAAGATTTAAATCTTAGCAAGCTATCATCGTCCGTATTTGTTCTACCACCACCGAAATGAATTTTTTTACAGCCAATTTCTACAGCCAATTTTATAAATTCAAAATAAAGAAAATTATTGGGTCTCAATTGAAGAAAGTTTGTACGTGAACAACCTAAATGATAATGTGCATAATAGTCATTAAATAGACAAAAAAATAGAGCAACAATTTCATTGTTTTTCTTAACCTTTAAAATTTTTGCCCCTGGTACAATTGAAAGATTATTAAAATATTCAAAATTAAAATATAAATAATCGGTTGAGCCCACCCTATCCATATTTTCTTTGTAAACCTCATTAAATATCTCTACTTCTTGATGATTTGCATTATCAACAATCTCAACACTAAGTCCTTCACCAATAGACTTTTTTATTGCTCTTTTACAGCTGTTAGAAAATGATTGATATATCATATCTATCGACTTTTCGTTTGATAAAGAAACCGTATTTCTATTAAAAAATACGCTAACATTATTCTCCGAAAAAAATTGGTTTTTAATAAGTGGATGAAACCTGACAAATTCTGCTATAATATTATTATTTATACAATAAATATCAAATTCTGTATAGAAATCAGTAATGAATTTTTCTTCATAAGAGGATGATATCACACCGTTGTAACCATAACACCCCTCAATATCATAATATTCTTGGTCTAAATCATATCCAAATTGATTAACCGAATTTAATAAAAAAGGATATAATGCTAATTCTCCATCTTCTTCGTACACAAAACATTGTGCTTTTCCATCACTATTTTTTTCATAAACATTGTAATATTCAGGAGAAAAATACACGTCTTGCTGCTCTAATGGCAACTTTCTCAATAATGAATTCCAAAGATCTTTATCTTTTAGAGAAATTACCCTAGCCCTATACTCTTGCTCCATTATTTAAAAACTGTATTAATTGTGTTAACTGACAAAACTGCCCCTTGTTTAAAAATTTTAAAATCAAGCTTATCAAAATCTTCATTATTATCAATATAAACAATTTTTTGATCTATAATCTCACCCGTATCAATTCCTTCGTCAACAAAATGTGTGGTAACTCCAGTAAACTTTACCTTTGATTCTATGGCTTGAGTAATAGCATTGGTTCCTTGAAAATAAGGAAGAATAGATGGATGGATATTAACAATCCGTCTGTCATATTTTTTAATAAAACTAGATGTTAAAATATAATTCCAACCAGCCAAAAAAATAAAATCTATTTTATACTTCTCCAACATTTTTATTATCTCAACTTCAAATTCATTTCTATCCTTAAACCTTTTTTTATCAACAAATTCCGAAGGTACAGCAAATTCTTTAGCAAAATTCAAAGCTCCTGAATCGGGATTAGAACTTAAAACCAAAGACAGGGTGGGCTGAATAAACCCAAATTCATTATCTAACAAAATTTGTATAGCACCTCTACCATATCCCGAAATCAAAATTGCAAATCTTTTCTTATCCATGACGGCTTATTTTCTTACACTACTCGGTATATTAACAATTCGTTCTTCTAAAAATAAAGCATTTGTTTGCGCATCTTTTTGACAATCCTGATACATGGGCAAACGAAACATCAATTGCCATATGGGTCTCGTCATTACATTATTTTGATTTGTTTCTTTTAAAAACAAATCTCTGTCGTGTTTGTCTTCTAATTCCACACACATCAACCAATAATTGGCTTTTGTATTGGGTGTCTCTGTTCTAAATTTTATTCCTTTAGAAAGAAAAAAAGAATGATACTCTTGTGCTAAATTTCTTTTATGCCCTAAAAAAATATCCAATTGTTCTAATTGTGCACACGCTAAAGCAGCATTCAAATTTGGCATTCTATAATTATAACCTAATTCATCATGAACATATTCGTACGGATGTGGAATTTTTGCCGTAGTTGTCAAATATTTTCCTTTTTCTCCTAAAGTAGCACTGTTGGTAACAATGGCACCACCGCCACCACTGGTAACAATTTTATTTCCATTAAACGAAAAAACACCTAAATCGCCAAAGCTTCCTGTTGGTTTGCCTTTATATTCACTTCCTAACGATTCCGCAGCATCTTCAACCATTGGAATTTTCCATGAATTACAGATTCTAATCAATTCGTCTAAATGAACTGGAAATCCAAAAGTGTGCATGGGTAAGCAAGCACTAATTTTCCTATCCGTTTTTTTATTATAGCAACCATCTTCGCGTAAATCTCCATATTCATTCAAGAATTCCTCAACTGCTTTAGGCGACAATCCCATCGTATCTAGGTCAACATCTAAAAAAACGGGATGTGCATTACAATACGCAATAGCATTAGCAGTAGCAACAAATGTTAATGCTTGTGTCAATACCTCATCGCCTGCCTTTACACCAACAAGCTTTAAAGAGACTTGAATTCCTGCTGTACCATTAACAACAGCAACTGCTTTTTTAGTATTCGTAATTTGACTCATCATCGATTCAAATTGATCTACAAAAGCGCCTACTGAAGAGACAAATGTGCTATCAATAGTTTCTAAAACATATTTTTTTTCATTTCCCGTAAATTTTGGAACATGTAGCGGAATGAATTCATTCGTATTATATTGCTCCTTAATAAAAGAAATTGTATCATGAAAACTGCTCATAATTACATTTTTGAGTCTAAATATTTACCTGTTTCTTTATGTCCAAAATTAGGAATCATTCTATGAAATAAAACAACAATCATTTCTTTAGTCCAAGAAAGACTAGCTTTCATTTCCTTTATTTTGAATGTGAAGTTTTCTAATTTTTCATCATCATAAACTGCTTCGTTTTTGATAACACCTAGATTTTCAAAACGATTCATGTCTAATACTTCATTATTCGTAAAAAACTCCTCGAAGTCTTTTTCGCCCGTTGTATCACTTCCTGTAAACAAACAAGGCCATTTTTTTTGGGCGATTGAATCCTCTATATTTTCTCTAGCTTCTACTTCTGTCGTACATAAATAAGGCTCGTACCCTATTTCAGCAAGATATTTAACTGCTATATCAGCAAAGGAAATCAAATTCAAATTTTCGTCTAATTTGGGGAAGAAAATATCTCTGTTTTCGCCGAATATACAGGACATTAAACATAACTCGCCTGATTCTTTAGGTGTAACGAAATAGCGTTTGATATCATTTGGTGCAACTATTGGCTGCCTCTTTAAAATTCTTTGGTTAAAACCATGCAATAAAGAACCATCTGAAAAAGCAACATTAGCAAATCGAGCAGTAGAAATTTTTATTTCTTTACTTTTACGCATTAAAAACATCTCCATTATGCGCTTAGATGCACCCATCATGTTGACTGGATTAGCAGCCTTATCAGTAGATACACAAAAATACTTTTTTGTTCCTTTTTCAATCGATTGCTGCAATGTTTTCTCCGTATTGAAAATATTAACATCAATCATTCGCATCAGCGTAAAAGGATCTTTTTCACTTCGCACATGCTTTAACGCCGACAAATTCAATACATAATCAAATTGACCATCAGCTTTAATAAAAGCATCATATTCAATTGAACCAATGTCTAAGGCAAAAGTTTGAAATTCTCCTTCAATATATCCATAGGAACTTCTCAAATCGCGAACTAACTCCACCATATTGTTTTCACTGATATCAACTACATGTAATTTTTGTGGATTTCTCTTGAATATTTCTTTAGTAACAGCTTGTCCGATGGAACCAGCACCGCCTAAAACCAAAAAAGTAGAATTTTGAACTATTTCGAACAGCTCATTTTCTTTACTTTTAATGTCAGAATCAAATAATTCTTTTTCTCTTCCTATTAAATTTAGAATATTCATAATTTCAAATTATAATCTCCAATAATTTTTAAACTCTTTTGCATCCAAAACACCTTTTATATCAAAAATGTACAATTCGTCTTTTGATAAATCTTGAAAATCCTGCGACTTCATTTGAATGTATTCTTGATGTCCTACTGCCAATACTATAATGTCGTATTTCCCGATAGGTTCGTCGACGAGTGTTATTCCATATTCATGAGACAATTGATTTGGGCATCCATGTGGATCAACTACATGAACATGTATCGAAAAATCCATCAGTTCTTTTACTAAATCAACTACTTTAGAATTTCGAATATCAGATACATCTTCTTTGAAAGTAATTCCCATCACAAGAGCCTTAGACTTTCCCGGATTTTTACCTTGCTCAATTAGCGATTGAACAATTCTTTTTGCTATAAAATTAGGGATAAAATCATTAACTCGTCTCCCTGCAGCTATAACTTGAGGATCAATACCCAACTGCTTCGCTTTATGCATCAAGTAAAATGGATCTACACTGATACAGTGCCCTCCAACAAGACCTGGTTGGTATTTATGAAAGTTCCATTTGGTTCCCGCTGCTTCAATCACTTCCTTGGTATCAATTCCCATTTTATCAAAAATGATTGCTAATTCATTCATTAATGATATATTGATATCTCTTTGCGTGTTTTCAATAACTTTAGCTGCTTCGGCTACTTTTATAGAAGAAGCTTTGTGTAAACCTGCTTCTATAATTGCGCCGTAAACTTTAGATATCGTGTCTAGACTTTCTTGATCATTTCCAGAAACTATTTTTACGATCTTAGTGAGCGTTTTCACTTTGTCGCCTGGCACAATTCTTTCAGGACTATATCCAAATTTAAAATCAATATCTCTTTCTAATCCTGACATTTCTTCTAAAATTGGTACACAATCATCTTCAGTACATCCCGGATAAACTGTAGATTCATAAATGACATAATCCCCTTTTTTCAACGATAAACCAACACTTTTACTTGCGCCAAGCAGTGGTTTTAAGTTCGGAACCTTATTCACGTCTATATCTGTTGGAACTCCTATGATGTGGAAATGGGCTTTTTTTAAATCTTCTAATTCCGATGTAAAAGTAATATCACAGCTTTTAAAAGCTTCTGCATTTAATTCTTTAGAAGGATCAATTCCTTGCTGCATTAATGCAAATCTTTCGGCATTTATATCGAAACCAATTACTTTGAAATGTTTGGCAAATTCTAATGCCAACGGCAACCCTACATAACCTAATCCCGTTACTGAAATTAATTTCTCTTTACTTACTATTGCTTTAAAAAAGTCTGACATTCTATATATTTAATAATTTAATTGAAAAAATAACTATTTATCTATATTTCGATAAACTCTTCTCATGATAAGAACTAACACAATCAAAAACCCCGCAAGTATTCCTCCTAAAACAATTCCCTTCGCTTTCCCAAATTTTTCCATTTTTAAAGGCAAAATAGGTTTATCAATCACCTGAATTAAAGGCGTTTCCTTACGAAGTGTCACTTTTGCCAATTCGCTCTGTTTTACCAATTCTGTCAAGATAGCGGTATTTGCCTGAACATCGACCTGCAGGCGAGCCGAAGGAGCGCGGCGTACATTCATCGCAGGATTCAATCCAAAGGTATTGTCATTAGCAACTGCTACTCCCGTTATCGCTCCGTTTAATTCTCTTCGAATAGAGTCCGTTTGACGTTCTAAGATTCGCACGTTTTCTCTGGATTTTTTGCTCTTCGTCTCGATATAAAAATCAGAAACTTCTTTAACTAAAGCCTCTGTGAAATATTTAGAAAATAACTCGTTTGTAGACTGCGTGGTGATGGTGCCAATAGCTACTTTCTTGTCTTCTTGTTCCACAGTTAAACCGCTTTTCATAAGATTTGTATAAATAGCGCCTAAAATACTGTCTTGCTCTCTAGAAAATTCCGATCTATCCGCATTAGGAAAAAACTTTGCCTTTGCCAGCTTTGATTTTGCTTTCCATTTTT
>Ga0105050_10005689_pt1 | contig 15848 bp, 12 predicted proteins | sample FRY01_FD_78088 | JGI IMG/M metagenome (GOLD analysis project Ga0105050, IMG submission 78088) | Freshwater microbial communities from Lake Fryxell liftoff mats and glacier meltwater in Antarctica - FRY-01 | ecosystem: Environmental > Aquatic > Freshwater > Ice > Glacier meltwater ... | reverse complement strand
GGCGGGTGGTGTTGGGTTGGGGGGTGGTGGGGGTGTTGTTGTGGGGTTTTTTTGGGGGGGGGGGGGGGGTGTTGTGGGGGGTGGGGGGGGGGGGTCGGCGAAAGGCGGAGGCGCGGTCGGCGTTGGGGCGATCGGTGGTGGAGCGGGAGCAGATGGTGGTGGTGGAGGAGTTGGGGGGGATGATGGATGGGGTTGCGGAGCGGGTGGCGGGGTTGGAGGGGCGATTTGCGGAGTTTGAGGAGCGGGGGGTGAAGGATTGTGCGGGGGAGGCGCGGGAGGTGGCGGCGGGGTTGGCGTATTTGGAAAAGTGGAGGGGGCAGTTGCGGGAGGCTTGGGTGGGGTTGGCAGTTTAGGGGGGAGGGGGGAGGGGGGAGGGAGAGGGAGAGGGAGAGGGAGAGGGGAGTGGTGGGTCTTGCAATTGGGGAGGGGGTGGGCAGGGTGCGGGGATTGATGATGAAAGATCCGATTGTGGGCATCGATTTGGGGACCACCAACTCGGCGGTGGGGGTGGTGGATTCGGGATTTCCGATTTTGTTGGCGGATCGGGAGGGGCGGCGGCTGGTGCCGAGTGCGGTGTATTTCGGAGAGGATGGCGAAGTGGAGGTGGGGCATGCGGCGTTGCGGCGGCGGGCCCTGGCGCCGGTGGTGACGAGTGCGAAGCGTTTGATGGGGCGGCGGTTTGGGGAGGTGGGGGCGGAGTTGGGGGGCTTGGAGTTGCGCGATGCGGGACTGGGGGTGGTGGAGATCGGGGTGGGGGCGGGGCGGGGAGTGACGGCGGAGGAGGTGAGTGCGGCGATTTTGGGGCGATTGAAGGAGTTGGCGGAGGATCGTTTGGAGACGGAGGTGACGCGGGCGGTGATCACCGTGCCGGCGTATTTCAACGAGGCGCAGCGTGCGGCGACGAAGCGGGCGGGGGAGATGGCGGGATTTCGGGTGGAACGTCTGGTGGCGGAGCCGACGGCGGCGGCGTTGTCGTATGGATTGGATCGTCTGGGAGAGTCCTCGCGGGTGGCGGTCTATGATTTGGGAGGCGGGACCTTTGATGTGTCGGTGTTGGAGTTGCGGGAGGGGGTGTTCGAGGTGTTGGCGACGGCGGGAGACACCGAGTTGGGAGGGGATGATTTTGATCGGGCGCTGGCGGTCTGGGTGATGGGGGAAGAGGCGGGCGGGGTGATGGAAGGGCGGGTATTGGAGGAGGCCTGCCGGGTGAAATGCGAGCTCTCGGAGAGTGAGGAGGCGGTGTTTCGGGTGCCCTTTTTCGAGGGGGACCGTAGTTTGGAGAAGCGGGTGAGCCGGGCTGAATTTGAGGGGATTTTGGAGCCATTTTTGCGGAAAACGGCGTTGTGTTGCGGGAGGGCGCTGGGGGATTCGGGAGTGACGGCGGGGGATCTGGATGCGGTGGTATTGGTGGGGGGGAGTTCGCGGATTCCGGCGGTGCGACGGATGGTGGCGGAGCTGTTTGGGCGGGAGGCGGATGTGTCGCAGCATCCGGATGAGGCGGTGGCGCTGGGGGCGGCGATCCAGGCGGGGGTGCTGGGGGGGACGGTGGGGAAGGTGCTGTTGCTGGATGTGACGCCGCTGAGCCTGGGGGTGGAGACGCTGGGCGGGTTGATGAACGTGATCATTCCGCGCAACACGACCATTCCCTGCAAGGCGGGGGAGCTGTTCACCAATGCGCGGGACGGGCAGGAGCGGATGCGGGTGCGGGTGTTGCAGGGGGAGCGGGAATTGGCGCGGGACAACTGGGAGTTGGGGTCTGTTGAAGTGTCTTTCACGCCGGCCCCGCGGGGCAAGGCGCGGGTGGGGGTTCAGTTTTCGTTGAATGAGAACGGGATGTTGGAGGTATTGGCGCGGGACGTGGCCACGGGGGTGGACACCGTGCTGGCGATAGAGAGCGCGGCGGTGGATGTGAATGATGCGGAAGTGGAGCGCATGGTGGACGAGAGTGTGGTGCATGCGAGGGAGGACATGGCGGCGCGGGTGGGGGCGGAGGCGCGGTTGAAGGCGGAGGAATTGGTGCCGGCCGTGGAGGCGGTGCTGGCGGAAGGGGTTTCCGGAGGGGACGAGGAGGAGCGGCGGGACATCGAGTCGGCCCTGGCGGAGGTGAGGACGCTGCTGGAGGGGGAGGCCGGGCCGGCGCTCAAGGCGGCGGTGGAGAAACTCGATCGGGTGACGGAGGCGCTGGCGGCGCGCCTGGTGGAGGAAGCTTTGGCGCGGCAGATGGAGCGTCGTATGGGAGGAGGGGATTGAGGCGATCACACCACCAGGGTGTGTCTCCCGGAGGAGAGGTGGTTCGGGAGACTCGCCGGGGGGGGCGGCGATCCACTGCGGGTGGGTGGGGGATGGCCTGATTCGGCAGGTGGGGGACGGCGGCGGGAGTTGATCGGTGGAGGAGTGGCGGTTGGTCCGTGGCTCGGGACTTGAACGGTGGGCCGGGATAGGGGACGCTGTGGGTGCGGAGGCGCCCGTCGAGGGACGTTTCACAAGCTCCCATGGCAAACTCCACTCCAGCGGCCTACCATTGTCCCTCCTGCGGGATCTTGTCCCAAGCGGGAGAGGGGGAGGGGGGGGAGCACGTCTGTCGGGCGTGTGGCTACAAGTTTCGCAAGCCGATCAGGGTGGCTCCGCGGGGGGGGGCGGGGAGAGTGGAGAGCGGGGGCAAGTTTGTGCAGCGGGATGTGGTGTCGAGGAGGCGTCTGCAGTCCCGGGAGCAGGTGGTGGCCCCGGCGGAGCCGTTGGCTGTGGCGGAGGCGACCCTCGCCGCGGGGCCCGAGGATCCCCGGCATTTGAAGGAGGAGATGTTGGAGGATGGGACGCTCAAGGTGTTGAAGCGGCGCAAGCGCAAGAAGCGGGATGCCAGGCGGCAGCTGATGTTCATGGGGCTCTGGGTTTTTGTGGTCGGTGCGATTTCCCTTTCGGTCCGTGAGTACGTCAAGCTGGACTACGCCCCGGTGTTGGAGGATGAGAAGGAACGGCAGAAGCGGGTGGAGCAGGAGAAAGCGTCCGAGGTGCAGGGGTTTATCGAATTGCATATCGAGGAGTGTCGTCAGGTCATGGAGGGGTATTTCGCTGCGGCCGACACGGCGGAGCGGGCGCAGTATGTGCGGGAGCAGACGAGGGTGGCCTCGCGCATGGCGGTGTTTTACCAGACCAATCTGGCGCAGCGGCCTGGGTCGGTGCTGACCTTGGAGCGCAGAGGACTGAAGATCATGGGAGAGGTGCCGGGGATTGAGACCTTGTGGCGTGACCAAGAGGGCAAGTATTACGAGCTGGTCTTCGTGCGTGAGAAGGGGAGGTGGGCGATCGATTGGGAGGAGTTTGTGCGGTATTCGAGCATGCCGTGGCATCGGTTCCTTGTCGGGACGGCGGGACAGGAGGGGGAGTTTCGGCTTTATCTGCGAAAGCGTCAGGTGGTCCTGGAGAGTGAGGGATTGGTGGGCGTGCAGTTTTATCCGCCGGAGGACGATGCGGCGTTGAGGCAGCGGGGGGAATCGCCGCGGGTTCTGGTCCGGCTCAACTCGGAGGTAGGGGAGCGTTTGATGCGCTTGTGGGAGAGGGAGATCGAGGAGCCCGGGGTGGGAGATTCGATGTTGTGGGAGCGGGATCCGGATGAGTTGCAGCGGGTGCGGGTGGTGTTGGGGTGGGAGGTTGGGGAGGACGGGGAAGACTATATGGTGATGAAGGAATTGGTGGCGGGAGACTGGTGGGGAGATGGCTTGGAGGAGGATTTTGTGGTGGGGGCGGATGGAGAGGAGCCTGCTGTTCCGGAAGGCGGGGAGGATCCTCCCGAGGCGGAAGGGGCGGCGGAAGAATGATTTGCCCGTTGCGTGAGGCCGTCGATTGGGGTTGATTGGGGGTGTCACTGATGAGTAATCCCGACGACAACGAGATGCCGGCCGAAGAGGAGGAAGAGACGAGGGACCCTGGAGGCGAGGGCGAGACGGCCGTTCCCGAGGGGATGCGGGTGGTGCGAAAGCGTCGGAAGCGGAAGAGCGAGGCCAGCAGGCAGACGCTTTATTTGAAGAAGCGCGAGATTTTGCGGGAGATGCACACCGAGGAGGACGGGTTGAGTTTGAAGGGGCAGGTGGAGCGGTTGAAGGAAGTGGCAAAGGCGAAGGAGGTGCCGATGGAGGACAAGTGGGGGAGCGTCAACCATCGTCGCCGGGGGAGTCGTTGGGTGATACTGGCGGTGGCAGCGGTGGCGTTGCCGCTGGTGGTGATGTTCGTGGTGTTGGCGGTGACGAGGAAACCCGGGGGGGTGACGACGGGGACGAGTAGCAGTCTGTTGAATCTGGACGAGCCGGTGGAAGCGATTTCCGCCTTTGACCGGACCAGTCCGCAGGCGTGGTTTCACGAGAATTCGGTGAAGGCGTATGATTTGGCGGTGCAGTTGTTGGAGCAGTGCAATGCGGCCGAGCATCCCGCGCAATTGGCGGAGATCGTGCGGGATTCGGAGCGGGTTCTGCCGAAAATTTCGGTTGAAGACGTCGAGGGGGCGTCGGATTATTTTCTGAGTGATCCCCGGGAGATTTCCTGGGAGTATGGGAATGCGGGTGGTGCCGGGTATATGGTGTTGATGGGGCGTCGGGCGGACTACACGAGTTTCCGGGCGTATTTTGTGAAGACGGACAAGGGGTTGAAGTTGGACTGGGAGGCGACCTGGGGATTGTCGGATATACCGGTGCAGTCGCTGGTGGCGGAGGGGAAGGGCAAGACGGTGCTGATTCGGGGGTGGGTGGGCAAGCAGCCCTACTACGACACGGAGAAAGGCCGGGCCTCGACGCAGTCCTGGTATATCATTCTGGAACCGGGGAGGGAGGAGTTTGTGTGGGCCTATGCGCCGACGGGTTCGAATCTTGATGAGCAATTGCGCGGCATCCTCTCCTATGGGCGGATGGTGGAGAGTCGTCCGGACGAGGTGCGGGCGACGATTCGGTTGAACAAGCCGTCGCTGGGATTCCGGGAAAACGAGTTTGAGATTCAGGAGTTGGTGACGACCGACTGGGTGGTGGCGCGCTGAATGAAGATCAGTCCACCGCCTGGCGGAGGGCGGAGCGCATGGTGTCGAGGGGATGGGAGCCGGGGAACCAGAGTTGAAAGGCGAGGACGCCCTGGTGGAGGAGGAGGGAGAGGCCGTTGGCGGTGCGTGCTCCGTGGTTGGAGGCTTCCTGGAGGAGGCGGGTCTGCGGGGGGCTGTAGATGGTGTCGTAAACGAGGTGGTGGGGTTGGAGGCAGGCACCGGGGAGGGGGGAGGGGTCGGTGCGTTTGAGGCCGACGGAGGTGGCATTGACGATAAGGTCGATGTGGTCGCTCGCGGCGTGGAGTTCGGGCGAGTCGAGGGGGAGGATGCGGAGGCGATCGCCGGGGCCTTCGAGGCGATCGGAGGCGAAGTGGGGGGCGAGGCGTTGGGCGAGGGGGGTGAGCTTGTCGAGGGAGCGGTTGACGAGGACGAGGTGTTCGCAGCCTTCGAGTGCGCATTGGGAGGCAATGGCTTGTCCGGCGCCGCCGCCGGCGCCGATGATCATGATGCGGAGGTCCTTCACATCGACGAGGAACTCCTCGTGGATGGCGCGGACGAAGCCGGGGCCGTCGGTATTGAAGCCGAGGGTGTCGGGACCGTCGAAGAGGATGGTGTTGACTGCGCCGAGGGTCCGGGCATTGGCGTCGATGTCGGTGCAGGCGTGGAGGGCCTCGAACTTGTGGGGGACGGTGACGTTGGCGCCGATGAACTCGAGTTCGCGGAGACGTTGGAGGGCCTCGTTGATCTTCCCGGGTTCCACCTCGAGGCGGATGTAGCGGAGTCCCGCCTTGTGGGCGTCGAGGGCGGGTTGGTGGAGTTGGGGGGAGAGGGAGTGGGTGACGGGATGGCCGAGGACGGCGAGGCGGGCGGGTTGCTCCGCGCCGGAGTCGAGGTGGGCGCGGGTGGAGAGATCCCCGAGGGTGTAGAAGTCCTTCATGCGTTTTGGAGGGTGGAGACGGTTTGCTCGATGCGTCGAATGGATTCGTCGCGGCCGAGGATGGCGAGGATGGCCTCGAGGTCGGGGCCGCCGGTTTTGCCGCTGAGGGCGACGCGGAGGGGAAACATGAGCTGGCCCGGTTTGGCGCCTGCCGCGGTGGCGGTGGCGGCGATGGCGTCCTTGGGGGAGGACCAGTCGGGGAGGGCCCGGAAGCTGGTGGCGAGGGAAGCGAGGAGGGAGGGGGCGCTTTCGTTGCCGGCGAGTTTTTCGAGGGCGGGGGGATCGAATTCGACGCCTTTGCCGAGGTAGAAGCGGATGGCCTCGGGGACCTCGGCGAGGAGTTGGACCTTTTCCTGGACGCTGGCGGCGATGGCGTGGAACTGGTCGGTGGGATCGAGGCCGGCGGAGCGGACGTAGGGGAGGGCGGCCCCGGCGAAGGCATCGGGGGTGAGTTTGAGGAGGTGCTGTTGGTTGAGCCACATTGATTTGTCCCAGTCGAAGCGGGAGGGGGAGCGATTGATGCCCTCGAGGCTGAAGCGTTCGATGAGTTCGGAGAGGGGGAAAATTTCGCGGTCGTCCTTGGGGGACCAGCCGAGGAGGGCGATGAAGTTGACGACGGCGGCGGGGAGGAAGCCGCGCTCCGGGTATTCGTGGACGGCGGCCCCCTTGTCGCGTTTGGACATCTTGGAGCCGTCCGCATTCATGATGAGGGGGATGTGGGCGTAGGCGGGAGGAGTTTCGCCAAGGGCCTCGATGAGTTGGAGGTGCTTGGGGGTGTTCATGAGGTGATCCTCGCCACGGATGACGTGGGTCATCTTCATCTCGAGGTCATCGACGACGTTGACGAAGTGGAAGACGAAGGATCCGTCGGAGCGGCGGACGACCATGTCGGGGGTGTTGGAGGCATCGGTGTAGTCGATGGTGACCTCGCCGCAGACGAGGTCGTGCATGGTGATGGGCTTACGTTCGAAGCGGAATCGCCAGGCCTCGTCGTCCTCGTAAACGCGGCCGGCGTCCTGGAGTTTTTGGAACCAACGGGCGTAAATGTCCTGACGTTGTGATTGGAAGTAGGGGCCGCAGTCGCCGCCTGCTTCGTGGCCTTCGTCCCAGTCGAGGCCGAGCCAGCGGAGGCCGGAGAAGATCGCGTTGCGAGCCTCCCCGGTGTTGCGGGCCTCGTCGGTGTCTTCGACGCGGAGGATGAATGTTCCGCCGTGTTTCCGGGCGAAGAGCCAGCTGAAGAGCGCGGTGCGGGCACCTCCAACGTGCAGATAACCAGTGGGGGAGGGCGCGAATCGGGTTCGGACGGGGGTCGGCATGGCGCTGCTATAGCGTTGCGAGGTGCGGCGGGCAATGGTGGGGCGCTGAAAGAATTGATTTCGTTTTCCGTGGTTTCGGGTATGCGATCCAGTTCACCCAAACGAATCGCGTTGGCCGCCACGGTGGCCGGGCTTGGAAGTTTCCTTCTGCTGTTCCTGCTTTTTTCCGCAATGAGCGTGATGGAGTTGACGGAGAGGAGTGGTGGGGAGAGGGCGGCGTTGCCGACAAAGACGGATCGATCGGTGGCGGCGTGGGAGGAGTTTGTGGAAGGGGGCGAGGGGGTCGGGAAGGGTGATGGGGATCGGAGTGGAGGAAGTGCGGGGCGGGGTGCGGAGGTGGTGGCGGCGGAGAGCAAGGGAGCAGGTGGGGAGGCGACGGGCGAGGCGGCGGAAGCGGTCGTGTTGAGTGCGGGAGAGGGGACGGAGAGCGATTTGGCCCGTTTGCGGCGGCGTCTGCTGGAGCGGGCCGGGTATTTGGCGTTGCATGGGGAGGATCCGGCCAGGAATCTGGTGTTGGTGGCGCAAACCTTTTACCGGGGCGGTGATCGGGTGGCGGCGATGGAATGGTTTGAGAAGGCGCGGCGGATGGCGGCGGATCCGGACAACTGGGTGAACAGTTCGAGAGCGTTGCGCGAAGTGGTGAATGGGTTGCTGGCGGTCGGGGAGTATGGGCGGGCGGAGAAGCTGGTGATGGAGATCCCGCTCGCGGAAGAGCGCGAGGCGGCCCGGGCGGAGGTGGCGACCATTCTTGCGCGGAAGGGCAGGTTTGAGGAGGCATTGCGGATGGCATTCACGCTGGTGGATGCGGAGGCCCGGGGGGGGCGTTGCGGGGGGTGGGGGAATCCCAAGCGCGGATCGGGAGGCTGGAGGATGCGATCAACACGGTGAACGGGATCGGGACGGGGCGTTTGCAGGATGATGCGTGGACGCGGGTGGCGCTGGCGAGGGCGTCCGGGGGTGATGCGGCGGGGGCGGCGAATGTGTTGGGAAGAATTTCAGATGGTCGCACCCGGAATTTGGCGGGAGTGAAAGTGTCGGAGGCGCAGGCGCGGGCGGGAGGGGCGGGGTCGATCGAGATTTTGTTGGGAGCGATGCATGATCCCTTTCTGCGCGATGAATCGTTGCGGCGGATAGTGGAGGCGCAAGTGGCGCGGGCTGATTTTGATGCGGCGGAGGCTTCGGCGTGTCGGATCACCGATGAGAATGAGCAGGCCCTGGCGATGGAGGCGCTGGTGGGGTTGCAGGTGCGCAGCGGGGATCTGCAGGGAGCCTTGATGAGGGCGCGGAACATTGGGATGGCGGAACCACGTTCGCGGGCTTTGCGGACGGTGGCTTTGGGGGTGACGGTGCGGGAAGGGACGGTGGCGGGGAGGAATGTGGCGGCGTTGATCATGGATTCGGAGGAGCGGGATCAGACGTATCGGCAGGTGGCGGAGCGATCGGCGGCGCTGGGTCGCCCGTTGGATGCGCTGATGACCGTCTATAACATTGATGCGCCGGCGGAACGGGCGGCGACTTTGGCGACCTTGGCGCAGTGGAGGGCGCGGCGCGGGGCGGTGAGTCCGGCGCTGGTGTTGTTGCGGGATGCGGTGCGGGAGGTGGAACAGATTCCGCAGCAGAAGCATCAGGAGAAGGCGTTGGGGATGTTGGCGAGTGCGTATGCGGAGGCGCGGGAAAGCACGGTGGCGATGTCCACGGCGGCGAGCATTGAGAGCGTCGGGTTGCGGGACCGGGCGTATCAGCAGTTGACGCGGCAGTTTGCGGCGTTGCCGGACATTGAGTTGGCGGAGCGGTCGGCGGCGGCGATTCAAGTGGAGAAGACGCGGGAGCAGGCGTTGGATGCGATGGCGCAGACGGTGGCGGGAAAGGTGGCTCCGAGCAAGGCGCTGGGGGTGGTGGGGAAGTTTGGGCGGCGGCGGCAGCAGGTGCAGTTTCTGTTGGCGGTGGCGCAGCGGATTTAGGGAGGGGGCGGGAATGAACGCGCCGTTTCCCCGAGGCCTTTGAGTTGGACAGGACGGGTGTTGTTTTGATACCATCGGGTTGAGGTGACTGAGATGGTTTTTACCGAAATCAGTCGGGAAGGTCGCCTCGACCGTTTCGACCCGCCGCGCGGAATCGTCGCGCAGCGGCCCTGTTCAACACCTTTTGAAATGACTCGATGAGAGCTTCCTTGATCCCTGTCGCCATAATCTGTTTGTTGTTTTCGCCCGACGCGCAGGCGAAGCCGCCGATTCCGACCCCGTTGGAGGTGCAGGTAGTGGGGGAGGTGGATGCGTATTTGTTGAAGACGTTATATCCATTGAAAGAGGCGGATGCGGGGTTGGGGGCGGTGGTGAATGAGGAGGGGTTTAAGGAGTTGATCAAGAAGCATGACCTGAAGCTCTTTGGGGGGCCGATGTTGGGGTGTGTGACGGACAAGAGTGCGCGGATCTGGGTGCGGACGCCGCGGGCGGCGGAGGTGCAGGTGGTTTGCGGGGAGAGGAAGAGTGCGAAGGTGCGGACGGCTGCGGAGGGGGATTTTGTGGGGTTGCTTGATTTGGAGGGGTTGGCGCCGGGGACGAAGCACACTTATGATGTGCTGGTGGATGGGAGATCGGTGTTTGGGGATGAGGCGAAGCCGGAGTTTCGGACGTATCCGGCGCGAGGGGAGAAGACGGTGATGACGGTGGGGTTTGGCGGCGGGGCGCGGTATAATCCGCCGAAGGAGAAGATCTGGGATGTCATTGCGGGGCATTCGCCGGATGCCTTTCTGTTTCTGGGGGACAATGTTTACATCGATCAGCCTGACTCGCGGACGAAGCAGCGGGTGCATTATTATCGGCGGCAGTTGCGTCCGGAGTTCACGCGCTTGACGGCGTCGACGGCGGCTTACGCGATCTATGATGATCATGATTTGGGGAAGGACGATTGCTCGGGTGGGCCGGAGAAGTTCAAGCCGGAGTGGAAGTTCGAGTCATGGAAGGTGTTTCGGGAAAATTGGGTCAATCCGGCCTACGCGGGAGGTGATGCGCAGCCGGGGTGTTGGTTCGATTTTTCGATCGGAGACGTGGATATCTTCATGCTTGATAATCGCTACTACCGGTCGTTCAAGGACGGGACGATGTTGGGGCCGGTGCAGAAGGAGTGGCTCTTTGCGAAGCTGAGGGCGTCGAAGGCGACGTTCAAGGTGATCGCTTCGGGGACGCTGTGGACGGAGCACGCGGACAAGGGCGGGAAGGATTCGTGGTGGGGAGTGAAGGAGGAGCGGGAGGAGCTATTTTCCCTGATCGACCGGGAGAAGATCGGGGGGGTGATTTTGTTGTCGGCGGACCGGCATCGGACCGACGTGTATAAGATCGAGCGGCCGGAGGGATATGACCTGTACGAGTTTGAGACGTCGAAGATCACGAATGATCATACGCATCCGACGAAGAAGGAGGCGATATTCTCCTACAATGAGGGGAATTTTTTCGGATTGTTGCGGTTTGATACGACGAAGGAGGATCCCGAGGTGGTGTTTGAGTGTGTGACGATGGAGGATGAGAAGGTGTATGAGTTGAAGGTGAAGAGGAGTGCGTTGGGGAGATGAGCGGGTGGGGTTGAGGAGAGGGTGGGATGTCGATGTCTTGGGGGGCGCTCCGTGGGCTGATGTGCTATTGGCTGATGGGCCGGGGAGGGCGATGAGGCGGTCGATGGTCGACTGGCTCAGGGAAAGTCTCTATGCCAACGAGGTGGGGGTTGCGACCGGGCGTTGATAAAGTTCATCGACCATGCGGGTGGCATTGGGGGCGCGATAACTGGGGGAAATTTGAAGTATTCTGGGGCATTTTGGGCCGTGAGCAGGTGGGATTCCCAGGGCGCTGGGAAATCGCCGCGTAGCGGCTCTGTTCAACAAGGCGTCGCAGATCAACAGATGGGGCGGCCTTGTTGTCTGCCGTTTCCAGTAGAGCGGGAGTCTGATCGGATCTGATCGGCCCCACTCGCCCCATCTGTGCCTGTGCTCAAACGTTGCTGCGGAAAAATGGCCCCCGAGAATGACGCTTTCTGAGGTAGGTATCCTGTGTTAGCTTTCGACCGTGACCTTAAAAGCGATAGTTCATGAAGCGGAAGAGGGCGGATTCTGGGCAGAAGTCCCCGCTCTGCCTGGATGTATGACCCAGGGCGAGACGCTCGAGGAAGTTGAATCGAACCTTCGTGAGGCGGTAGAGGCATGGCTAGAGGCTGGCGAGGAGAATGGGACGGAGATGGAAGGTCGCGTACTCGAACTCGCAGTATGAAGTCCGTCACAGGCAAGCGGATGGCTCGGCTTGCTGAAGGTAAGGGTTGGATTCTAGCACGGATCAAGGGCAGCCATCTATCTACTTGCAGGAAGGCCGGATGGAGCGACTTGTGATTCCTGTCCACGGAAGCAAGATCCTCAAGAAGGGATTGCAACGGGCGTTGATGAAGTTGATTCCTGTGACCGAAGAAGAACTTTAATCGCACAACAAGGCGTGGGACTCGATGCCGAGTAGCGTCTCTTGTTTGGCGCGAGGGCTTCAGGTTTGCGCTGCTTTTCTGGCGGCAACGAGTCCATTTTGACGTTGGGCAAAAAAAATGAAGCTGCGTTCGCAACCTGCCATAGTCGGCGTAATCTTACTCGCCGTTGCTGTCTTTGCCGATCTTCGAGGTTCACGAATCGATAGCGGAGGCGATGTAGATCGAACGGGGACAGGATTCCAAGAATCGTCGAATACTTCCTACGGGCTCAGCGAAACCGGATCCCGACATCCCTCCAAATCTAATCGGGATTGTCGCGCTGCCTTTGAAGTTGTTAGGAGGATCCGCCCTGTTACAGGCTATCCCGACCCTGCAGATGGCTACTTCGAAGCGTGGTTGGCGGTGAAGGAATCTGAGAATGTGGACCTTACGACGCAGGAAAAGATCGAGTCCCTAACACAAGCGTATGCAATTTTTCGGGGGCTTCAGGAGGAACACATGAATTGGAAAGATGTCTTGGTAAAGGCACCCGGGACCTGAGCCCGGATCAGTGTGTCTCACTGAAAGTGATGGACAGCCTTGGGGGCGAAAACGTAGCTTGAGGAACCGGATGCGTTCATTGCGCTCGTCCGGATCAGTGGGGGGCGTCGTCCGGCCTTCGGGCCGGGCGGCCCTATCCCGGACTCAAGAAATGAAAGCCATTGCACTCCAAGTGTACGTTGCAGCAATCCTCCTCGCGGGGGCAAGGGCTGAAGATTCGCCTGCGGCACCATCGAAGCCCACAGGTGTCCGCTACACGCTAGCCGACGGTGAATCGATTGTTGTATCGATCAAGGGATGGTCCATCGGAAAGAAGGACGAGGAGAACCTAATCGGATGGATTAGCTCGGATGAGGGGAAGAAGCACACCCACAGAATCTACAGACTCGGGAAAGACGAGATTCGAGGTAAGGCAGGACAGGATCACGCTGCAGCCATCTACAAGGCCCTCACTGATGGCGACGAGATTCTATTTGCGACGGAGTGGAAGACTGGCGACAGCCAAGGTGGCAAGTCCGCGCGGAAGGTGGCGCACCTCAAGTCTGACGTGGCCGGGGATGATGCGAAGGAGGACGTGTGGCTTATCGTTGAATCAAAGGAGTTTGATGACCGTGTTTACCTTCAGATCGTGTATCACGAAGCGCCGCTGGAGCAGGCCAAGCTGAACCTGATTGACAAGGTAATCAACTCGGTTCAACCGAAACCGAGCGAACAAGACGGCACTGGGCAACCCGCTACCGTTCCGGAGTCGAAGTCTGAGGGTGGCGACAAACCTCAACCTGAATCGGAGGGGCGCTCCCAGTAGCTGGTTGAGGAGTGGGTGGGACGCGCACGCTCCCTTGGGGGGGCGGGCTTGCGACCGGGACGGTCACGCCACTGGTTGAGGAGTGGGCGGGCTTGCGCTCCCTTGGGGGGCGGAGAATTTTCTAGCCGCACTCGGAGCCCACGGGGGATTCGTAGGTGATCATGGCGATGTGGGCACCCTGGGGGTCGGTGATGTGGGCCATGCGGCCGACGCCGGGGACGTCGAAGGCGGGGACGCAGACTCCGCAGCCATTGGCTTCGGCGGCGGCGAGGGCGGTATCGACGTTGTCCACGGTGATGTAGAGGCCCCAATGGTGTTGGTTTGCTTGGTTGAAAAACTGCTGCTTGGGAGACTGGCAAGATTTTTTTGGAGAGTCCAGAGTTGGAATGGGTGGGGATGCGGATGGGCGCGGATTTTGGAGGAAGAGGGGGAGAGAGCTGGTGGGGTGGAGAAGGGAGGGGGAGGAACACCCGATGTCGAACAAGGAATGTCCAATGTCCAAGGGTGGAGGGCGGAGCGGTGGAGCGGTGGGGAGGAACACCCGATGTCGAACAAGGAATGTCCAATGTCCAAGGGTGGAGGGAGGAGCGGTGGTTCTAACCGCCGACGCCTCGCAGAGGCGCCGCTACGCGGATGGGAGGGATTGGGACCGGGGACGGTTTGGGCCACTGGTTGAGAAGTGGGCGGGACGCGCATGCTCCCTTGGGTGGGCGGGGACGCGCACGCTCCCCTAGTCGCCGGACTTGAGGACGCGGATGAAGGCGTCTTGGGGGATGTTGACTTTGCCGATGGCTTTCATCTTGGCTTTGCCCTTCTTTTGCTTCTCGAGGAGTTTGCGTTTGCGGGAGATGTCGCCGCCGTAGCATTTGGCGGTGACGTTTTTGCGCATGGCGGAGATGGATTCGCGGGCGATGATCTTGCCGCCGATGGCGGCCTGGATGGCGACGACGAACATCTGGGTGGGGATGACGTCCTTGAGTTTTTTGCAGAGGTCGCGGCCGTAGGGGGCGGCCTTTTCGGTGTGGACGATGGTGGAGAAGGCCTCGACGGGTTCGCCGGCGATGAGGATGTCCATCTTGACCATCTTCTCGGCACGGTAGCCGGAGTGTTCGTAGTCCATGGAGCCGTAGCCGCGGGTCATGGACTTGAGCTTGTCATTGAAATCGACGAGGATCTCGGCGAGGGGGACGGTGCCGGTGAGCATGACGCGGGTGTCGTCGATGGTTTCGGTGTTCTCGAGTTCGCCGCGTTTCTCCATGAGGAGCTGCATGACGTCGCCGATGAACTCGGAGGGGATCATGATGAAGATGCGGACCATGGGTTCGCGGATCTCGCGGATTTCGGGGGGCTCGGGGAGGAGGGAGGGGTTGTCGATGATGATCTCCGAGCCGTCGGTCTTGGAGACCTCGTAGATGACCGACGGGTAGGTGGAGATGACATCCATGTTGAACTCGCGGCGGAGGCGTTCCTGGATGATTTCCATGTGGAGGAGGCCGAGGAATCCGCAGCGGAAGCCGAAGCCGAGGGCGACGGAGGATTCGGCCTGGAAGGTGAAGGCGGCGTCGTTGATCTGCAGCTTGGCCATGGCGCCCTTGAGGTTCTCGTAGTCGCTGCTGTCGATGGGGTAGATGCCGGAGAAGACCATCGGTTGGATCTCCTTGTAGCCGGGGAGGGGTTCGGGGCAGGGGTTTCTGGAATCGGTGACGGTGTCGCCGATCTTGACCTCGGCGGCGGACTTCATGTTGGCGATGAAGTAGCCGACATCGCCGGAGGAGAGGCCCTCGGTGGCGATCATCTTGGGGGTGAAGACACCGGTCTCCTTGATCTCGTAGGTTTTGGAGGTGTGGAAGAGTTTGATGCGGGTGCCCTTCTTCATGGAACCGGAGAAGCAGCGGACATAGGAGACGACGCCGCGGAAGTTGTCGTAGATGGAGTCGAAGACGGAGCAGCGGAGGAGGTCGTCCTCGGTGTGGTTTTCGGGAGGGGGGATGCGGGCGATGACGGCCTCGAGGATGTCCTCGATGCCGATGCCCATCTTGGCGGAGGCGGGGATGGCGTCCTCGCCGGGGATGGCGAGGATATCCTCGAGTTGCTTCTTGCATTTCTCGACGTCCGCGGCGGGGAGGTCGATCTTGTTGATGACGGGGATGATGGTGAGGTTCTGCTCCATGGCGAGGTGGAGGTTCGCGACGGTCTGGGCTTCGACGCCCTGGGCGGCATCGATCATGAGGATGGCACCTTCGCAGGCGGCGAGGGAGCGGGAGACCTCGTAGGAGAAATCGACGTGGCCGGGGGTGTCGAGGAGGTTGAGCTTGTAGGTTTTGCCGTCGCGGGCCTTGTAGCGCATGGCGACGGGGTGGGATTTGATGGTGATGCCCTTTTCGCGCTCGAGGTCCATGGAATCGAGGAGCTGGTCCATCTGCTGGCGCTCGGTGATGGTCTGGGTGTGCTCGAGGAGTCGGTCGGAGAGGGTGGTTTTCCCGTGATCGATGTGGGCGATGATGGAGAAGTTCCTGGTGAGGTCGATGGACATTGTCGTTCGGGGGCCGACGGAATACGCGAAATCGGGGAAATATGAACCCTGAATGCGGGGATTTCGGGGAAATCTTCTGAATCCGGGGATTTGTGGTGGGGGGAGGGGCTGGAATGGGGGCGTGTTGAGCCAATGAAAGATGACACCGGGGCGGTTAGGTCGTTGTGCCAACATTCATGACACTTTGGACTTGGTTGGTTTTTCCTCTTTTTTCTTTGATTTGGCAAGGTTTCGACTCG
>Ga0105050_10005686_pt1 | contig 15855 bp, 27 predicted proteins | sample FRY01_FD_78088 | JGI IMG/M metagenome (GOLD analysis project Ga0105050, IMG submission 78088) | Freshwater microbial communities from Lake Fryxell liftoff mats and glacier meltwater in Antarctica - FRY-01 | ecosystem: Environmental > Aquatic > Freshwater > Ice > Glacier meltwater ... | reverse complement strand
TGCCATCTCCGACTTTGTTACAGGGACTTTAGTGCCCGCCATCATTGACCTGCGTGACAAGTTTTTCATGGCATGGGAATGGATCGCGAAGGTTGCCAATAACGCGTGGAAGAACTTTATTGAGCCGGTGTTCAATGCGATTAAGTCCTTCATCATGAATCTTCTCCTTCCGTATCTCAAAATCTTGTGGACTGTGTGGTCAACAGTTTTCAAGGCAGTAGCAAAAGTTGTTATGTGGGCGTGGTCAAATGTGATAGGCCCAGCGTTCGGGTTGATTGTGGGTGCCATCGTTGGCACGGTTATCCCTATGTTCAACCTCCTTGTGGGGTTCTTTACGAATGTTCTCATTCCGTATCTCAAAATCTTGTGGACTGTGTGGTCAACAGTTTTCAAGGCGATTGCTACTGTTGTCGGCTGGTTGTGGACCAACATTGTTTACCCCGTTTTTTCGGCAGTGTACGGGTTTATCACCGAAACTTTGATACCAGTGTTTAAAGGTTTTTGGGGCGCAGTAGCAGCAGTGTTTAAAGGCATTGCCGACGCAATCGGTTGGGCGTGGAACAACGTCATCAAACCCATCTGGGGGTTCATCAAGGCGTACATTGGTCTCATGATGGACTGGTTCGGGTTCCTTTGGGGTGTCGTGAAAACAGTTTGGGAAGCCATCTCGGGCGCCATAGGATCAGCGTGGGGTGTTGTTTCTGGGATCATCGGATCGTTCATCGGTGCTGTCATCAATCTTTACAATACTGTCAAAGAAAAGATTGAAGGTGTCGCCGGGTTCTTCTGGGGGCTCGTCACCACCATTGGGGGCATTGGGAAAACTATTGCTGACGCAATTTTCGATGCGTTCAAGGCGGCATGGAATCTGTTGGCAGACATTGTGAATAACATCATCCCTGACAGTATCGGTATCGGTATCGGGCCGGAACTCAATTTACCTGACAACCCTCTGCCGAAGTTCCATTCTGGGGGCATTGTTCCCGGTCTCGCTGGCATGGAGGTTCCTGCGATGTTGCAGGCTGGGGAACTTGTTATTTCCCGGCAGCAGTTGGCGTCCATCCAACGTGGAACTGTGCCCAGCAGTGGGGGTCGTGGTGGAGACATCAATGTGTATGTCAACCAGCCGAACGCTTCCGCCTACGACATTGGTCGTGAGATTTATTGGAAAGTGAAGGTGGCCGGATGAGCGACTGGGATCTCGTTTTCAACGGGCTGACGATGGGCCAAAAGCCGTATGGGCTCGAAAATCTTGTTGGGTTTCATGAGGCCCCGGATCTTCGCGCTTCGGATGCGGTTCGTTCGCGGTCTCATGGTGAGTTCGCGGGCACAGACCTTCTTGGTGGTCGTACTATTTCGGCGTCGATTATTGTTACCGCTACGCACCCGAACTCTGCTATCTGGCAGGCGTTATCGCAGGCGTTGGTGGTCGGTCAGTCTGCGGAAACAACTTTGACAGCGACACTTCCCGGGGTGGCTTCCGGTGTCACGGTTCAGGTTTCGGCGCGGGTGCGCCGCCTGTCCCTGCCGATAAACATGGAATACACGTTGGGGCTCGGGCGGGCTGAGGTGGAGTGGCGTTGCACTGACCCCCGTATTTACGATGCGAATGAGACGGTGGTGGGTATTGTTCAGGCCACATCTTCGGGCGGTCTCCTCTTCAATGCCACGTTTGATCTTGATTTCGGTGGTGACGCTGTTGGTGGTGTCGGTTCCGCGACGAACACAGGCGAGTTCGGGGCGCCGTGGACTGCTGTCATCACAGGGCCGATCACGAACCCTCGCATCGAGAATGTAACAACGGGAACACTATTGTCGTTTGCCGGGACTCTTAGTGCTACGGACACTCTCACCGTGTCGTCCTTTGATAAGAGTATTATTCTGAACTCTGCTGCTTCTCGCTATTCTTGGCTGGTTACGGGATCACGCTGGTTTGATCTCGCTCCCGGTCTCAATCAGGTCCGTCTTGCTGGGGCTTCTGGCTCCGGTAGCATGACCCTCACGTTTCGGTCCGCTTGGATCTAAGGAGAAAACTATGACAGTGCGCGCTGTACCATCTTTCATTCAAGGCTCCGCCCACCCGGCTGAAGAAACCCGGGTCATGTTGGGTTCGTTATTACACACGATGACAGGTTCGTTCGCTGGCGGTGTTGGTTCTGTTGATCCCGGTCACGGTGTTCTGCTCCGGGACGATCTTGTTGTCTCCGCTCTCGGAACCCCGAACATGAGTGTGAATGTTGCTGTCGGGAACTGTTGGATCCGTGGAACACAGTCCGCCATGCAGGGCTGCTACCACATGTTCAACGATGCGATTCTCAATGTGGTCATTTCCACTTCGGACGCCACAAACCCCCGCACCGACCTTATTGTTGCCCAAATCCGGGACGCCACCTACTCGGGTGCGGACCGGGACGCTCGTATTGTTGTTGTGACAGGCACCCCGGCGGCTGTTCCAACTGTTCCAACTGTTCCGGCGAACAGTTTGGTTCTCGCGCAAATAGCGGTTGCTGCTGCTTCCACAACTGTTGTTGGCGGCAACATCACGGACAAACGGACGCTGGCGAACGCCCACAACCAAATCCCGGTGATCGGTTCCACCTATCTCCGGGACATCCTTTTTCCCACCCCCCGTGAGGGGCAAGCGATCTACCTGAATACCGGGGTGTCCACCGAAGGTTTCCAAACTTTCAACGGGAGCGCTTGGCGTAACGGGTCGTGGAACGCCCCGTGGGGGTCTCAGTACCGGCAGACTTTAGGCGGTTCCGCTATTGCCACTGTTGGTACGACTGAGACGGCTTTGCACACTTCGGGGTCGTATACTCAGGTTGGCAACCGTCTGACGCGAACCATCTTTTCGTCTACTATGTATGGTACCGCGGGTGACACTTTTACTGTGCGGTTGCGGTTGGATACTACTGCGGGCGCCCCTTTGTGGGTCGGAAACATGGCTTTTGGTACCGGTGTCACACAATTTCCGATCACAATTATAGCAAATAACGCTATTCCTGCGGGTGCTCGCACCATCCTGTTCACTGCTACCCGTACGGCTGGCGCCGCGACCACAACCATTGGTGCTCTAAGCACAGTGTCTGTGACGGTTGAGGACATTGGCCCTAACGGCGCCCCCTCCTGATCGTGGCCGAGTACCGGCTGATCTCCTCCGACCTGCGAACCGGCACACGCATCACCGAACTCGCCCTGTCCGGTCTCACCTATTCACAACAGTTGAATGGGGCCGGTTCCGCCGGTGGGACCCTGTTCCTGCCGACGTTAGGTGACCCGCAAGCCGCCGGGAATGTTGCCACCCGCGCCCAAATCTCTGTTCTAAACGACGCGGTTGACGAGGCCCGACGGCAGTTGCTGATTGAGCGGGACGGTGTTCCTGTTTGGGCGGGCGTTGTGTGGGCTTCACCGTATGACGATGCGACCCAAACTCGTAAGGTGATGGCTGGTGAACTGTGGTCGTACTACCGGCATAGGGTGATTGATGCTTTACAAACCTTTTCTGCTGTGGATCAGTTCACGATCGTCCGCACTCTGCTGACCGACGCCCATTCTCGCGGTGGAGGTGACATCGGTGTCACCGTCCCCGTTACGACTTCCGGGCGGACGCGGGACCGAACGTATGAGGCGTTTGAATACAAGAACCTTGGGGAAGCAATCGAGGAACTGTCGGCGGTCATTGACGGTTTCGATTTTGCTATCGACCTCGCCTACAACGGGTCCGGAGATCTCGTCAAAACACTCAACATGGAGTACCCGCGGAGGGGCCGTAACGTTTATGCTACGGGGCACGTCTTTGAGTTAGGCCGAAACATTGTCGAGTTTGTGTGGCCCTCAGACGGAACCCGGACCGCCAACAAAATCTTTGCTGTCGGCGCCGGTGAAGGTAGGGCGGCTATCGTAGCGGTAGTTTCTGATACTTCGCAGTTGACAGCCGTCGCGTCTGGTGGGGCCGGATACCCACTACTTGAACAGGTGATCCGGTACAAAGACATTTCGGTTGTTGCCAATCTAATGGGCCACGCGCAACAGTGGCTCACACAGGTTTCCCGCCCCGTGACCCTGCCGGAACTGACAGTTAGGGCAGATCTGGACCCGGTGTTCGGATCATATGTTTGTGGAGACTCTGCCCGTGTCGTTATCCCACCGAACATGACACCCCGGTTCCCTGATGGGCTTGACACGTTCCGGCGTATTGTCGCGTTCGGTGTGTCTGTCACGGACGAGGGTGCAGAAACGATCAAACTCACTCTCGGAGAGGAACCCGCCTAATGCCGCAGCCTGCTATGCCCGAAGATCTTGTTTCCATGTTGAAAGATATGAACCGGCGCCTCTCTGCGCTAGAAACCGCGCCGAGGCTGGCGAACTCTGAGTTTCCGTGGAACGCCGCTCTGGACACACCAACGTTCAACACCACATCGGCTACCCCTGTTGATGCTTCCCCTGCCGGGCCGTCGGTGACCTTGAAGGTGTCGTCGGTTGGGCGTGTGATTGTTACAGCAAGCGCTTACATTGGGCTGAACTCTGACGGACAATTTGCGTTTGCTTCCCTTTGGGTCGATGGGGTGAACACCATCGCATCCGTTGTTGGATTCTCGCTCGTGGGAACGATAGGTTCAGCGAATGTCACCAGTACGCGAACGATGACAGTTTCCCCGGGGGAACACACGTTTCTGTTGAAGTACCAAGTGTCAGGTGGCGGTAACGCCAACTTTTCCTCCCGGTCGCTGGTTGTTCAGCCGTACTGAATTTCGATACCGGGGTGACCCTACCCCTGTCCCTGTTCAACCCGTAGTATCCGTCAATGATCTTCGCTCTGCAACTCATCCCCGATTTCATTGAGAAGGGGCTCATCCCAGAACTAATTGCTGCCGGTGCAGGTTTGGTTGCTGTTGGCGTAATTTACAATTATGGGGTCAGACCTGTTTTTCGTGGCGGAAAACGGTTGACTAATGCGATTATCGCCATCTCCGATTGGATCACCGCTATCCCTGTTCATGAGGACAAAATCGAAAAACTGGAAGGGCAAATCAAAACCATTCATAACGCTTTAGCCCCCACCAATGGGGATCGCCGGTCGATCTCAGATAGGCTTGACACAGTGAAGTTTCAGACCTCTGAACACTCACTAAAAATTGACTATCTCACCAAAACGGTAGAGTCACTTCGGAAGGAACAGCAATGACCAATTATGGAAGATCCCTTATTCGCACGATCGTGCCGGTTCTGGTTGGCTCGCTCATTGTTTGGTTTGCCGCCCGCGGTGTCGACATTGACAAGAACACTGTGCTGCCTGCTGTCGATGCGATTGTTGTTGCCGCTTATTACGGTGTGGTCCGGTGGGTGGAAACGAAGTGGCCTAAGGCTGGTTGGATGCTCGGGGTTCCCGGGGCGCCGTCTTATGTTGCTATTGATGGGTCTTTGGTGAGTTCTGAGCAGTTTGGTCCCCCCACCTGAGGTTTAGTGACACCCGGGGCCTCACACCCAAGTCTAACTATGGTTACATGCTGTTGGGTTCTGTGGTATAGTGACACCCACACCACACGAGAGGACCACATATGGCATTTGACCTTGGTGACTACGTCACCGTCCCCGAACGAATAGCCGCGTTCTATGCTATTCACCCCAACGGTCGTATCTGTTCGTCAACCCCAAAGGTTGTCACTATCGCAGACCGGGTTTTCATTGAGGTAACCACATCTGTGTGGCGCGACCTTGAGGATGTTATTCCATGTGTCGGAACAGCATGGGAACCATTCCCCGGCAAAACCCCGTACACCAAAGACTCGGAAATGATGAACGCGGAGACCTCAGCCATAGGCAGGGCTATTGCTGCCTCTGGAGTGGCCGTCAATCGCTCCCTAGCGTCCCGCGAGGAAGTTGCCGCCCGCACATCCCAACCAGCCCCCAAAGTTCGTCAGGCGCCAAAACCCGCAGACGGCGAAAAACCGGCGAAGCAGGCCGATGCGATTCACCCCGAGATCGACGTGTTGAGTCAACGGTTGGCTGAACTGCCAGAACATCTACGTCTGCAAGCAAAAACTGTGTTCTTCAAAAAGTTTGGAAAACCGGTGGACCTTCAACCCCACCAGTTCGATGCGGCTAACGCTTTCGTCTCTATTTGGGAAGAAAAAGTGGCGTAAGGCTGCCACCTGATACGCGTCGAAGCCCGGGGAAAAGATTCACCCGGGCTCCGACCAGCGAACAACACCACCACAATGAAAAGGACGCTGTTGCTATGAGTATAACAGGATGACCCGCCGAAGCCTTGACGACCGCGGTACCATTTTTCCCGGTTACCTCTGGTCGGGCTGTTCCTCGTTAGTCCGGCCCAACCAGCGGTAACTATTAGACTGACGAAAGGTATTTATTTATGGCTCGTATTAGGTCTCTCAAGCCCGGCTTCAATAGATCTTTGGACATCGCGGCGCTTTCTATCCCGTGTCGGCTCCACTTTGTGATGCTGTGGACTTACGCGGGTGACGACGGTAGGGGGCTCGATGTTCCGGCCCTAATCCGCGCTGATTTATGGCCGCTGGATCCCGAGGTTGACGACGCTCAGATCGACGAATGGCAGGGTGAACTCGAACGAAACGGTCGAATTATTCGCTACGAATCTAATGGCCGTCATTACTTCGAGATAGTTAAGTTCACTGACCACCAAAAACCGAACCGGGTAGTCCCCAGTAACATTCCAGACCCCCCGATCGGCACTGTAGTCCCGATCTCTCCAAAAGCAGTGTCGAAGCAGTGCTCGAGCAGTGTCGAAGCAGTGCTTGAGCAGTGTCAAAGCAGTCCTGTAGTAGGTTTAGGTTTAGGTCTAGGTCTAGGAGAAGTAGAGGTAGATACGAGTTCTGCCGATCTCGCAGATGCGCGTTACTTGGCTGAACTCCTTGCAGACAAAATCTTTGACAACGGATCTAAACGTCCGACAGTCACCGCCGCATGGGTGAAGGCTGTCTACAGAATGATTCACATTGACGGCAGAACCATCCCCGACATCAAAGCCGCAATCACGTGGTCTCAGGATGACGATTTCTGGAGGGCCAACATTATGAGCCCAGAGAAACTTCGCAAGCAATTTGATCGGATGCGATTACAAGCGGATCGTGGGCATGGAAGGTCAGATAAAAACCTTGCCAACCTTGATCGGATTGTCGCGGCAGTATCCCAATCGGAGGGTTTCACTGCCATCGAAACGACAGCAACCAACCATTCACGAGAGGTTGAATCATGAAAGCAGCAGAATCAAACATTTGTATCAGGAAACTGATGGCCGCCTACCCGGGCGATTGGTCTGAAGATCGAATTGCTTTATGGGTGGGTGAACTCTTACCGGTTGCCCCCGGGCTGGCAGGGACCGCCATTGATGCCCTAATTCACACAGAGAAGTTTCCAACGATCGCAGCGTTTGTCTCTTTGGTAGCAAAACGACCTTCCAACCCGAAACACGTTGTTGCCGATGGGGAACGTCGATTTTCGCCGGGCGTCGGTTGGCTTGGACCAGACCCCCACGAACTCGAAGCGTCAACCGATGCTGCTGTGTATTCGATGGAGGATGCCCGTGCCGCTCTCAGGGGTGCCAGCGACCCGGAAGGTTGAATTATGAAAACGATCATTGAAAGTTTCGAAGCGAAGGTTGACAGGTTAGATGACTGTCATCTTTGGACCGCTGCCACCACTAGCGGCGGTTACGGGGCATTCCGTGTGGCTGGGAAAGTCACGTACGCCCACCGGTTTGCATACGAGCAGGCTTGCGGCCCCATCCCCGCGGGTTCGGAGTTGGATCATTTGTGCCGCGTGCGGAATTGTGTCAACCCGGCCCATTTGGAGGCAGTCACTCACCAAGAAAACATGAGGCGCGGTGAAGGCGGGAAAGTCAATGGCGCCCGGATGTTGGCGAAAACTCAGTGCCCCCATGGCCACCCGTATGACGAAGAAAACACATACCGCACGCGGGCCGGTGGGCGGCAGTGCCAAACATGCCGTACCGAACGCGACCGTCGTCGTCCGGCCAAGAGAGCGGGCGTGGCGTGAGACGCTTTCCATTACGGCCAAGATCTAAAAAGATGCAGAAAATCTATGTGGAGCGCCGAAAACTGGTTGACCGGCTGTTGAACGAACGCCCCATATGTGAGGCCCGCTGGGATGCTGGTTGCAATCGGGCGGCTGTCGATGTTCATGAGATCAAGCGGCGTTCGGGTGGCGGCAAAATTGTGGGAGGAGATGACTCCGACTACCTTTGTGTGTGTCGTTATTGCCACAATCAGATCGAATGTAATCCCCAAATAGCCCACGACCGAGGTTTTCGCCTGTGGTCTTGGGAGAATCAAGGAGACGAATTGTGTTGAGCAAAATGTACAAATGGTTTTATCTCCCCGCTGTTGCACTTGTGATACTTGTGGTGGTGGTCGGGGGGCTTGCGGCTTCCGAGTCGACACCACAACTAGCCGATGCGATTGAAGAACCGGCACCTGTTGAGCCTTTACTTGTGGAGGCCGTTCCCCTACCGGTGGAAGTGGTTCCTGTGACCACAACCGCCGCGCCTCATGCCCATGCGATTGAAGAACCGGCGCCTGTGTCCGATGGCTGCTGGGCAGATCTCGCCCGAACTGTTGGTTGGCCAGAAGAAACGATCGGAACATTACAAAAAATCATCCGCCGGGAGTCGAACTGTAACCCGGGGGCTTACGCCAACCGGCCCTCCACCCTCGACAACTCCCGCGGCCTCCTCCAGATCAACGCTTACGGAAACCTCGCCGGTCACATTCGTAACGTGTGCGGGGTCGAGCCCGAGGCATTGTTCGACCCTACAGTGAACCTCTCCTGTGGGCTCGTTTATTATCGGCGAAGCGGGTGGAAACCTTGGGGATATTGATAGCGACATTTCTCATCGGGCTGATTTCCCTTGTTCTTATTGGGGTCATCGCCACAAAACTGATCGACAAAGAAAAGTGATTGAGCCGGGAACAACCGTCTGTTTCACTTTGGAGTACAACCAAAGGCCTTGGACTACAAACTCCGAACGGGCTGGGAACCGTTGGGAACGGGCAGCAAAAACAAAAGAATGGCGGGAGGCTTTCACATGGTTGGCCCTCGAACTGAAACCGCCCCCACTCAACTGGTGCAGCATTATGGTGATGCCATGGCAAAAAACGAAAAGAAGCATGGCGGATACCGGGGCATGTCACCCAGCAGCAAAAGCCGCCATCGACGGGATTGTTGACGCCGGGATACTCCCAGACGACAGCCCCCAGTACGTCCGGGAAATCATTTTTCGGGCACCACAAATCGGTAGGGACGCCCTCGTTCTCATCGTCACCGGCGAAGCCACATGACCACAAACTCAACCAATGACCCCCACCAGCGTTAGCATCACCAAATCCACCCACAAAGGAAACCAATGAACGACCAAGAGACCCAACTCCTACAAATCAAAACACTCACCCAACAGATGCGACAACACGAACAAGACGTTGTCACCCTCGGAAAAGAACGCCGCCAAATTTACCGTCAACTCCGAGAAGCCAAAATCCCGTACCGCGTCATCGCCGAACACACTGGAACATCAGAACAGAGCATCTACAAGGATCTTCGATGGGGAAAGTAGTGATAGAGAATGACACCGGCCGCCGAATGAATGAGGTCGTGAGGCTATTTCAGGTTGATGGGGCATGGTTTCTCACCGACCATTTAGGCGATACGTTTATCCTTGAACGCATCGAAAACATGGAGGACACCGATGGATTTGACAACTGACCTTGTCGACGAGATCTGCCAAAAAATTGCTGACGGCAACTTCCCCGAAACAGCCGCTGTCGCGTCCGGGGTGACCTCAACCCAATTCTCCAACTGGACCAAACGGGGCAACACCGAAATGGTTCGGCTCGACGAAGGACAAAAACTGAACAAGGACGATGCGATTTACGTTCACCTCATCGCCCAAATCGATTTGGCGCAAGCCACCTCAGAATCTCGGGCTGTGTCTTTCTGGCAAAATCATGTGTCAGAAAACTGGCAGGCCGCCAAAGAGTTCTTGTCCCGCCGGTTCCCATCCCGATGGTCCAGTAACCCAACACCCCAAAACTAGGTTATGGCCAACGTGACCGGGAGGCCAATGAAAAGGCCAACCCAAAAAGAGATCGATGCGATTTGCCAACAGATCTCCAACGGGCTCTACCCGCACGTCGCCGCAGCAGCAGTAGGAGTAACACCATCACTTCTTGACGACTGGATGAGGATAGGGTCACAACCAAACCCCCCAAAGCCCTACGCCGACGCCCACACCGCCATCTCCGCAGCAGTAGCCGCCATGGAAACCAAAGCCGTACGGGCCATACAGGTCGGAATGGCAGACGACTGGAAAGCCGCAGCATGGTGGCTTGAACGAACCCGGCCAACCAGATGGGGCACAAAGAAAACATCGAAACGAACCCCAAACGAACCCCAAGACGCCGCCCCCGAAGAAATCAAAAACAAAGGAACCCAAAAACAGCACGCCGACCTGTTCAAAAAGATTCTCCTCCGCCGCAACCTCATCGCCAAAGTAGGCGAAGGCGCCTGCTACGTCCCCTTCATCGGAGACGGAGACATCGCAGTGGAACTCTATGCGAACCGCAAAATCTATGGGGCAGACCTGTCCCCCACCCGAATCGAAATCGCCAAAACCAGACTCCCCGCAGCCAACCTTCGGGTAGCAGACTGCGACAAGTGGCCATTCGATGACATAACCGTAGAACCGCTCGCCATCATCGACCTCGACGCCTACCACTACCCGTACCACGCCTTCTATGCGACTGTGAAAAACGCCCCCCTAGCAGACCGGTGCGCGTTCTTCTTCACCGACGGTCAAAGGATCACCGCAGTCCGTAACGGCATCTACCACACCCCATATGGGGAAAAGATTATCGATATGCCACTAACAGAACGCCGAAAGGTCAACAACCTATACCGGGCCACCGTCACAAAACCGTGGATCACAGAGTGGGCAGCCCAAAACGGGTGGAAAATAGTGAAAGAAATGTCGTACCTCCGCGACCGTATGATGTATTGGGGTATCGTTTTAGAACGGGCAAAAACCCCGATTTCCCTCACCATAGAAAAGGTTTAGGAATGGCCAATACGAGAGAGAAGTTCGACGAAACCAAAAAAGCCGAGTACCTCGACCTTCTTCGTGAAGGTGGCCGCCGCCAAACCTCTGCCCGTTCCTGCGGGGTGGACCCGTCCACAGTCGTCGACCATATGAACAAATACCCGGATTTCGCCATCGCTGTGTCTTACGCTGAGACGGTAGCAAACGAACAGGTAGAGAACGCCCTCTATCAGGCCGCCACCGCAGGGCACATCGTTGCCTGTCAAGTATGGCTTTACAACCGGAAACCTGATGACTGGGCTGACCGCCGGAACCTCAAAATTGCTGGTGCTGACGGTGGGGCACTGAAAATCTCTGTCGACCCGGCAGACATCGAAGCGAAAGTGAACGCCGTGCTGGCGCAACGTAACGGTGGGAGTTGACCAAAAAACTGTTGAGCGGTTCCTTCATGCGACCACAAAAGAGCGGGCCAAGATTATTGAGGCCCTCGAAGAACCACAACTGGTAGCGGTAGTCGCCGCGTTAGCGGAAGAACTGTCTCACCCTTGGTACCGGTTTCGGGGTGACCCTGTCGGCTTTGTAACTGAGGGGCTCGGCGAATCTATCTGGTCGAAGCAATGCGAGATCCTCGAATCTGTTCGGGATAACAAAAGGACCGCGGTGCCAGCGTGCCACGCTCCCGGGAAAAGTCATATTGCTGCTAGGGCTGTTGCTTGGTGGATTTCGTCTCATGTTCCCGGCACCGCCATTGCTATCACTACCGCCACCACCCACCGACAGGTTCGGAACATTCTGTGGCCGCACATTAGGCGTGTAGCGTCGAGACATGACCTCCCCGGTGAGGTTCTAACGACTACATGGAAACTTGACGACGATATTGTTGCCTACGGGTTTTCGCCTTCCTCATACGACGAAACTGCTGTTCAGGGCATCCACGCCCCACATCTTCTGATTGTTGTTGATGAGGCTGGTGGTGTCGGGGATGTGATCGGTCAGGCTTTGGAAGCGCTCATGACCGGCGGGCACACCCGGCTTCTGTTATTGGGTAACCCGCCAACAGATCTGGAAGGCTCATGGTTCGAGCGGGCTTGTGGTTCACCGAACTACAATGTGGTCACCATTTCGGCTTATGACACCCCCAACTTTACAGGTGAGTCCGCCGGGATTTGTAACGCTTGCCCTGTGTCGGTGCCCGCCCATCCTGTGGCTGAACATCTTGTCGATGTCGAGTGGGTGGAGGATGTGATCTCCGAGTTCGGGCCAGAGTCCCCGTTTGTTCAGGCCCGCGTGTTTGCCCGCTTCACGAAACAGGTCACAAACAAGGTTGTTCCGTATGACTGGGCGGATGCGGCTACCCAAAACGATGAGCCGACCCCCGGAATTCGGATTCGTCTTGGTGTCGACGTTGCCGCGGATGGTGGAGACGAGTTCGTGATCGCTTGGGCTGACGGGTTCGTGGTCGATATTCGTCACGCATCGTCCGGTAGCGCCAACGCCAACCCGGTTGATGTCGCCGGGGTTATTCTCGAGCACATTCACAAGGCCGAACTTGTTCATAAGGAACGGGAAATAGTAGACCGGGTCAAAGTGAAGGTCGATGCGATTGGTTTGGGGTGGGGTGTCGTCGGCCTTTTACAACGATGGCGTGATGAGGGCCGCCACCTGTCTGACATTGTGCCCGTGAATGTCGCCGAGCGGGCTTCGGATCCCGAAAAGTTTCATAACCAGCGGGCCGAAATGTGGTGGAACGCCCGTGTGTTGTTGCAACCGTCGGCGGATGGGAGCCAAGAGGTGCGATTGAATCTTGATCGTAGGGCTATGGCCCAAATTTCGACGCCGATGTATCGGGCTGATTCGTCGGGGCGCATCCAGATTGAGAAGAAGGTTGATATGAAACGTCGCGGTCAGTCGTCGCCGGATAGGGCTGAGGCTGTTCTGTTGGCTTTGTTTGAGCCTCCCGGGCAGCGGGCCCCTGATCCTGTGATTGCTATTTCTTTGCCGCAGCAATCGGGTTGGATCCCGTAGACCATCCCACACAGCACGCCAAACTATGGTAGAGTGATGTTGCGGGGGAGGGACTCCCGCAGGAAAGGAAAATCATGACCGACACCAGATACGCCCCCTACGTTGACGCCTTCGACGCCATCATTTCTTGGGAACAAGACGGCGTCGAAACACTCGACGAAGCAATCGCGGTCGCCCATGCGATTCTCGACTCTGGGCTCGTCAACTCGGCAGGCCAGTACGGAAGGTTCGTGCGGGATGTCGCCAACGCCATCGACAATCAGGAGGAAGCAGCATGACCATCTCACATAGTCAGGAAGCCCGAATCGCAGCGTTTCTGGCAGAGGACCAAACCCGCCTCGCCCACCTTGCCTCGATCGCCGTTCGGGCCATCGCCGCCGTGGACTTCAACGCCGCCCTCGACGCGGCAGAGGAGGCCCGCGATGCGATTCTCAAAAAGGACGGGATCATCGACCTCCCCGCAGCAGAGAAAGCCAACCTCGGATACAACTCGGCGGTCGCTTACGCCAACGATGTCTACCGCGCAGCAGTTCTCAGCGCCTAACCAAAAAGGAACCACCATGCAAACCATCACAACCAACGACATCTCCGTCGTCAATATCCACCACCCCCAGATCACGAAAGTGCAGAAGTACGACACTTTCTTTTCTGTGGAACTGTCGCCAGTGAATCTATTCTTCGAGTCGCGTGAAGAAGCGTTAGAGTTCGCAGCAGAAATCATCACCCGCGTGGACTCGCTGCCATCATGACCACCACCCCCGTTCTGCCCTACGCCGGTTCTTCAGGCTGGTCCGGCTCCTCGACATCAAAAGCCAGAGCCGACCACGACGATGCGATTGGTAAAACTTCTACCCGCCAACGGCAAGTCCTCACCCGACTACTCAGTGAAGGTCATCTCGGGTTGACGTGGCGTGAACTCGCCGGGCCGGAAGGCTGGCATCACGGTCAGGCGTCCGGCACACTGTCCGTCCTTCACCGGGCTGGCATCATCTGTCGGCTCACCGAAACCCGTGTCCGCTCCAAAGTGTACGTCCACCCGACGTTCGTCAACGGGCGCCCAACAGAACCGTTTGTGGTGAAACGCCGGGTCACTGTCCCCGACGGGGCTGTCCCTGTGTTCCTTCCGCCCGACGTGGTGGCCCTGTTCGGCTCGAAAGGCATCTACCAAAAGTTACAGGCCCTTGGGATTCACCGGCTCGACCACAAGAGCCCAGAATATCTGATGTTTCTCCATGTTGTCATTTCTTGCCGTGAGGCAATCGAACATGACCACCCTGCGGGGCTACTGGCGTGAACTGGTCGGAGGCCAAACAGATCAGCGACCTTCTATCGGATGCGAGTAACCTTCTATTTGAACTCACTTTGGAAACCCGGTTGGGGCTCACCGAATTGACTGCGGCGGCTTTGTGCCACGAGATACGGTGGCGGGTCAAGCAGGCCAAAGAGATCGCCGACAACGCCCACTGGAAGGATCACCATGGATGAGCAACTGTTTCTTGCCGCTGAGCAACTCCGTCAGCAACGCATCGTCATTAGCAGCCATTACGCCGTATCCGACAAGGACGGACTGCCGGTAGCGGTCAGCCATCTCCGTTTCACTGCTGTCGATAAGGCGCAGGAACTCGCCAATGCCAGCCCGGGGGCAACTTTCTGGGTTGTCAAGGTGGTCACGTTCGCTAGCGGGGACGCCGATAAAGAACTGGTTGTGGGCATCACCGCATAGCCCGCCCAACTATGGTAAGGTAAGAGTGATGTTGCGGGGGAGGGACTCCCGCAGGAAAGGAAAATCATGACCAACACCACCACCAACCACTCGATCCTCGCGGATCTAGCCGAAACTTTCTACCCTGACACACCAGAAGCCAAAAACTTCTTCGACACACTCGTCAGCCTGTCGGAAGGCCCAGACATCGAAGATGGGGTAGAGATCAGCGAAATTGCCGACGGGGCTGTCCCCATCTACACCCACGAACTCTTCACAATCTTCGTGGATCTCGGGGCATACCAAGAGGACATCAGTGAACTGGCCAGCGAGAACTTCAACTTTGAGGCCAACGCCCGAATCGCCCTCTACCTCATCGCAGAGAGGCTCCTTCTAGCCCTCGAAGAAGAAAAAGTTTCGTGACTCAACCGGGGTGCGGTAGCCTTTCGGCAAACGCCCTCACAGGAAAGGAAAGAGCCATGAGTAGTTTCGCAGCAGTGATGTCCTACGCGGCCCTCGAGGGGGACGAGGAGCAGGTCCGGTGGGCCACAGAGACCGTAGACAAGGTCACAGGCGCTTTCTACGCGGCGTGGACTGACCTTGTCGGCGCAGGCGTCGACCCTTTCGACGCTTTGAAGCAGGTGACCGACGTGTTCGATGAGAAGGGTCGCGCGACCCTCAGCGCCGACGATATGGGCAAAGCAATCCAAAGCCTGTTCCTTTCCGAACTCCTCGCAATAGATTCGGAGACGGCCAATGTGCTGTCGCATCGTGTTGAGAAAGAACGTCACGAGATCCCGGTGGAGCAGCGACGAACCTGAACCATCCCACACGCGCCTCCAAACTGTGGTAGAGTGACAGTGCGGGCAGGGAGCCCGCCACGAAAGGAACCAGCAATGACCGCCGACCACACCACCACCGCAGCCGAGTTCTTCGCCGCAGTCGATTATTTGGTAGCACACAGACTGTCCACCATGACCGCGTCCGCCGCCAAACGCGGTAAGAACCCAGACTTCCCGTTTGTTCCCATCAT
>Ga0105050_10005683_pt1 | contig 15860 bp, 13 predicted proteins | sample FRY01_FD_78088 | JGI IMG/M metagenome (GOLD analysis project Ga0105050, IMG submission 78088) | Freshwater microbial communities from Lake Fryxell liftoff mats and glacier meltwater in Antarctica - FRY-01 | ecosystem: Environmental > Aquatic > Freshwater > Ice > Glacier meltwater ... | reverse complement strand
TTGCCAGCGTTGGCTGATAACCCACAGCCGAAGGAATACGGCCAAGAAGCGCGGACACTTCGGAACCGGCCTGCGTGAAGCGGAAGATGTTGTCGACGAAGAACAGAACGTCCTGGCCTTCTTCATCACGGAAATATTCCGCCATGGTCAGACCCGAAAGTGCAACACGTGCACGTGCACCGGGAGGTTCGTTCATCTGGCCGAATACCAGAGCAACCTTTGAACCTTCAGGGGTTGGGTTGCCGTCGGCGTCCTTGGCGATAACGCCGGCGTCGAGGAATTCATGATAGAGATCGTTACCTTCGCGGGTACGCTCCCCCACGCCAGCAAACACCGAAACGCCGCCATGGCCCTTCGCGATGTTGTTGATCAGTTCCTGAATGAGAACGGTCTTGCCAACGCCGGCGCCGCCGAACAGGCCGATTTTGCCGCCCTTTGCATAAGGCGCGAGAAGGTCGATGACCTTGATGCCCGTGACCAGAATTTCAGCTTCAGTCGACTGGTCCGTGAACAATGGCGCTTCGGCGTGGATCGGGTTCGACTTGGCAGCGCCAACGGGGCCACGTTCGTCGATGGGCTCTCCGATAACGTTCATGATGCGGCCAAGGGTCATTGGACCAACTGGAACCGAAATCTGCGCACCGGTGTCACGCACTGGCTGACCGCGGGTAAGGCCTTCGGTCGCGTCCATTGCGATGGTACGCACGGTGTTTTCGCCCAGATGCTGCGCAACTTCGAGAACAAGGCGGTTGCCGTTATTGTCGGTTTCGAGCGCCGAAAGAATAGCGGGTAGCTGACCGGTGAATGAAACGTCGACGACTGCGCCAATGACCTGGGAAATGCGGCCGGTCGCGCCAGCAATGTTGACTGCGGTCTGGCCAGCACCCGCCTTGGGAGCAGGTGCCTTGATTGCGGCTGCCTTCTTTACAGGAGCTTTCGCAGCGGCTGCCGGTGCAGCTGCGGCCTTTGGAGCGGCGGTCTTCTTCGGGGCGGTTGCCATGTGCTTCTTCCTTGCCTTTGGATGTCGTTAGAGCGCTTCTGCGCCCGCGTTTACTCTGTTGCTACAGTGCTTCCGCACCAGCAATAATTTCGATAAGTTCAGTGGTAATCGCGGCTTGACGCGTGCGGTTGTACTGAATGGTCAGCCTGTTGATCATGTCGCCCGCGTTGCGCGTTGCATTGTCCATGGCGGTCATTTTCGACCCCTGCTCAGACGCGGCATTTTCGCGGTTGGCGCGCAGCAACTGGACTGCCACGTTGCGTGGCAGCAAGTCAGCGAGGATTTCTTCCTCGTCAGGTTCATATTCAACCGTTGCCGAAATGCCGACTGCATCGCCTTCACCGTTGGTGACGGCGACTGGCATCAACTGGATTTGCGTAGGTGTCTGAGTCAGCACGTTTTCGAACTTGCTGAAGAACAGATGCGCAACGTCAAATTCACCGGCTTCAAAACGCGCGGTCAGGTCTTCGCCCCATGGCTGAACATCGGCAAAGCTCAGCTTGCCAAGATCTCCCGGCTCAATGCTGTGGATGATGTCACCACGGAAGGTCCGGCTTAACTGATCACGGCCTTTTTTGCCAATCGTGTAGAATTTGACTGTCTTGCCTTCGGCCTTCAGCGTTTCTGCCTGACGCCGCGCGAGACGCACGATGTTGGTGTTGAATGCACCGGCAAGGCCCTTGTCGCTGGTTGCGACAACGAATAGATGCACGTCGCTTTTGCCGGAACCTGCAAGCAACTTGGGCGATTGCGGGCCAACAGTGACCTTTGATGCAATGGACAACACCACGGCTTCAAGCCGCTCGGCATAAGGACGCGCAGCTTCGGCCGCTTCGGTTGCCCGCCGCAGCTTCGCAGCAGCGACCATCTTCATCGCTTTCGTGATCTTCTGGGTCGATTTGACCGAGTTGATCCGCATTTTGAGGGCCTTGAGGCTCGCCATTATGGTTTCCGTTTACGCGAAGTTTTTCGTGAACTTGTCGAGTGCGGCCATCAGCGCCTTTTTGCTGTCGTCGCTGAAGTCGCGGCTGTCGCGAATGGTTTTCAGGATGTCGGCGTGATTAGCGCGCAGGTCAGCGAGCATCGCTTCTTCGTAGCGCGTGACGTCGGTGACTGGGATGCCGTCGAGATATCCGTTCGTACCGGCGAAGATAGACGCGGTTTGCTCTTCGAAAGGCAGCGGCGAGAATTGCTTTTGCTTGAGCAACTCGGTCAAACGCGCGCCGCGATTAAGCAGCTTTTGCGTCGACGCGTCGAGGTCCGAACCAAACTGCGCAAACGCAGCCATTTCACGATATTGTGCGAGCTCAAGCTTAATCGAGCCCGAAACCTTCTTCATCGCCTTCGTCTGAGCGGCCGAACCAACGCGGCTAACCGACAGACCGACGTTAATCGCGGGGCGAATACCTTGGAAGAACAGGTCAGTTTCAAGGAAGATCTGACCATCGGTGATCGAAATCACGTTGGTCGGAATATAGGCCGAAACGTCACCAGCCTGTGTTTCGATGATGGGCAATGCGGTCAAAGAACCACCGCCATTGGCGTCGGACATCTTTGCAGCGCGCTCAAGCAAGCGGCTGTGGAGATAGAAAACGTCGCCAGGATAGGCTTCACGGCCCGGAGGGCGACGCAGCAGAAGCGACATCTGACGATAGGCAACGGCCTGCTTCGACAAATCGTCATACACGATGACGGCATGCATGCCGTTGTCGCGGAAGAATTCTCCCATCGCAACGCCAGTATAAGGCGCGAGGTACTGAAGCGGTGCAGGCTCGGAAGCGGTTGCAGCAACAACAATGGTATACTCCATCGCGCCTTGCTCTTCGAGTGCGCGAACAATCTGCGCAACGGTCGAACGCTTCTGACCGACTGCAACATAGATGCAATACAGCTTCTTTGATTCGTCGGTGCCCTTGTTCACTTCCTTCTGGTTGATGAAAGTGTCGATGGCGACAGCGGTCTTGCCGGTCTGACGGTCACCGATGATAAGTTCGCGCTGGCCACGGCCAACAGGCACGAGAGCGTCAAGCGCCTTGAGGCCAGTCTGAACAGGTTCCGAGACCGATTGGCGCGGAATGATGCCGGGCGCTTTGACTTCAACACGGCTACGCTGCGTGGTTTTCAATGGACCCTTGCCATCAATTGGATTGCCAAGGCCGTCAACGACGCGACCCAGCAATTCCTTGCCGACCGGGACGTCCACAATCGTGCCGGTACGCTTTACAACGTCGCCTTCACGAATTTCACTGTCGGAACCGAAAATAACAACACCGACATTGTCCGCTTCCAGGTTCAGTGCCATGCCCTGAATACCGTTCGAAAACTCGACCATTTCACCAGCCTGTACGTTGTCAAGGCCGTGGATACGAGCGATACCGTCACCAACTGACAGCACGCTGCCGACTTCCGAAACTTGCGCTTCGGTGCCGAAATTGGCGATCTGGTCTTTGATGACCTTGGAAATTTCTGCGGCGCGGATATCCATTTTGCTACTCAGCCTTTCATCGCGTTAGCGAGGGTGTTCAAACGGGTTTTAATTGAATTGTCGATCATCTGGCTGCCGATTTTCACGGTCAGCCCGCCCAGCAAGGACGGATCTACTTTGGTCTGGACGGCGACGTCGCTTCCGATGCGTGCCTTGAGATTTGCGGACAGTGTCTTGATCTGTACTGCGTTCAACGCATGCGCAGAGGTGACTTCTGCCGTTACTTCGCCGCGATGTGCCGCGGCCAAGGTTGAAAATGCCCGCGCAACCGCTGCTGTTTCGCCCAAGCGGCGATTGTCGGCCAACACGCCAAGCGTTTTGCTGGTCAACGCGTCCAGCTTCATCGCCTTGGCGACGCCGGCAATTGCCTTTTTGGCGTCATTGCGTGTGAGGACTGGGCTGGTGGTCAGCGACTTCAGGTCAGCTGATTCGGCAATCGCACGAGCGACTTCGGACATCCCCTTTTCAACTGCGTCGATTGCTTTCGCATCGCGCGCGAGTTCAAACAATGCCGTCGCGTAACGGCCAGCTAAACTGGCCTGTATATTAGCGCTTGTGCCGCCGGAATTATCCACGCGTTGGGATCCTCGAATATAAGACTGAATGCATTGCTGACTGGGCCGAAAGGTTGCCCTTTCTCTAGCGTCGCCGCGCGCCTAGCAGGGCTTTTGCTGCGATGCAAGATGGGGATTGGGTATAATCACAACGTTCCTCGCGCATTACCTACTTTGTCCAAGCCCCGAAAGCGGGAATCCATCGCCACACCTTTCCTCTTGCGCGCAGGATGCGTTATGTCGACAGTCCGGTGGATGGGTTCCCGCTTGCGTGAGGACTGACAAGGATGGAGGCAGTTGCATGGGTGAGATGATTCGAATGACGATGTCGGACGGCGCTGAAATCGCCGTCTATCACGCGCCGCCGGTCGGGGAACGCAAGGGCGGCCTTGTATTGGTTCAGGAAATTTTCGGCGTTACCGACCATATACGTGAGCTGTGTGATGAATATGCAGCCGATGGATATGAGGTACTGGCACCCGCCGTTTTTGACCGTGAACATCCCGGATTTGAAGCGGAGTATACTGGTTCCGATTATAACCGGGCGGTTGAGCTTGCCCGTGAGTTGCATCCTTTTGCGCAATCGCTTGATGACGCACAAAGCTGTGTTGATGCGTTAAAAGACCGCGGGCCCGTGTTTATCACGGGCTATTGCTATGGCGGTTCGGTGGCTTGGGCTGTTGCAGGCATCAGCGACGATGTGGCGGCTGCAAGTTGCTATTATGGCAGCCTTGTTACTACGTTATACGCCGATAAGCCGCCCAAATGTCCAACCATCGCGCACTTCGGTCGATATGACCAAGGAATCCCTATGGACGGTGTTGAGGCGCTTATCGCAAAGGCGCACCCCATGGCACACATCTATGTTTACGACGCAAATCACGGGTTTAACTCAGACCGTCGCAAGGATTATCACCCGCCCAGTGCAGACCTCGCCCGCGAACGCACGTTGGCGTTGTTTAAAGCCTGCGGGGCGCCAGCCTAATGCTTGCTGACGCATGGAATCATGGCGGGGCGGGTACCACGATTCGCTGGACCATGTTCGACACGATGCTCGGTCAGGCCCTCATCGCCGCAACCGAACGCGGCATTTGTCGGCTGTCGTTTGACGAAGATGGCCACACGCTCGTGCAACGGTTCCCACGTGCCAATATCATCAAGGACGCCGCTGCGCTTGCCGCCTTCGTCACGGCGGCATTGCGCGCTATTGACGTTCCTTCAGTTTCAATTGATGTCCCGTTGGACGTAGGCGGCACCGTATTCCAGCAAAGCGTATGGCGTGAACTGCGTCATATTCCGGCTGGAGAAACCCGCACATATGCCGACATTGCCCGTGCAATCGGTAACCCTAGCGCTGTGCGTGCGACGGGCGCGGCCAACGGCGCCAACCGCGTTGCCATTATAATTCCTTGCCACCGCGTCATCCGCTCCGGCGGCGCGCTGGGCGGTTACGCTTATGGATTGGAACGCAAACGTATTTTGTTAGCACGCGAGAGCAAGCAGGCCAATTTATTCGCAGCGTAAACAGATGCTTGCCGTTGTGTTCCAAAAGCTGACGGTTTGAATTTCGTACAAAACCCAGGTTAATCCTAACAGTCTGTTCACCCTTTTTCGGCATATCGATATCCGATCTGCGGCCTGTGTCTCCCTTGGGGTGGGCGCGGTGTCGCGGGTCAGCGTGCGGCTGAAAAGGACGGAATGATGCAAAAAGCTATTAAAATCAGTATGCTATTGGCATTAGGTGCGACCGCCTCTGTGCTGACTGGTTGCGGTTCCGTCGGTGGAGGTCCTCAACTGCCGCAGGCACCAACCGTTTCCCTGCGTGAGGGTCCCGGTGAAGATTATATGATCGGGCCGCTCGACGAACTGACCATATTTGTGTGGCGCAACCCTGAATTGGGCGCGAAAGTTCAGGTGCGACCCGATGGCCGTATTACCACGCCATTGATTACGGATATGCCCGCAGTCGGCAAGACACCCACGATGCTGGCGCAGGACATCAAACTCCAGCTATCGCAATATATCAACGATCCGATCGTGTCGGTTATCGTAAATGAATTTGCAGGCACAACGTCCCAGCAGGTCCGCATTGTCGGGGCGACCGAAAAACCCGCGTCTATTCCGTATCGCGCGAACATGACCGTATTGGATGCCATGATTTCGGTCGGTGGCCTGTCGCAATATGCAGCCGGCAACAAGGCCCGGCTGATCCGGCACAATAAGGGCACTGGTAAGCAGCAGGAATATTCGCTGCGTCTTGGTGACCTGCTTAAGCGTGGCGATAGCCGCGCCAATGTCCTGCTGCAGCCCGGTGACGTGATCATCATTCCCGAGAGCATGTTCTGAACCTCGTCCGTGACGCAGAAAGCATGACCCAAAGATGACAAGCCTTTACGACGAATTCCGGATTGCAGTTCACAGCGTGTGGAACCGCCGATGGCTCGTGCTTGCGGTCGCTTGGGCTGTTTGCGTGGCCGGCTGGCTGGTGGTCGCCATGATCCCCAACCGGTATGAGTCGAAAGCGCAAATTCAAATCCGCACGCAAACGATGTTGTCGGATCAGGTCGGTATTAATCCGCAGGATCAGCGTAAAAATATTCAGCAAATCGGCCAAACGCTGATTTCCTCTGGCAATCTGGAAAAGGTTATCCGTGGAACGGAACTAGGCGCGAAAATCGCGACGCCTGCCGAAATGGCGGGCAAGATCGAAGCGCTGCGTAATAGCATTGACGTAAAGCCCGAGCAGGACGACTTTTTTTCCATCACCGTGACGCAGTCGAGCGGCAAGCTGGCGCGTGACGTCATCCAAAAGCTTATCGATGTCGCCGAAGACGACAGCATTGCTGGCGACCGAAAGGAAATGAGTCAAACGCTGCGTTTCCTCGACGCACAAATTCAGATGCGCACGAAGGAACTGCAAGAAGCAGAAGCCAAGCGGGTCGCTTATGAAACGCAAAATCTTGGGTTGCTTCCCGGTGTTGGGTCCGTGTCACAACGGCTGGAGGCATCAAGAGCCGAACTGAGCCAAATCGATTCCCAGCTCATTCAGGCACGTAGTGCGTTGGCGGCTTTAAACGGTCAACTCGCAGGAACCCCCGCGACGCTGAATACGCCAGCAATGGGTGGCGGAGCGCCCAGCGCATTAGCGCAGGCGCAAGGCGAATTGGCCTCAATGCGGGCGCGTGGGTTTACCGATAGCCATCCCGATGTCATTGCCATTCGCAACCAGATTTCGACCTTACGCAGCCAAGGCAGCGGCGTGGCGGGCGGAGGATTCCGGTCGCCAAATCCTGCCTACAGCTCTTTGCAGTCCATGCGCGCCGAGCGTGAAGCGGCGGTCACGGCATTACAGGCCCGCAAATCGGCACTGCAATCAGATATGTCACAACTTGCTGCCAAGCAAACCGCAGAACCGGGCGTTGCCGCCGAATATCAACGCATCAACCGCGATTATGAAGCGAAAAAGGCGCAATATGACAAGCTGCTCGTCAACCGCGATCAGATGCGTCTGCGGGGGCAGGTGGAGTCTCAGACCGACGCTGTGCAGTTCCGCGTTGTTAAGGAGCCATCATTTTCCAAAGTTCCCGCTGCGCCGAACCGTCCGTTCCTGTTATTTGGGATATTGATTGTCGGCATTGGTGCAGGCGTCGGCTTGGCATTTGCGCTGGGCCATCTGCAAACCAGCTTTCCGACTGCTGCAAAACTTGAAAAGGCGAGCGGCCTGCCTGTTATCGGGTCCATTTCACAAATGCTGACCAGCGAAGACCGCGCTAAACGTAAACAGAAAATGAAGCTGTTCTATGGCGGATCATGTGGGCTTTTAGGCGTTTTTGCGCTGCTGCTCGTGGCGGAATTTGTCCAGCGCGGGCTGACGGCGTGAAGGGGCAGCAGATATGAACAAACATAGCAGCATCAAACCGAAGGACTCGCTGCTTGAGCGCGCGGCTGACGTCTATGACTTTGGCGCGGTTTTCCGGAATGCTGAGGGCAACACAGCGCATGCTTTGCCAAGCGTGGCGGTGCCCCGGGCGTCCGCAATGCCAGTGGCGGAGCCAGTATTTGAAAAGGAAAAGACCGAAGCGGCGCGGCCTGCGCAGCGCACGCACATATCCATCAGTCGCGAACATCTCGCGCAACAAAATCTGATTATCCCCGACGGACCGGTGACGGGCCTGTCGGAGGAATTTCGCATTGTGAAGCGCCAACTGCTGCTTGCTGCGCGCGGGGGCAAGGGCATTGATGTCGTGGCCAATGGCGAACGTATTCTGGTTTGCTCAGCGAACCCGGACGAAGGAAAAACCTACTGCGCGACCAATCTTGCGCTTTCGATGGCGAGTGAAAAGGACAACCGCGTTCTCCTTATCGATGCGGATTTCGCGAAACCAAGCGTGCTCACTCGGCTCGGTATTGATTCACATCCGGGTTTTATGGATGCTTTGGCAGACAGTTCATGCGACGTAGAGTCGCTTGTCCTGACAACTGATATTGACGGACTGAGCGTCCTTCCTGCCGGCAGCCGCACCAATCAGGACACCGAATATCTCGCGGCATCGCGGACCGCGGACATCATCGACCAGCTGACGCGAAACGACCCGTCACGCATCATCATATTCGACTCACCGCCTGCCTTGGCGGCGTCGCCTGCGTCGGTGCTGGCGCTGCATGTTGGCCAAATATTGATGGTGGTCCACGCCGATGTGACGACAGACAGCGCGCTGCGCGACGCCCTTAACCTTTTGAGTGGCTGTGAGCATGTGCAGTTGCTGCTGAACCGCACCAAATTTTCTCCCACCGGACGTAAGTTCGGAAATTACTACGGATACGGAGCATCGTGATGCACAAACCACTTTTGAAATGTCTTCTGCTGGCGGGTGTGATGGCCATGCCGCTACCGGCAATGGCCCAACAGATCAGCTCTGACTGGTCACCTTTGGAAGATGCCGATGGCAGCGCGGGGTCGGAAACAGCGACGAGCGATGCGCCTGTCACAAAAGGCCGCAATGGTGGCGGGCCTACTAACCCACGTGTTCAGGTTGTCCCATATATCGAGGCGCAGCAAGTGCTTGTCGCGGATTTGAAAGGCGGCGGGGATGTCCTGACCTATTCGACAATCGCGGCGGGCATCGACGCATCGGTGGCAACGCGGGGTGCCGAAGCGCAAGTCAGCCTGCGGTACGAGCGGTTGATTGGCTATGACAACGGCGTCGAGGATCAGGACACCATCACTGGCCTTGCACGCGCTTCGGTCGCCCTTACGCGCAACTTCAGCTTGGAAGCGGGCGGTGTTGCAGCTCGCACGCATGTTGATGGCCGTGGTGCCACGCCTAACAATTTTGTTGGTAATCCTGACAATGTCACGCAGGTCTACTCCGTTTATGCCGGACCTACCTTTGCAACGCAGGCAGGTGATCTCAGTATCAACGCAGCCTATCGCGCTGGTTACACTAAAGTGGAATCATCCGACGATGTCACGGTGCCATCTGGCCAGCAACGTTTTGGCCAATTTGACGATAGCATCAGCCAACTCGCAACAGCGTCCGTCGGCATGCAGCCTGGCGTTCTACCAATCGGATGGGCTGTGAGCGGTAGCTGGGAACGCGAAGACGCGGGACAGCTGGATAGCCGCTTTGACGGCAAATATGTCCGCGGTGATATCACTGTACCTGTATCGCCCACATTCGCGGTGGTCGGTGGCATCGGATATGAGGACATCAAGATCAGCGAGCGCGATGCCTTGCGCGACGGGACCGGAGATCCGGTCATTGGTAGCGATGGCCGTTTGGTTACCGATACTGCATCGCCGCGCTTGGTCGCATATCAGCAGGATGGTCTGATTTGGGATGCAGGGGTATTGTGGCGGCCAAGCCCCCGAGCCTCGCTTGAGGCACGTTATGGACGTCGCTATGGCAATGACACCTATATCGGTAGCCTCAGCTATCAACCGGGCCGTGATTGGGCTGTGAACGTTTCGGTGTATGATACCGTGTCGGGCTTTGGTGGCGCATTGAACGACAGCCTGTCTGCTCTGCCAACACAATTCCGCAGCACGCGCAATCCGCTCTCCGGCGATATTAGCGGTTGCGCATTTGGACAGTCCGGTGGCTTCTGCCTGAATGACTCATTGCAAAGTGCATCGTCGGCAGCCTTCCGGCAGCGCGGCGTCACCGCCGCATTCAGCGGAACCAATGGTGGTTGGGATAGCGGTATTGCGGTCGGATATAATCAACGGAAATTCATCGCGTCACAACTGGGCGCGCAGGCACAAGTCGATGGGTTGAAGGATGATAACTACTTCGCTTCGGCGTATCTGGGACGCAATCTGGACCGACTGACACGTTTCGAATCCAACGTATATGTCAGTTATTTTGATCCAGGCCTTTCCGGCGCGTCCGACTCGCTGTCGACGGGAGCAAACGCGGCATTGTATCGCCAAATCATTCGCGGGCTATCTGCTTCGGCGGCCGTCGGTCTCGATAGTTATAAGCAGGAAGATTTCGACGGCAAACTGACGGCATCGGCGCTGCTTGGTCTGCGTTACAGTTTCTAAGGGGCATATCGACATGTACGATCAGTTCTATGGCCTGTCAGGGCGTCCATTCCAGCTAACGCCGGACCCCGTTTTTTATTTCGAAAGCGCGACGCATCGAAAGGCGCTGTCCTACCTTGGCTATGGTCTTGCCCAAGGCGAGGGCTTCATCGTGATTACGGGCGAGGTTGGTGCCGGTAAATCCACGCTGGTTAGCCATTTGATGCAAAGCGTCGATAAATCGCGACTTACGGCTGCAATGATTGTTACCAGCCAGCTCGATGGTTTAGACATGGTCCACATGGCCGCTGAATCCTTCGGCATTGATACGCGGGGGCTCGACAAAGCCGCGACGCTGAAAGGCATTGAGAATTTCCTGCACGCAGAAGCCCGTAATGGCCGCCGCTGCCTTTTGGTGGTGGATGAGGCGCAAAATCTGTCGATTGATGCGCTTGAAGAGCTGCGCATGTTGTCGAATTTTCAGCTGGGTGCGTCGGCATTGTTGCAGATATTCCTGCTCGGCCAGCCCGAGTTTCGCGACTTGGTGCGCGATGCGGCCGAGCTTGAACAGCTACGCCAACGGGTTATTGCAACCCATCATCTTGAACCGATGCAAGCGGACGAGGTCGAGCCTTATGTGAAACACAGGCTGTCGCGCGCTGGATGGAGCGGAAACCCCGCCTTCGCTGCCGACAGCTTTGATGTGCTTTTTAACGAAACAGGCGGTGTCCCCCGCAAGCTCAATACGTTGATGAACCGCGTGATGTTGATGGGAGCCGTCGAGCGTGTCCATTTGGTGGATGCCACGCTGGTTAAGGCTGTTGTGGCGGACATGTTGGGCAAGCCGTTTGCTTATGAATCGCCCATGTCCGACAGCATAGGTGGGCCGAATGTCGCAAGCGCTGTCGCAAGCGGCGTGATGGAGCAGCCCGTTGCGTCGCCAGAAACGGCTGCCTTCACGGCTGTCGTTGACAACCGATCCGCACAGGAATCGGTTGTTGCATCGGAACATACCGAAGCCGCGAAAGTCGCACAGGAAAACGTCTCCAGCGGCGCGTCCGATGCTGATGCATGGCGCATCGTAGCGTTGGAGCGACGCGTTTTGGAACAGGAAGAAGCGCTGCGCCGCGTGTTATCCATGATGATTGACTTGATGGACAAAGAAAACAGCCTTGAGGCACGGTTGCTGCAACGCAGCCGTGCAGCTTGAATTCTACAACGGCTGGGAAGGACATAGCTAGTGCGTAACGCGCTCTCCGTCGACGTCGAAGACTGGTTCCAAGTGGGCGCGTTCGAGACCGTTATATCACGTGATGATTGGGATTCCTTGGAATGCCGCGTTGAACGAAATACCGATGCTGTCCTGCAACTGTTTGCCGACGCTGGCGCCATAGCGACGTTTTTCACGCTCGGCTGGGTAGCAGAGCGTTATCCCCTTTTGATGCGCCGTATCGCCGATGCAGGGCATGAGATTGCAAGCCATGGTTATGGGCATGACCGGGTGTTTGCCCTGACGCCGGAGCAATTTGCAGCGGACCTTAAAAAAACCCGCAAGATCCTTGAGGATGCAAGCGGCCAAGCAGTCTCGGGATATCGTGCACCCAGTTTCTCGATCGATCAGCGCACGCCATGGGCGCACGAGATTTTGGCCGAACATGGCTATGCTTATTCCTCCAGCGTCGCACCTATCAAACATGATCATTATGGCTGGGCGGAAGCACCACGCTTCGCTTTTCATCCAGTGGCGCGCAGCTCGTTTTTGGAAATACCCGTTACGACTGTCGAATTTGGATCAAAAAGGCTTGCGGCAGGCGGTGGGGGATTTTTCCGCATTCTGCCATATGCGTTTTCGCAATGGGCCATAAACAAGGTCAACCGCCACGACGGGCGCCCCGCGATCATCTATTTTCACCCATGGGAAATCGACCCCGGCCAGCCCCGCGTTGCGAACGCGCCGTTGCGATCAAAACTGCGCCATTACACGCGCCTTAATGACATGGAGGGCAAATTGCGCCGCCTTGCCGGTGACTTCCAATGGGAGAGACTAGACGCCGTAGCCGCGCGGGAACAGGCACGCCTCAAATGAATGCACCTTTTTTTCAGCAGGCTGCGACAACGCGTTTGGCGGATTTGTCGAATGAACATGATGTTGCGCGTTTAACCCATTGGCTTGAAGAGCACCCCGATGCCTTGCCATTCCATGACCCCAAATGGCTGAATGCCATTGAGCAGGGGACCGGACAAGAGGCGTTCATGCTGCTGGCGGAACGCGGTGGCCGTTTAGAGGGACTGTTACCCTTCCACCTTGTTCACTCGCCTGTATTCGGGCGCGCACTTGTGTCTTCCGGCTTCGCCGTGGGAGGCGGGATATTGTCGCACAGCGATGATGCCAGCGTTTTATTAGCGCAGCAAATCAGCGACCTCGCCGAACGTTGGAGTTGCCCTTCAATTGAACTTCGTGGCGGTTATATTCCGCAAGCAAAAGGTTGGACTGAAAAGTCCGAAGCCCACGCCAACTTTCGAAGGCCCCTCCAACTGGATGATGATGCCGAACTGCTGGCCATTCCGCGCAAGCAAAGGGCAGAAGTCCGCAAGGGGCTCGAGAACGGCTTGGTGATTGAGATAGGCTCCGGTCAGCGGGACATCGAATGGCATTATACCATTTACGCCGAAAGCGTCCGTAATTTGGGCACTCCGGTGTTTCCCAAATCATTAATGAAATCGGTTTTGCAAGCATTCGGTCCGGATGCCGACATAATGACGGTCCTTGATGATGGGGTCCCAGTCGCAAGTGTCCTTAGCCTGTATCACAGGCAGAGCGTGATGCCTTATTGGGGCGGTGGAACATGCGCCGCGCGCCGCCTTCGGGCCAATGATGTCATGTATTATCGCTTGATGAACCACGCACGGCGCAAGGGGTGCGTCAGTTTTGATTTCGGTCGATCAAAAACAGGTTCGGGTGCATATCATTTTAAGAAGAATTGGGGATTTGAACCCGAGCCACTGGCCTACGCTTTCTATACAGTCGACGGGCAGCCACCGCGCGATGTGAATCCCAATAGTCCGAAATATCGCGCGCAGATTGCCCTGTGGCAGAAATTGCCGCTGGCGGTTACCAACCGGCTTGGGCCATGGATTGCGAAGGGTATCGGCTGATGGACGAGATATTATTCTTAGCCCACCGCGTGCCCTGGCCACCAGATCGCGGCGATAAAATCCGGTCTTATCATATCCTGCAGCATTTGCGGCGATTGGCACCTGTGCATGTTGGCGCCTTCGCCGACGATGCCCGTGACCTTGGTTTCACCGATCAGTTCAGCGAAGGACTGGCATCTACGCACATAGAGTTGCGTCACAAACCGCAATGGCTGGCAGGGGTCGAGGCATTGGTGCAGGGCACGCCGATATCGCTGCGCAGTTTTGCCAGTAGGTCCGCGCAACAGTGGGTGAACGAGCGGCTTGCGTCGGGTTGCATCAGCCACATTTACTGTTTCTCCAGCCAGATGGCGCAATATGTCCCTCCTTCTTTCACAGGCCAGTTCGTCATGGACTTCGTCGATGTCGACAGTGCAAAGTTCGACAGCTACGCCCTTGACGGCAGTGTGTTGATGCGCCTTATTTACCAGCGGGAAGGTCGCCTTCTTGAGCAGTTTGAAACCGAGGTAGCTCGGCGCGCGCATTCCACCCTGTTTGCAAGCGCCGCTGAGGCCGACCTATTTCGAAAGCGGAGCGGCGCGCAAAATGTGCATGTCGTCGGCAATGGCATTGATACTGATTTCTATGATCCGACGGCAGCTTTCAAAACACTGCATCCGCCCTATGCCGATCCTCTAATCATTTTCACTGGGCAGATGGACTACCGGCCTAATATCGAGGCTGTCACCGCCTTTGCAACCGACACGATGCCCATCATTCGCGCGTCCATTCCTGAAGCGACCTTTGCCATTGTCGGTCGCAATCCCTCAGCTGCCGTCAACGCCTTGTCCGCGCTTCCGGGGGTGCAGGTTACGGGCGCGGTGGACGATATCCGCAGCTGGCTGGCCGCAGCGGATGTAGTTGTTGCGCCGCTGCGCACTGCGCGGGGCGTTCAGAACAAGATATTGGAAGCCATGGCTATGGCGAAACCAGTCATTGCCTCGCCACCGGCTGCCGAAGGCATCTACGCGCAGCCCGGCAGCCACTTTTTTGTGGAACAGGATGCCGCGGGCGAAGCAGCGCGAGTCTGTGCGCTTTTGAATTCACCTGCGGAGATGCAACGCATTGGCCAAGCAGCGCGCGCGCATGTCATTGCACATTATAGCTGGCAGACGCAATTGGCGCCTTTGGGTGGCCTATTGAACGCTAGCGTGAAAACTGACCCGTCGGCAGTAGCGCCGTGACAGCTGTTTTCCCCATGCGGACGCGGCAAACATGGGCCGCGATGACACCGTGGCATTCCGCGCTGATAACCTTGGTCGCGGCAAACATCCTATTGATCACCCTGTTTCGCGCAGATGCCGCCGCGATGTTCGGCATCTGGTGGAACAGTTCAACGTTCAATCATTGCCTGCTCATACTGCCGATTTTGCTTTGGCTGGTCGTACAGCGCAAAGAGCAACTGGCCCAATTGCAGCCGCAGCCATGGGCGCCAGGGCTGTTATATGTTGGCATAGCGGGATTATGCTGGCTGTTGGGAGAAGCCGCAGGTTTGGCGGTTGCCAGACAGCTTGGGCTTATCCTCATGGTGCAAGGGACCATCATCACATTGCTTGGCCCCAACGTCGCGCGCGGCCTTTTGTTTCCTTTATTCTATATGCTGTTCCTGCTTCCTGTCGGCGAAGAAGCAGTGCCAGCATTACAAACGCTCACCGCAGATATGTGTATGGCCTTGCTCAACTGGGTGGGCATTCCGGCGCATCTCGACGGGATATTCATCACAACGCCTACCGGCTATTTCCGTGTGGCAGAAGCCTGCTCGGGCGTGAAATTTTTGATCGCCATGGTCGCTTACGGCGTTCTCGTCGCCAATCTGTGCGTTGAAAGCTGGGTACGGCGGGCGGTGTTTTTGCTGGCGTGCGTCATAGTGCCGATATTGGCTAATGGTGTAAGGGCTTTTGCTGCTATCTACATCGCGCATTATCAGGGCATCGCGTTTGCTGAGAGCTTCGACCATGTGGTCTATGGCTGGGTATTTTTCGGGATTGTCATCGCCCTGATCATGGGGGCTGGCTGGCCATTCTTTGATAAAAATGCAGACGCTGAGGCGTTTGACCCGTCGACACTGCAATCAGGGGTGGCCTTCACGCTTGGGGTTCC
>Ga0105050_10005681_pt1 | contig 15862 bp, 14 predicted proteins | sample FRY01_FD_78088 | JGI IMG/M metagenome (GOLD analysis project Ga0105050, IMG submission 78088) | Freshwater microbial communities from Lake Fryxell liftoff mats and glacier meltwater in Antarctica - FRY-01 | ecosystem: Environmental > Aquatic > Freshwater > Ice > Glacier meltwater ... | reverse complement strand
TGGCGACGTGGTGATCGCCGCCATCACCTCGTGCACCAACACCTCCAACCCCGCGGTACTGGTCGCCGCCGGCCTGGTGGCCCGCAAGGCCCGCGCGCTCGGCCTCACCCCCAAGCCCTGGGTAAAAACCTCGCTCGCCCCCGGCAGCCAGGTGGTCACCGACTACCTCGACGCCGCCGGCCTGTCCGCCGACCTCGACGCACTGGGGTTCCACACCGTCGGCTATGGCTGCACCACCTGCATCGGCAATTCCGGCCCGCTGGACGAGGCCATCGCCGATGCGATCGAAGACCACAAGCTGGTCGCCGTCTCGGTGCTATCGGGCAACCGTAACTTCGAGGGCCGGGTGCACGCCAACGTGCGCGCCAACTACCTCGCCAGCCCCCCGCTGGTGGTGGCCTACGCCCTGCTCGGCAAGATGACGCTCGACATCACCACGGTATCGCTCGGCACCTCGAAGGACGGCAAGCCGGTCTACCTGCGCGACCTCTGGCCGACCAACAAGGAAATCGCCGCCGTCGTCGGCGCCAACGTCAACCGCGCCCAGTTCCTCAAGCGCTACGGCGAGGTTTTCAAAGGCCCCAAGCAGTGGCAGGCGATCCAGGTCGAGGCCGGCGCCCAAACCTATGGCTGGTCCGACAACTCCACCTACGTGAAGAACCCGCCCTATTTCGACGGCATCACCATGGAGCCCGCGCCGAAAGGCGACATCCACGGTGCGCGCATCCTGGCGGTGCTCGGCGACAGCATCACCACCGACCACATCTCGCCGGCCGGCAACATCCGCAAAACCTCGCCGGCGGGCGAATACCTGCTCGAACGGCAAATCCTGGCGCATGATTTCAACAGCTACGGCGCCCGCCGCGGCAACCACGACATCATGATGCGCGGCACCTTCGCCAACATCCGCATCCGCAACGAGATGCTGAGCGGGGTCGAGGGCGGCATGACCCGCATCGGCGCCGCGGACCCAGTCGCCATCTACGACGCGGCGATGAAGTTCAAGGCGCAGGGCACCCCGCTGGTGGTGATCGGCGGCAAGGAATACGGCACCGGCTCCTCGCGCGACTGGGCGGCCAAGGGCACGGCGCTGCTGGGTGTGCAGGCGGTGATCGTGGAGAGCTTCGAGCGCATCCACCGCTCCAACCTGGTGGGCATGGGCGTGCTGCCGCTGGTGTTCAAGGATGGCGTCGACCGCAAGACGCTGGGCATCACCGGCGACGAGGTGCTGGATATTCTGGGGCTGGACAACCTGACCCCGCGGATGGACCTGATGCTGGTGATCCACCGCGCCAACGGCACGGTCGACCAGGTGCCGGTGCAGTGCCGCGTCGATACGCTGGACGAGGTGAGCTACTACCGCCATGGCGGCATCCTGCACTACGTGCTGCGTGGGATGGCAAAGGCCGCCTGAGCAAGGCAGGAAGGCCAGGGGCGCTGCCCGTCGCGTCGCGCGCGCGCCGGACGAAGCGGAGTTGCGCCGCGGATGACCCGGCCGGGGCGTCGCCCTGGATCCAAACCATTGACGGTCCAGGGGGCGCGCCCCGTCGCGCGAAGGCGCGCGCCGGACCTTGCCGGTTCCTCCGTGGCGCGGCTTCGCGCCGCGACGACGAAGCCCTGCCCTTGCCACGATGAACGCTGGCCCCCTGCCCGCCTATTGCGCCCGCGTCGCACAAGGCAAACTCGCCCCCGACCCGGCCCAGGAAGCCGCCGCCGTGCGGCTCCAGGCGCTGTGGGAGCAGCTGCGCGGCTACGAACCGGTGCGCCCGACGCCAAAGCCCGGACTGCTGAGCCGACTGTTCGGCAATGTCCGGCGCGCGCCTTCGCGCGACGCATCGAAGCCTCCGCCGCCACCCAGGGGGCTCTATCTTGTCGGCCAGGTCGGCCGCGGCAAGTCGATGCTGATGGACCTGTTCTTCGACACCGCCGACGTGCCGCGCCGCCGGCGCATCCATTTCCACCGCTTCATCCAGGAAGCCCACGCCCGCTTCCACGCCCACAAACGTGAGCACCCAGAGATCGACGACCCGATTCCGCCCCTGGCCAACCGGATCGCCGCCGAGGCGGCACTTCTCTGCTTCGACGAGTTCCAGGTGCACGACATCGCCGACGCGATGATCCTCGGCCGGCTGTTCCAGGCGCTGTTCGACCGGGGCGTGGTGGCGGTGGCGACTTCCAACACCGCGCCGGACGACCTGTTCCGCGGCCAGCCGGGGCGGGATGCATTCCTGCCGTTCATCGCCATCCTCAACCGCCACGTGGACGTCCACCAACTCGACAGCGCGCGAGATTTCCGCCGTCAGCGGATGCGCGCCGTCGCGCGAAGGCGCGCGCCGGACTTCGCCACTTGGCACGTCCCGTCGAACAGCCGGGCGGATGCGGCGCTGGACGAGGTGTTTGCCACTCTCGGTGGCGGCGAGACGCCGCACGCCGTCGACCTTACGGTGATGGGCCGCATCCTGCGCGTGCCGCTGGCGGCCGGGCGGGTGGCGCGATTCGACTTTGAGGCGCTGTGCGGCGAGGCGCTGGGCGCGGGCGACTACCTGGCGGTGGCCGAGCGGTTCCACACGGTGGTGCTGGACGGGGTGCCGCGCCTGTCGCCGGACAATTTCGACAAGGCTCGGCGCTTCATCGTGCTGGTGGATACGCTGTACGAGCACCGAGTGAAGCTGTACGCCTCGGCGGAGGCGATGCCGGACCAGCTCTATATGCGCGGCGAGAACGCGGCGATGTTCGAGCGCACCGCCTCACGCCTGGAGGAGATGCGCAGCCAGGACTACCTGGAGAGGGAACACCTGGGGTGATCCCGGCGCGGGACGGCCAGGGGTGCGAGACCCCTGGTCCGCATGGTCCGCGGGTCATACCAACGGTCATAAAGAATGACCGTTGGTATGAGTCTTTGTCTCGCGCGCCGCCACCCGCCAGCCCGGCGCGCGATGCCAACCGCCCCTGATGCCGGAAGAGTCGGCATCAGGGCGGTTGGCATCAGTCCTCGGAGGGAGCGGGGGCGATTGGGATCTCGCGCACCTCGACCTGCGCCTGCGGCTGGTCGCCGTAGCCGTTGGGCTCGCCCTCGTCCGCGGAGTCGCCGCCATCGCGCGAGTAGCGCTGCTGCTGGGGCTGACCGCCGCCCATGCCCTGGTGCCCACCCTGTTGCTGTGCGGCCTGGTTCATGGCGTTGACGATGCGGAAATAGTGCTCGGCGTGCTGGTAGTAGCTTTCCGCCATCACCCGATCGCCGGAGCCGGAGGCGTCGCGGCCGAGCTGGAGGTATTTCTCGAACAGCTGCTGGGCGGTGCCGCGGACGCGCAGATCGGGCCCGCTGCTGTCGAAGACGTGGTTGCGGTTCAGCGGGATGTTGCCGCCGTGGTGCCGGACCGGGACGGCACTGCTGCCCCCTCCACCACCACCACCACCACCACTACTGCCACCGCCACCGCCGCCACTGCGAAAGTTACGTCCTCGTGCGCGTTTCATGTTCATCAGCTTGCTGAATCGCTTTCCTGTTCCGGCCCGGGGGCCCGGCGGCGCATCTGCACCGCCCGCCATCCCCAGGCGATCCACCACCACGGCCCAAGGGCCAGACCGTGTCCATGGCGAAACTGTGTCACTCAATGGGCTTCTGCGCGACCTGTCCACCCACCGTAACCGCGCGATGCGGCAACGCGATCCGGGGGACAAGGAACCGGCCATGAGCGGCCTGGCACCCGTCACACCGGCTGCAAGCTAACGAAACCGCCCGCGCCTGCCAAATGTTTTTTCACGCAGGCCCCGCCGCAAGCACCAGCGCGCGCGGCACGCCGGCAAGATCGGGGTGCGGCGCGCACGGCACGAGGCCGGCGGCATGGGCAAGGGCGGCGACCGGTGCGGCCTGGCCGATCCCGAGTTCCAGCACCGCGAACCCGCCCGGGGCCAGAAGGGCCGGCAGGGCTTGGACAAGGCGACGATAGGCGGCCAGTCCGTCTGGTCCGCCATCGAGGGCGCGGGCCGGCTCGTGGGCCACGACCTCCGGCATCAGGCCGGCCAGGTCGTGGGTGGGGATATAGGGCGGGTTCGACAGCACGAGGTCGAAACGGCCGGCGATGGCGGCGTTCCAGTCGGCGCAGAGGAAGGCGGCGCGTTCGGCCAGCCCGTTGGCGCGGGCGTTGCGGGCGGCCAGCGCGGTTGCTCCGGGGGCGATGTCGATGCCCAGGCCCCAGGCGGCGGGCCGTTCGGCGAGCACGGCCAGCAGCAGGCAGCCCGTGCCGGTGCCGAGATCGAGCACCCGCCCTGGCGCCAGGTGCGCCGCCAGGGCCGCCTCCACCACCGCTTCCGAATCCGCCCGCGGGATCAGTGTGTCGCGCGAGACCTCCATATCCAGAGTCCAGAAGCCCTGGCGGCCGAGGATCAGGGCCATGGGCTCGCGCGCGACACGGCGGGCGAGCAGCGCCGGCAGGGCGGGGGTGGCAACGAGTTCGCGCCGGTCGAGCAGCAGGGCAGCGGAGGGACGGCCAAGGGCGTGCAGCAGCAGCAGGCGGGCCTCGCGCGCGGGGGCTTCCACGCCGGCCCGGGCCAGCGCGGCGGCGGCCTCGGCCAGCAGGTCGGCGACGGGGCGAGCGATCATGCGCCGAGCTTTGGCATGCGCGCCCCCTGCGGGGCCAGGGGGGCCGGCCCGGCCTGGGGCATGTCTCCCCGGCTTGTGGCGCATGCCCGGCACCGGGAGTTCGCTTGCCGTCGGCGCGCCCGTCCCCCTAGCGTCGTTCGTTCGCGAAAGGAATTGCCCATGCCCGCTTCAGCTGGCGTCGCCAACGGGGGCACGATCCGCGCCTGGCCGATCCTGGTCGGTGCCGCGATGCTGCTGTCGCTCGCCATGGGCATCCGCCAAAGCCTGGGGCTGTTCATGCAGCCAATGACGGCCAGCGGCATCACGGTGGCGGATTTCACCTTCTCGGTGGCGGTGCAGAACGTGGTGTGGGGGCTGTCACAGCCCTTCGTGGGCGCGCTGGCCGACCGGCACGGGTTTCGGCGCGTGTCGATGACGGGGGCGGCGCTGTATGCCGCCGGCATTTTGTGCGCGGTGTTCGCGACCGGGCCGCTGTGGCTGAGCCTGGGGACCGGGCCGCTGCTGGGCATCGCGCTGTCGTGCACGGCGGCGAGCCTGAACCTGTCCGCCGCGGCGCGCGCGGTGCCGGAGGCGCGGCGGAGCCAGGTGCTGGGCATCGTCTCGGCCGGCGGGTCGCTGGGCACGCTGGTGGCGGCCCCGTTGGCACAAGGGCTGATGGACCATCCGGACGGTTGGCAGATGGCGATGTGGGCGATGTTCGGCCTCGCGCTGCTGATGCTTCCGGCCGCCTTCCTGATGGGCCGGGCGGACAAGGTTCCGCTGCCGCCCAAGCGTGGCGAGGCGACCAGCTTCGGCGAGGTGCTGCGCGAGGCGATGCGCCGGCGCGCGTTCCTGGTGATGGCCGGCGCCTTCCTGGTGTGCGGGCTGCAACTGGTGTTCCTGACCACGCATCTGCCGACCTACCTTGCAATGTGCGGCATGGACCCGATGCTGTCGGCGCAGTCGCTGGCGGTGATCGGCGGGTTCAACATCATCGGTGCCTACACGTGGGGCTGGCTGGGCGGCATCTATCCCAAGCACGCGATGCTGGGCCTGCTGTACATCTTGCGCAGCCTGGCGATCGCAGCGTTCTTTATGTTCCCGCCGAGCCCGGTGACCACGCTGGCCTTCGCCGCGGTGATGGGGCTGTTGTGGATGGGGGTCTCGCCGCTGACGGCGGGGCTGGTCGCGCAGATGTTCGGGCTTCGCTACATGGCGACCGTGACGAGCATCGCCTTCCTCAGCCATCAGGTCGGCAGCTTCCTGGGCGCGTGGGGCGGCGGGTTGATCCTGGAGACGCTGGGCAGCTATGACCGGGCGTGGCAACTCGGTGTCACGATCGGACTGATCGCTGGCACGGTGCAGATCGTGTTCGGCGGCGAATCGCGGCCGAAGCCGAGGCCGCGGCTGCAGCCGGCGATCGCCTGACAGGGGGCGCCTGGGGCGGGGGGCCGAAACCCCCCGCTTTCCGCTACTGCACGGGCGAGAAGGGCGTCGGCGCCAGGATGCGGTTCTCCATCTCCAGCAGCACATCGGCTTCCGCGACCGCGGCGAGATAGGCGCCCCAGGCGGGGTCGCCGGCCATGGCGCGGCGGCGCTTTTCGCGGTCGCCCTGGTCCTCGTAGCCCCACATGTGCACCACGCGGTTCAGCGGGCCCTCGACGGTGGTGTACCAGCCGAGGCACTTGCCGAGATATTTCTGCTGCAGTGGCCAGGCCAGCTCCTGATAGATCTTCACGAACTGGGCCATCTTGTTCGGCTTGCAGGTGTAGATGCGCAGGTCGACGATCACGGGCGTTTCCCCCTTGGTTGAATGACCGGAACCGCCGGCCGACGGAACGGGACGGTGCGGGTCAGGCCTGGAGGAAGCCGATCTGGTCAGCCTCCAGCACCGCGCAGGTGAGGCGGCCGTTGAACACGGCGCCGGTGTCGATGCCGATGCGGTTGAAGCGGATCTCGGGGGCGATGCGCGGGGTGTGGCCATGGACCACGACCACGCCGAAATCCTGCTCGCTGTAGAGGAAGGAGTTGCGGATGGTGATCAGGTCCTGCTCCGTTTGCGCCCCGAGCGGCACGCCCGGGCGGATGCCGGCGTGCACGAACAGGTAGCCGCCGACCTGGTGGCGCTGGGCGAGGCCGCGCAGGAACGCCATGTCGGGGGGCGGCACATGGGCGGGCCAGGTGGTGCGCGGGGCATCGGGGTCGCCGCCCCAACTGGCCAACGCCTCTCGCCCGCCCGAGATCATCCAGTCGGTGGCCGAGGGGCCGATGCCCTCCAGCGCGTCGATCATGGTGCGCTCATGGTTGCCCATCAGGTTGACCGTGGGCACGCCGGGCAGCGGATCGCCGGCGGCGAGCAGGCGCACCACGCCGGCGCTGTCGGGGCCGCGATCCACGTAGTCGCCGACATGTACCAGCAAGGGGTTGGGCACCGGACGCGCGGCGAGGTCGGCGGCGATGGCGGCGTGCAGGGTGCGCAGCCGGTCGAGGCAGCCATGGATGTCGCCGATGGCATAGACGCGGTGGCCCTGCGGCAGGCGACCAGGGGCGTCCTGGAGGGCGATCATGCCTGGCCGGCTCCGGTGCTGGCATAGAGCAGCGTGTAGAGGGTGCCGGCTTCGGGCAGGCCGAGTGCGGAGGCGGCCGACACTGCGGCGGCGCGCACCGGTTGGGGATCGGTGCCTTCCACGACCAGGATCGTGCCGAGGCTTGTGTCGGCGCCCGGGCGCAGCGCGGCCTCTGGGTTGCTCACCGCATCCTCGGCCGAGGTCCACAGCCGGATGCGCGAGACGCTGCCCGGCGAGAGCAGCGGGGCGAGGTCGTTCAGAACGGCGAAGATGCCACCCGGCTGCATCAGCGATTCCCTGTCATGCCGCGCGCGGCGGCGGCAGGATGCAGGCGGGGACGATGAAGTCAAGGCATGGCGGGGCGTGGTTCATGTGCGGCGCCGTGCCTCGCGCCGCGCGATCCAGGTGGTGGAGAGGAAGATCACGAAGCCACCGAGCATGGTGGTCTCGCTCGGGTAGTCGCCGAACACGACGATGCCGGCGAACGAGGCCCAGATCAGCTCGATGAATTTCACGTTCTGCGTGGCCGAGGCATCGGCGGCGCGCAGGGCGCGGGTGCTGAAGTAGTGGCCGAGGCTGCCGATGATGCCGCAGGCGAACAGCAGGCCCCATTCGGGTGCCGTCGGCCAGCGCCAGTCGAGCAGGGCGAAGGGGAACAGGAACACGGTCACCGTCAGCGACTGCCACAGCACGATCACCTCTGGCTTGTCGCGGCGGGTGAGCATCTTGGCGATCAGGAACGAGGTGGCGAACAGTGGTGAGGCGCCGAGCATGACCAGCTGCCAGAAGCCGCCGCCGCCGGTCCAGGCCGGAGCGACGACGATCGCCACGCCCAGGAAGCCGAAGCCCGCGGCGACGTAGCGGGCCGGCACCAGCTTCTCGCCGAGGGCCAGGGAGGCGCCGAGCATGATGAAGATCGGCGAAGTGAAGCCCAGCGCCACGTTGTCGGCCAGCGGGATGTGCGGCAGGGCGGAGAACCACAGCAGCATGCCGCCGGTGTGGGTGAGGCCGCGCCAGACCTGGCCTTTGAAGTTGTTCGTGGCGCAGTTTGCGATCCCGGCCCGCAGCACCAGCGGTAGCAGCACCAGCAGGCCGAAGGCGTAGCGCAGGAAGCCGAGCTGGAGCGGTGGCAGGCTCGTGCTCATCGCCTTCATGATCGTGTTGAGTACGGTGAACACGAGGCCGGCACACACCATCCACATCATGCCGCGCACTGCTGGCGGCAGGCCGAGGGCAAGGGCGGTGAGGCGCAAATGCAAACGGCGCCCGGCGGCTAGGCCGGACGCCGTTCGCCAGCCCGGCAGACTCATCCGGGCGCTTCCCGTGGGTTCATTCTGGAAGCGCCCGGCGGAGACCGTGGTGGTGCGGGTCGATCAGGCCTGCATCTGCGGGCCGAGCTCGGTCAGGCCGCGATCGAGCACGTCGATGATCCGGTCGATCTCGCTGCGGGTGATGACCAGCGGCGGCGAGAAGGTCAGCGTGTTGGAATACTGGCTGCCGCCGCCGGACCGCCCGATGATCACGCCGTTCTTGCGGGCGAATGCGACCATGGCGCCGACATTGGCCGAGGTGACCTGTTGCTTGGTCTTCTTGTCCTTGACCAGCTCCAGGCCCAGCAGCAGGCCCTTGCCGCGGACATCGCCCACGTTCGGGTGCTTGAGCAGGGTCTTGAGCCCGTCCATGAAGTACTTGCCCATCTCGGCGGAACGCTCAATCAGCTTCTCTTCCTGCATGATCTCGATGTTACGCACGGCCACGGCCGCGGCGGCCGGGTGGCCGCCATAGGTGTTCACCTGCATCACCTGGCGCATCTCGGCTTCCTCGCCGAGGAACGACTGGAACACCTCGTTCTTCACCACGGTGGCGGCAATCGGCAGGTAGGCCGAGACGATGCCCTTGGCGACGGCCATGATGTCGGGCTTCACGCCATAATGCTGGTGGGCGAACATCTTGCCGGTGCGGCCGAAGCCGTTGATGACCTCGTCGATATGCAGCAGCGCACCGTACTTCTCGCACAGCTTGGCCACCGCCGGCAGGTATTCGTCGGGCGGCACGGCGATGCCGACGCCGGACATGATCGGCTCGATCAGGATCTCGGCGATGCTGTCGGGGCCCTCACCCTGTATGGTGCTTTCCATGTTGGTGACGCAGGCCAGTTCGCAGGTGGGGTATTCCAGGCCGAACGGGCAGCGGTAGCAGGTGGGTGCGGCCACATGGACGAACTCGTTGCCGCCCAACGGCTCGAACTTGCCCTTGCGATCGCCCATGCCGCCGGCGGCCAGGGTGGCCAGCGTGGTGCCGTGATACGAGTAATAGCGGCTGATGGTCTTGTAGCGGAAAGCGCCGGGCTTCTGCTCGTGGCGCTGGTACTGGCGGGCGATCTTGAAGCCGGCCTCGTTCGCCTCGGAGCCGGAGTTCACGAAGTAGGTGTGGTAGCCGCCACCCATCAAGTTGTTCAGCTGCTCGGCCAGTCGGGCGGCCGGGAAGTTCATCGCGGTGTGCGGGTAATAGGCGATCTGCTGCATCTGCTCGGCGGCGATGTCGGCCAACTCGGTGCGGCCATAGCCGATGTTCACGCACCAAAGGCCCGCCATCGCATCGAGATACTCGGTGCCGTCATAGTCGCGCACGGTGGAGCCCTGGGCACCGGTCACCACCATCTGATTCTTTTCCAGCGCAGTGTGCTGGACGATGGGGTGCAGGACATTCTCCAGGTCCTGCTTGACGACGGCCTTGCGGATTTCCGGATCGGGCGCGTTGGTGAGCGACATGGCTGCCTCTTGAAGGTTGCTCAATAGAGCCTACCGCAGCCTTCCGCCCGCTGTCACCCTGCGTTTGCCTCGGCGCAGGCCCGTTGAGGGCGGCGTTGGCATGTTGGTGGTTTGTTTATTATGATATCGGAACGTTATTGGGGCGGTTGCGCGCCTCGCACGAACGGGGCTTCGTGGCCAAGGGGAGCGAACATGCGTCGGAGGATCGCGCGCCGAGCGCCGGCGCGGGCAGGGCACCGACATGGCCGGGCGCGATGGCAGGAACGCCGGCTCGGCGCCAGGCACGGGTTGACGCGCGGCGATGGTCGCAGCGTCCGCCTGGGCGTTTTTCGGCGGGGTATTTGTCGGTGCGCGGCGGCGCAGGCGGCCGCTGGCGGTGGCGTGGCGCGGGGGCAAGGGGGCTGCGCCTTGCGGTGCGGCGATGGGCAGCATCCCGGCCTGCCAGAGCCGCAGGAGTTCTTCCAGGCGGGTGAAGATGCGGGCAAGGCAGGCCATGATCAGGGCGTGGACGGCCGCGGGGAGCAAGGCGCACTTCTCCTGTGCCAGCACGGACCTGTGCAGGCCGGCGATCTTGTCGCCGAGAGGGTGTGAATTGCTTTTCATGCGACTTAATCTAACTGCATGTTAGGGGATGGTCAAGGAAAAAATGCGGCTTGCGGGAGAAATGTTCGCTGAGCGGCAGGTGCTGCTGAGGCGCGTAAATAAATTAAAAAATCTTCTTTTTGTGACAAAAAGAACAAAAAGCTTTCATCAATGGCATGCGGCAGAACGACGAAAACCGGGCTTGAAGCGTGGGTCCTTCACTTCGTTCAGGATGACGAAGAAGAGGGAATGAATGAAGTTTTTTTACTTCTTTTTGTTCACAAAAAGAAGACTTTCTTCTCCGAGGTGATCTGGGCGCCGACGCCGGTGCGTAGGCTCGCGCCCGCGGCGGGCGTTGTCCGCAGGATCGGCTGCCTTGTCGACCGCCGGCGCCCTAGCCTAGGCTGAAGCCATGGGACGGACAGGGAATTGAACGCATGAGCGGGCCGCTGGCGGGTATCAAGGTGATCGAGGTGGGCCAGGCTTTGGCGGGTCCGCTGGCGGGGATGATCATGGCGGACATGGGCGCCGAGGTGATCAAGGTGGAGAAGCCGGATGGTGGCGACGATGCGCGGTTGTGGGGCCCGCCGTTCATTGACGGCGATGCGTTGTTTTTCCACTCGACCAACCGGAACAAGAAGTCGGTCACGCTGGATATCAAGAATCCCGCGGATGTCGAAAAGCTGAAGCAGTTGGTGCGCGAGTCCGATATCCTGTTGCAGAATTTGCGGCCGGGCATTGTCGATGAGCTTGGCATTGGCGCGACGGCGATGACGGCGGTCAATCCGCGCCTGATCTATTGCAACATCTGGGCGTTCGGGCATCAGGGGCCACTGCGCAATGCGCCGGGGTTTGATCCGCTGTTGCAGGCGTTTAGCGGGGTGATGACGCTGACCGGCCGGGCGGAGGACCCGCCGACGTTTTGCGGGCCGGCGATCAATGACATCTCGACCGGGATGTGGTGCGTGATCGGGGCGCTCGGGGCGTTGCAGCAGCGGCTGGCGACCGGGCGGGGGTGTGTGATCGACTGTTCGCTGTTCGAGAGCGCGGTGGGCTGGGTTGGCGGGGCGCTGAACAGCTATTTGTTGAACGGCACCATGGCCGCGCGGCATGGCACCGGGAGCAATTTGCTGGTGCCGTATCAGGTTTTCGAGACCGCCGATTTCCCGGTGTGCATCGCGGCGGGCAATGACCGGTTGTTCGTGAAATGCGCCAAGGCGATGGGGCGTCCGGAATGGGCGACCGATCCGCGGTTTGAGGATGGGCGCAAGCGCGGGGTCAATCGCGAGGTGCTGATCCCGCTGATCGCCGAGGTGGTGCTGACGAAGACGCGGGATGAGTGGCTGGCAGCGTTGGGGGCGGTGGGGGTGCCGATCGCGCCGGTGAACAATATCGCCCAGCTGGCGGAGAGTGAGCAGCTGGCGGCGATGGATATGACGCGCACCCTGCCGGGCAGCGGGCTGAAGGTGATGGGGCTGCCGCTCAATTTCGACGGCAAGCGGCCGCATCCGCACAGCGATTCGCCCAAGCTTGGGCAGCACAACAAAGAAGTGTTCGGGTAGGAAATCATGGGTCTTCTTGACAGCAAGGTCGCCTTCATCACCGGGGCGGCGAGCGGCATCGGCGCTGCCTGCGCGCGCGTGTTGGCCGGCGAAGGGGCAACGGTGGTGATTACCGACGTCGACACCACTCGCGGCAGGGCGCTGGAGGCCGAGATCACCTCGGCCGGCGGCAGTGCGATGTTCATGACGCAAGACGTCACCGACGAGGAGGGCTGGAAGCATTGCGTGGATGAGACCATGCGCCATTTTGGCCGGCTGGACATCGCGGTCGCCAATGCCGGCATCGCCATATTCGGCCCGATGTTGGAAATGACGCTGGCCGATTTCCGGCGGCAGAACGCGGTGAACATCGACGGCGTTTTCCTGACGGCGAAATACTGCGTGCCGGCGATGCGCAAGGGAGAAAGGGGCGGGTCGCTGATCATGATTTCCTCCGTCGCCGGCCTGCGCGGCTCCGGCATGCTGGCGGGCTATTCGGCCAGCAAGGGCGCGGTGCGGCTATTCGCGAAATCCATGGCGATGGAATGCGCAGCAGCCGAGGACGGCATCCGGGTGAACTCCGTGCATCCCGGCATCATCCTGACCGAGATCTGGGAGAAGGCGGCGACCGCGGCCGGCGGCGGGCTCAATGCGCCGCTGAACCCCTACGACCTCGCCTCCGCCGGCGTGCCGCTGGGCAAGCCGGCAGACCCGGTGGAGATCGCCAATGGGGTGCTGTTCCTCGCCTCCGACCTGTCGTCGCACATGACCGGCTCGGAACTCGTGATTGACGGCGGGATGACCGCCGGCACCGTGCGCAGGAGGTAACGCGCCATGCCCATGCTCGCCCCCTATCGCGTCGAGGCGTTCAACACTGCCAAGGAATCCGAGAACAAGATCCACGACGACGCCGTCGCCGCGCGCTTCGGCTTCACCGGCGGGCTGGTGCCGGGCGTGGATGTGTATGCCTACATGACCCACCAGGCGGTGGCGAAGTGGGGGCGCGACTGGCTGGAGCGCGGCACCCTGGAGTGCCGCTTTGGCAAGCCGGTGTACGACGGCGAAGTGGCCGAGGTCGCGGCGACCGACATCGAGGGCGGCATCGGCCTGTCGGTCACCAGCAAGGGCGACAACTGCGCCACCGGCATGGCATCGCTGCCTCCCGCCGAAGCACTACCTGCCCTGGCCGACTTTCCGCAACATCCGGTGCCGGAACACCGCGATCCGGCCAGCGAGACGACGCTGCCGCAAGGCGGCTGGCTGACCTCGCGCACTGTCTCCTGCACGCCCGAGTTCGTGCGCCAGTATCTCGCCGACGTGCGCGAGGCGGCGTCGCTCTACGCCGAGCAGGGGCTGGTGCACCCGGGCACCGTGTTGCGCCTGTGCAACTATGTGCTCAGCAGCAATGCGGTGCTCGGCCCATGGATCCATGTCGGCAGCAAGGTGCGCAACTTCAGTGCCGCGCGCGTCGGCGACGACCTGGTGGGGCGGGCGAAGGTGATCAGCAACCACATGCACAAGGGCCACAAGTTCGTGGTGCTGGACGCGCTGGTCGTGGCCAACGGCACCACGCCGATCGCGCGCGTGGCGCACACCGCCATCTATCTGCCGCGCCAAGTCGCCGCGGCGTAGAGGGTTAGGAAGAACCTTCTTTTTCTGAAGAAAAAGAAGCAAAAAGACTTTTCATCCATTTGCGCCTCGCGAATGAAATCAGGCTACGCGCAAAGGGATGGAAGTTTTTGGTTCTTTTTTCCAAAAAGAACCTGCTTTCTAGTCTTTTCACCGCGGCGCCGGCATCACCGTTCTCCCGCGCATGTGCCGCATCCATCGCGCGCAGGGGCGACGCATGCATCAAGCGATGTGGCTGGCATTTGCGCCGCGGCGTGCCGTAGCATCGCAGGCACAACGAGCAGGAGGCTTGAATGAAGCGTCGTGGATTCCTTGCGGCCTCGGCCGCCACTGTGGCGGCCCCGCTCGCGGCGCCGTCCGTGCAGGCCCAGCCGGCCAAGGTGATCAAGTTTGCGCCCCAGGCGGACCTGGCGCTGGTCGATCCACATTTCGCGCCCGCACTGGTCACGCGCAACCACGCCTATCTCGTCTACGATACACTCTATGGCGTGGATGATGCCGGCCAGCCGAAGCCGCAGATGGCCGCGGGCCATGTGATGGAAGACAACGGCCTGACCTGGAAGATCACCCTGCGCGACGGGCTGCGCTTCCACGACAACACGCCGGTGCTGGCGCGCGATGTGGTGGCGAGCCTGAGGCGCTGGGCCACGCGCGACGTGTTCGCGATCTCGGTCTGGAGCCAGGTGGAGGAGATCTCGGCGCCGTCGGACAAGGTGGTGCAGTTCCGCCTCAAGCGCCCGTTCCGACTGCTGGCCGACCTGCTGGGCAAGCCGACGCCGCTGGCACCGGCGATCATGCCCGAGCGCCTCGCCACCACCTCCCCCGCGCAGCAGGTGACGGAGGTGATCGGCAGTGGCCCGTACCGCTACGTCATCGGAGATCGCGTGCCTGGCTCGCGCAACGTGTACAAGAAGTTCGCCGGCTACGTCCCGCGCCAGGAGCCGGCGGTAGGCACCACCGGCGGCAAGGTGGTGCATGTCGATCGCATCGAATGGCACACCATCCCCGACCCGGCGACGGCGGCCGCGGCGCTGCATGCGGGTGAGATCGACTGGTGGGAGCAGCCGACCGCCGACCTGCTGCCCACGCTGCGCCGGCGCCAGGGAGTCACGGTCGATGTGATCGACACGCTGGGCTACCACGCCGTGATGCGGTTCAACCACCTGCTGCCGCCGTTCAACAACGCCGCCATCCGCCGGGCGCTGCTGGGTGCATTCAGCCAGGACGACATGATGATGGCGGTAGCCGGCGAGGACCGCAAGATGTGGTTCACCGGCGTGGGCTACTTCACCCCGGCCTCGCCGCTGGCCAACAGCGCCGGGCTGGAGGCGCTGACCAGCCCGCGCAACCTCGACCAGGTGAAGAAGAACCTCGCCGCCGCCGGTTACAACGGCGAGCGCTTCAACATGCTGGTGCCCACCGACCTGCCGGCCATCAACGCGATGAGCGAAGTGGCGGGCGACGTGTTCCGCAAGCTGGGCATGAACCTGGACTACGTGACGCTGGATTGGGGTGCGACGGCACAGCGGCTCCTCTCCAAGGCGCCGCTGGCCCAGGGCGGCTGGAGCGTGAACTGCAACTATGCCCCCGGTTTCGCGCCGATGTCGCCGGCGGCGCACGGTTTCCTGCGCGGGACCGGGCAGAACGCGCTGTTCGGATGGCCCGACATGCCGAAGGTGGAGGCGCACCGCACCGCCTGGATCGAGTCGACCGATCCGGCCGAACAGAAGCGCATCTGCGAGGACCTGCAGCGGCAGGCGTTCCAGGACGTGCCCTATATCCCGCTGGGCGGCTTCTATTTCGCCAGCGCCTTCCGCAGCAACCTCAGCGGGCTGATCAAGGGGGGCATCCCGTTGTTCTACAACGTGAAGAAGGCATAGCGCCAAGCCGCCAACCTGGCCACTCTCCCTGCCGCCGGGCTACGGCGGTCACACAAGTACGGAACGGCTTTCCAATTCTTCTCGGCTCTGAATCACTGCACGAAGGAACGTGGAGCGGGGACCGATTCGCATGTCTGGGGACGATCTTGGCGGCTTTGGCGATGCGCGTCTGAGGAAGGTCGGTGCCGCCCTGCTTGCGGCGATGCAGCAGACACCGACGATGTGCCTGCACCGTCTGGCCAAGGACCGCAACCAGGCGGTGCAATTCGGCCGGTTTCTCGACAACGACGCGGTGAGTGCGGATGAGATG
>Ga0105050_10005679_pt1 | contig 15876 bp, 11 predicted proteins | sample FRY01_FD_78088 | JGI IMG/M metagenome (GOLD analysis project Ga0105050, IMG submission 78088) | Freshwater microbial communities from Lake Fryxell liftoff mats and glacier meltwater in Antarctica - FRY-01 | ecosystem: Environmental > Aquatic > Freshwater > Ice > Glacier meltwater ... | reverse complement strand
GACTGCCCGCACCATTGGCGCGCTATCGACCGGAATATCCCTTCCCAAGTTGCGTCCCCGCAGAGCTTGAGTCGGTTTTTCCCGGCACTTACGAGAGTACCACGTTTCAACGCCTGCTGCCGAATCACTGGACGCAGGAGCGGACGCCTGCAAAAATCCACCGCCCTGTTCCGAGGTCGAAAGACCGAAATCGAACCTCACCCTTGCCACTAAAATCCAAGCAGAACCTATTGCTTAGCAATGACCGATGGAAATGCCGTAGGTTCCTCGCTCACACGTCGTTTTGTGAGTTTTTTAAGCAATGTCATTTCGTTCTCTCGGCACTACGGATCGATAATCCGCGCCAATTGACGAGCGAGGTATCTTGGGCATCGCACCAGCATCCGTTCCGCCTCGAAGGCGATCGGCATGTCTGTGGGCTCTGCAATCGATAACGAATTGGCAAGGCGTTTGCGGATCACGTCAGCGTTTTCTGGAGGGATTGGCAACCAAGTGATCACTTCGAACCGGTCATAGCTCGCCTCGGTCCCGAGGTACCAAAGCGATGGCCCACACACTCTTGCTTGCAAGCCCTGCTCGCCGAGGATCTCATCCAGCATCGCTCCTGCTGTCCCTTGTCGACTGTAAGGCATCATCAAATCACCGGGGTAGAAATCCAGTCGCGTGGCATTAAGCCATCCGACCAAAGCGGTCGCCTGATTCAGCGATGCAATCGACCGAATCAAACCCGCGGCGGTGCGAGGTGAATCCAAGCGTGGCCCTCCGATTCCACCGTCGACAACATTCCATTCACCGAAGGATTTGTCGCTTGATGCATTGTTCTCTTCCGGCCAAGGCCCCATCCATCGGCTCGTTCGCCAGCGCTCAAGCTTCGTCGGCAATCCACGCATCAAACGGACCGATTCAATGGCAAACACCGCTCGCATCTTTGACTTCAACGACGGCGCAGGAATGATGGAACGCCCATCTTCGGACAATCGTGTCTCCGGTGCAGGTGCTGGCTCCAAGTCCTCGAGCAAGTTCTCTTCGGCCGGTTCATCCTCTGCATCAGGTTGGAGAAGCGGTGAGATCCACTCGTAAACATTCGCGGCTTCGTCACCAAAGTCGTCCAGTAGCAAGGCGGGGGCGATCCCAGCGTTGATGGCGGCATCATCGGCGGAGATCATCAAGCGGCCTTCGAACGATTGAGCAACCAAACCCTGGGAGGCACACAATCCATCGATCCAAGCACGGGCGGACACCCATCCCGTGGGTGTTTCGATGGGCGCATCGACTCGCTTATTGGCGGCGTCGAAAGAAATCAACTCAAGCTCGATCGGCACCGTGGTTAGCTGTGAAAGGATTAGCGTCAATTCAGCGAGCGAAGCGCCGCCATTGGCGATGGCAAATCGTTGTGCGAGTGCCTTCTCAACATCGATCGGCTTTCGCTTCGGATTCGAAATGTCATCCGGATTTGCTTCGGCCGCGGCTTCATCAATGCGAACGGTATCGATGGTGGGAGGCGGCTGAATAACGGGGGCCGCTTGATTGTCGGTTGTCTCAAGACTGAGCAGCGGCATAAACTTCAACATGCCTGGCGGAAGGCTGTTCATCTGTGGCGGCGCATCCTCCTCTTTATCTTTGCTGGTCGCTGCTTCAGGATCGCGAGCGCGGACGCTTGTCATCGCTTCCGTCGACGGCCCAATCTCAAACGGCGTCGTCATCAGCAGCGGGATGGGGTCGGTGGTTACGGATGCATCGTCCGTCGCCACCGCAGACGATTCCATCGTCGGCGGCGGATCGACGGGATTGTTCCTTGGCGGCTCCGTTATCGGCGTTTCGGAATCAGACGCTTCTGCCGTCTGATCGATCGAGCCTGGTGTATCGCCTTCGACACTGGTGGTTGTCTCATCAATGGCGGGGCTGACGGATTCCGTTTCAGGCGCCATTGCAACCGTTTGTTGCTCGCGCCAAGTGCGCACGAACTGCGAAAAAACAATGCCAGCGGTGATTAGCCCGAAGCATGAAAGCAGCGAGATCAGAGCCAGTTGCTTGGTGCGCTGAGTCGATTCGCTTTGCCAAGCCACTTCGACTTCCCGCCGGTAATCTTCCACTTCATCAAGTCGCGTGGAAGCGGCGTTTAAAATCCGATTCGAAGTTGATTCATGAGGAGGCGCAAGCGTTGAATACTCCTCATCGGATTCGAGTGGTTGAGGCAAAGAATGAGCCGCTGCATCTTCATTTGAGATTGCACTTTGAGTGATGGCGGCGCTGTCGACATCATCACTTGGACCGACCGATAAACGGTCTCTGGTCGGTGCCTGCGGTAGTTTCCCAAACAGGTCTTCCTCACCAGCACTGATACTCGAATGCTCATCAGGGGGCGGGGTGATCTGCACCATCGCGCCACATTTGGGACAACTATCAATGGACCCAATCAATTCGTAATTGGTGACCTTCAAGCGGCTTCCGCAAGAGACGCAAGTAATCGCGAAGGGGGCCGGTGTGGTCAAGGTAAATTGCGTCGAGGTAAGTGTGGCAAGCCCAGGAGGCAGGCGAGGCGAAAGATTAGTGACTAGCGGTGGACGGTGAATCCATTTGGCGAAGAGATTCGGGAACCGCAATCGATTCGCCTGGAATCAAGGTCGGAATACCGCCGCGGATGGCATGGGCCCGGCACCCATCGGTCGTTATGAGAGCACCATCGAGCGACTCTTGAACAATGCCGTCGGAGGCGTCTCTCAATTCACCGCTGGCAATGATTTTGTTTAGCTCCGCAACAAGTGTGTCGGTGGCTTGCGTCAAGGATTGGCCGTCAACCGGACATCGCAACAGATTAAGTAACTGAGAATCATTCATAAAGATTGCTAGGAAGTGACATGCGGGGGATCGGATTAAAAAAATCAAACCGTCCGTCCAGTTTCGTCGGAGATCATTCGATGCGTCAACCGAAAACAAAGGAAGCGGTGTTGGCTTTTCTTTAAATGAAAGTTGCCGGCATCAAGCCTCTTTTCTAAATCAACGTAGGTCGGCGAGGGATTGCGATGCGTTTTCATGCCATTTCGTCACTTAATTCGTTCGGTCTGACGCGAGTTCTTGCCAGCTTGCTGGCCGGATCCGCACTGGCAACCAGCTCCTTCGCCCAGGGTAGTTCGGGGTACTATACGGACCCCGCCACAGGAATTGTCTATCAAAAAGTGCAAAGAACGATCGAACGGCCGGTCGTAGAGACGCAAATGCGGACTCAGGAGAGTACGATCTATCGCCCCGAAACGGTCGTGACCAGCCGTCCCGAATCGCGAACGGTCTACAACCCCGTTGTCAGCTACGGCTGGGAACCCCGGATGACCAATCGCTGGAATCCATTTACGCAGCCCACCATCGTCTACCAGCATACGCCAAGAACCCACTGGGAAGCCCGCACGGAAACCGTCGACCGACGAGAAGCGGTGACGAATTGGGTCGCTGAAACTCGCAAGGTCGATGTGCCAGCACAAATCGTTCGTTTTCAGCGAGAAGAAAAAGTCGATTACGAACCCGTCGGCAAAGTCGGCACACCCTCACAAGCGACACCACCCAACTCCGCCGAGTCCGCGATCGCAGCCCGTTTGCGACCGATGGACGCCGGAACGCGAATCGACCCGCTGTATCCAACCACTTCTACCAGCGGCGCGTACGCAAATGTGAACGCCAATCGAAGCCAATTCCAAACCGGCATGCGACCCAATGAACTGACCCCGACGTTTCCGCCTGTTTATTCGATGCCCCTGCCAAGCGTCGGAGTGGGCGTCGCAGGCATCCCGATGACGCCGGTTTGGCGTTAACAAAGCATCGCATTGAAGTTGCCGGCGACTATACCTTCGCCAGAATATCGCGAATTTCCTTCAGATAAACTTCCGAAGCTGTCGGAGCCGGCGGTGCTGCTGCGGTTGTCATCATCATGTTCTCGACAAGAGCCGAGACGATCGGAGCAAACGCGGCACCCATGATCACGCCAACAGCCAAGTCGATGACGTTTCCTTTCATCGCAAAGTCGCGAAATTCTTGAAGAACTCTCAAGCTAAAAATCCTTCGGGGTAGCCGTGTGTTGCGACGATGAATGCGATCGCGGACACTCGATCGCAGTAATTCATGCCTCAAGCCGCGAAGTCTGAATCGATGCTCAATTCACGTCAATGAGTGATTCCCATGAGGGTGGGTACCGTTCCCGAGCTTGCTGTGGTCGATAGGCTGGGGTTTTATGAACTTGCTCGGTGACAACGGTTATTAATGAAGACGTCCCCATGAATGACGACCAACGCCACGCAATCATCGGCGTGATCACGGTTTCTGACCGGGCCACGCGTGGAGAATACGAAGACCGAGGCGGCCCAGCGATCGACGCGTATCTCTCCGCCGTGCTCGCACTGCCTTGGCGCAGCGAACGCCGTTTGATTGAAGACGACCAATCGCTCATCGAAGCCACGATCCGTGAACTCGCGGACATCGGTTGCTGTTTGATTGTGACCACAGGCGGCACGGGACCGTCGCCACGCGACGTTACGCCGGAAGCGACCGAGGCAGCTTGCCAGAAAATGCTGCCAGGTTTTGGTGAAGAAATGCGGCGAGCTTCGCTTGAAAAAGTGCCCACGGCGATTCTCTCTCGTCAAACCGCAGGCATTTGTGAATCGTCCCTGGTCATCAACCTTCCTGGGCAACCCAAGGCGATCGCGGAATGCCTGGATGCGGTGTTCGCCGCAGTGCCCTACTGCATCGATCTCATCGGTGGACCGTTTCTTGAAACCCATGTGGAAAAGTGCGTCGCTTTCCGCCCAAAGCCAAAGCCAACGTCTTAAATATGGCGGCGGGGCGACATGCCGACGCGAGGTCTTCATGACGAGACCGATGTGTGCCGCGTTGATAATTTTGGATACTCCGACCTGAACCCGCGATACATTGTCGTGGGTGGATGGTTAGAACCAACGTAGAGGCCTCCACGGCCACTCTTCTCCTCTGGCGAATCCATGAACTTCTGGAGCCTCCTGGCATGAATTCACCTTTGATATTTTGGCTCTTCTCCGCAAAGGCAGTTGCGTTTTTTCTTCTCGCCACGCCGGCGACCGGCGAAGAAACCGCGATAGCGTCCGAGCAACTGAGTTTCTTCGAATCAAAAATCCGACCGGTCTTGATCCAGGAATGCTATAGCTGTCATTCGAGCAAAACCGGCAACGCGAAAGGTGGTCTGCGACTCGACAGCGAACAATTGACGCATCTGGGCGGCGAGAGCGGCCCGGCGGTCGTTCCTGGTGATCTCGACGCGAGCCTGATCTATCAAGCGATCAGCTACCAAGAATTCGCGATGCCACCCAAGGGTCGGCTCTCGCAAACCATCATCGATGATTTTCGGCAATGGATCGAAATGGGTGCGCCGGATCCTCGCAAGACCGAGATCGCGACACTGAATTCAACGATCACGAATGAAGACATCAAAACGGCAAAGGCTACGTTTTGGGCTTATCAAAAACCGCTTTCGCCACCGATTCCCAGCGTCAGCGATCCCGCGTGGGCTCGCAGCGATATCGATCGCTTCGTGCTTGCCAAACTCGATGACGAGGCGCTCGGTCCCGCCATTGATGCGGAACCGTATCAACTGTTTCGTCGGTTGTCCTATGACCTCATCGGGCTGCCGCCAACTCTCGAACAAAGCAACTCGTTTCAGCGCGAATGGAAGCTCAATCCTGATGCCGCCATCGCAAGTTCCGTTGATCGCATGCTCGACTCGCCCCAGTTTGGCGAACACTGGGCAAGGCACTGGTTAGACCTCGCCCGATACGCCGAATCAAACGGGCGTGAGGTCAACATGACGAACCCCCAAGCTTGGCGTTATCGCGACTATGTTATCGACGCGTTTAACAATGACAAACCTTATGATCGCTTCGTCCAAGAGCAAATTGCCGGTGACCTGTTGCCGGTTAAATCCAATTCACAGTGGACTGAAAATTTAGTCGCAACGTCTTTCTTGGCACTCGGCCCAAAATCGCTCAGCGAACAAAATGGTTCGCAGTTCGCCGCCGACTTAGCCGACGAACAACTCGACACAACGACGCGAGTATTCATGGGCACCTCGGTCGCTTGCGCTCGATGTCACGATCATAAGTTTGATCCGATCCCGCAAACCGATTACTACGCGATGGTCGGTATCTTTGCGAGCACGAAGACTTACTTCGGCGCTCCCGTTTCAAAGTTCGGTAACCTCGGCGGAATTCAAAACCGAAACAAGAGCACGTTGATCGTGTTGCCCGTCGAAGACCCCAATCCCTTCGATCGCACGTTCACCAAAGATGAACTGACCGACATGGCGGATCAGGTTCGCGAACTCAGACAACAACTGCTCGATTACCGCAACGCCCAACGCTCGGGTCGCAGCACCGGTGAGAATTCTCAGGTCTCGATTCAAAACTTAGTCCGTTTGCAAACTCGCTTGGAATCGATTTCCAGCACGTTGGGAAGCGTCGATGAGAACGGCAAGCCGATCACGTTTTGCATGGGCGTCCAAGATAGCGATTCGCCACGTGATGCCCGCGTTCTGGTTCGCGGTGAAATCGATCAACCAGCACAAGTCGTCTCGCGTGATTTCCCCCAAGTGTTGCGAGACGAGTCCCCGGAGATTCGCCCTGATTCCAGCGGACGCTTGGAACTTGCTCGCTGGATGACCCAGCCCGATCATCCGCTAACTGCTCGTGTGATGGTCAATCGCATCTGGCAGCACTTGCTCGGCAATGGCATCGTTCGCTCGACCGAAGACTTTGGGTCCACCGGACAAGCTCCAACGCATCCTGAATTGCTTGATCATTTGGCGACCCAGTTCGTTGAATCCAAATGGTCGATCAAGTCGATGATTCACAGTATTGTGACGTCACGAACGTACCGCATGAGCACCGCATTCGATGAGCAGAAGTTTCAACGCGATTCCGATAATGAAATGCTTTGGCGAGCGAATTCGAAGCGTTTGAATGCGGAAGCGCTTCGTGACACCATGCTGTTTGTCAGCGGTCAACTCGACTTAAAAAAACCACGAGCATCCGAAGTCGCCAAGGCGGGATACCTGCAGGTCCGTGATGGCAATCTGATCAACATCGGCCAAGTCGTTGCCATGACCGGGAATAACGCCGACTCACGACAAGAGTACGCACGCCAAATGATCCGGCGAGAACTCGGTGGCCGCATTCCCGAAGGAACCGCAGGCATGTCGCCTCGCGACATGTTCGATCGATTCCGACGCTCCGGCGATAGTGGACCGGGAGGTCTCCGATCGCGTTTCATCAATGGAACCAGCGATCGAGTGGATATGGTGGACGCTACCTATCGCAGCATTTACTTGCCGATCTTGCGCGACGAGTTGCCCCGTTCCATGGACGTGTTTGACTTTGCCGAACCCAGCATGGTCATCGGGGCACGCGAAGCTTCCAATACGCCCAACCAGGCGTTATTCATGATGAATAACGAGTTCGTCTTTAAGCAAAGTGAATGGATGGCGGCGAGAATCCTGGGGCAAGCCGACACCACGACTGAACGCATCAACGCCGCGTTTCTTCTCGCCTATGGGCGAGTTCCAACCAGCAGTGAACGAGCGGCGGTGAATGCGTTCATCACGAAGTTCAGCAATGACTCACGTTACCGAAATCAATTCACACTGACTCTGGCAAGCTTGTGCCAATCACTCTTCGCCTCCGCTGAGTTTCGATACCTCGACTAATGCCGTAATCTTGGCTTTCCCGGAACAGGGGTCTAACCCTCTCCGGCAACGCTACTATCCACGTAAAAACGACTTGACTCCAAAGGTTCAGACCCCTTTTTTTAACAAAGCTAATCATGCCTGAGCCAATTACCCTGTCGCGCCGTCACTTGCTTTGCACAACGTCCGCGGGCTTCGGCTATCTCGCCTTCGCGGGCTTGAGCAGCTTCGCCGCGGAGTTGTCGACCGCATCCAGCCAGAATCCCTTGACCGCGAAGGCACCGCATTTTGCCGCGAAAGCGAAACGAGTGATCTTCTTGTGCATGGTCGGTGCGCCCTCACATGTGGACACGTTTGATTACAAACCCGATCTCAATCGTGATCACGGAAAGAAGGGACGCTACGGAGGTCAACTGCTCGGTTCGCAATGGAAGTTTCGCCAACGCGGCGAAAACGGTCTGTGGATCTCGGATCTGTTTCCCAGTGTCGCTTCGCATGCCGATGACCTGTGTCTGATTCGCTCGATGCATTGCGATCAACCCGTTCATCCAGCGGCGCAAACCCAGATGCACACGGGAACGGCGCAGTTCGTTCGACCATCGCTGGGGGCTTGGACGTTGTATGGATTGGGCACCGAGAACGACAGTGTTCCCGGCTTCGTTTCGCTCGCACCGCCACCCGGGGCATCGCGAAACTATGGCAGCGCATTTCTGCCGGCGATCTACGGTGGCACCTCCGTAGGCCGTGCCGCGCGAGGGGGAGTTGGCGGAATGCAAGCCGCACCATCAACCGCTTCGGTCGCCGACATTCACAATCCGCGCATCACCAAGACCCAGCAACGCACTCAGCTTGATCTGATTCAATCGCTCAATCAAAACAAACTTGAACGAGACGAGTATCACCCCGAGGTCGAAGGCGTGATCGAGTCCTACGAGTTAGCATTTCGCATGCAGGACGCGATGCCTAACTTGATGGACACATCCGGTGAGACCGCAGAGACGCTTGCGATGTACGGTGCAGATCGCGGCGCGACGGCAAGCTTCGGGCGGCAATGCTTAATGGCTCGTCGATTCATCGAAGCGGGCGTTCGTTTCGTCGAAGTGACTCAAGGCGGATGGGACCATCATCGCAACTTAAGCGAAGACCTTCCCGAAAGTTGCAATCAGATCGATAAGCCGATCGCAGGCTTGCTTCAAGACTTGAAGGCCCGCGACATGTTGAAAGACACGCTTGTCGTTTGGGGCGGCGAGTTTGGCCGCACACCGGCAGCTCAGGGTGGCGATGGCCGCGACCACAACAATAAAGGTTACACAACGTGGATGGCCGGTGGCGGTGTGAAGGGAGGTTTGAGTTATGGTGCCACGGACGAGTATGGTTATGAAGCCGTGGATCACAAGTGCCATATCCATGACTGGCACGCAACGATTCTGCACGCGTTGGGACTGGATCACCAACGACTCACCTATCGCTACGCCGGTCGAGACTTCCGCTTGACTGACGTGCACGGCAACGTCCAAACAGAAATCTTTGCTTGACCAACGCCGATAGGTCACTTTCCGGTGCAGCCTCTCCCTCGGCAGTCGCGTCTCATTTCGAAACCGTCACGACGTTTTTCCTGCATACGACTCTGCTCTCATCGCGATGCTTCGTCGATCGCCTCCACACGCTGGCCATCGATTACGAATCCCATTTGCCTCGGCCCACACTTACCGTGTAACGTTATCTTTTGTGGCGAATGTCGCAACGAAGATTTTCCACTCGAGGATTCGCGGCAGATGCGGCAGTTTTTCAGAGACTCGGACCGTCAATTATCCATTCGCTGGCAAGCTTCTCTTGCGTGCGGGTTGCTAGCTGTGGTTGGTTGTTCACCCAACGTGACAGTAGACTCCGCTGCAAAATCGCTAGAAACGATGCACCAAGCGGCGATTCGGAAACCTGCGAAACCGAATGAGTCCGAGGCGGTGACACCAGTCATCAGCGAGTTAGTGAACAGCGAGTCAGCTAAAAGGATGAATGGCAAAGAGCCGGAACTTCAGGCTGCTTTGACGATTCACTCCGCCGCGTTAGTGGTTGAAGATGCCGATACTAGTGTCTACCGCAAGGTGATTGCTGTATGTCCCCAAGCGTTTCGAGATGCCCTGCAACCGTGGGTTGAGCGGCGGCGTCGAGAAGGCTTGGAAGTTGCGGTGATTGACTCCGAGCCCACAGCGGAAGATTTGAAAAGATCGCTGGCCCAATCAGATACTTCACGATGCAACTATGTCTTGTTGGTCGGAGACAGCCAACCGTCGCCTAATGGCGAGGCGAGTAATCCAGAGCAATACATCCCCACCATTTATCGGGCTGCGGATGTGACCGCCGCTTATCAGGAGACACCTCAAATCCCAGGCGATTTCTCTTATGGTGATTTCGATGGTGACGGAATCGTTCAAGCGGCCGTGGGTCGACTTCCGGTGAAGACTTCCATGCAGTTGACGTCGATCGTCAATCGCATCATCGCTTATGAGGACAGCACAGACTTTGGTCGATGGCGATCGCGAGTTGATCTGGTTGCGGGGATCGGTGGCTTTGGAAAGATGATTGATGGAGCAATTGAAATGGTGGCCGGCGGCATCATCACCAGCAGCCTGCCCGGATTTGTTCACACTCGTATTACCCACGCGAGTCCAACGAGCGACTTTCATCCCGGAGTGAAGGAGTTCACGTCAACGGTACTCAATAATTATGAGGACGGTGCAAGGTTCTGGGTCTACGCGGGCCACGGATGGGTCAATGAACTTGATCGCGTTCCATCGAATCAATTCGGTCGTCCGGTGTTAGCCATGGATGACATGCCTCGCTTGAACCGTCCCCATGGTTCATCGCCCATCGCACTTATGCTCGCTTGCTACACGGGCGCGTTTGATGTCAATGAAGACTGCTTAGCGGAGCGAATGCTATTATCCGATGGCGGCCCCATTGCGGTGCTGGCTGGCTCACGAGTAACGATGCCATACGGCAACGCATCCGCGGCGATGGGATTGATTCATGCGGTTTATCATCGTCATTCTGAGCGACTTGGTGACGCTTGGCGTGAAGCACTCGTGGAGATGGCAACGCCAGCGAGCGATAACGCCGAACTTCGTTCGCGACGGATGATGGTCGACGGAATTGCTTCACTCTTAGGTGGCGGGGCCAGAATCGACAATGAACGTCGCGAGCACATGCAACTTTACAATTGGCTTGGTGATCCCACTCTCCGATTGAGTACCGAGCAAGACGTTCAAATTGATGATTTCCCCGATGCGGTTTTGGGAAGGCCGGTAACGATCTCAGGCACGTCACCGATCGCGGGAAAACTGACGGTGGAGATGCATCGTCGCTTAGGAACACCAGCCATGGCAGCCGACAAAGCCGCGAATGCTTACGCTGCTGCCAACGAAACGATGCTAACCAGCGTGGAACAAAACGTGAACGCAGGACCATGGAGTTGTGAGCTAACGTCAGCCGACTTGTCGCGCGTTGCCACCTCATCGTCAACACCCATCATTATTAAGGTATCAGTCAACGGAAAATCCACTCACGCCGCCGGTTCTCGCACGGCATGGCTACGTTCGCCCTCTAAACCAGCGACCGTCAACGAAACGCCATCGAAAACATCTGCACAACCGCCTCAAACACGCTAAACTCTCTCTTAAAGCGGGTGTAACTCAGTTGGTAGAGTGACACCTTCCCAAGGTGTATGTCGAGGGTTCGAATCCCTTCACCCGCTCTACAGAAAACGCTTTTTTTACGTGTTTTTTGGCGTTTTATTGTGCTTTTCGGTGGCCGCTGATAAGGGTTCGCCATCTCTTCATTCGCCCGTCTCGACGACGTCGCAATCCATCGTCCGCTGGTTACTTTCAACGTGCAATTCATTCATCGGTCGCTCTGCCTTCATCACCCATTCCACTGGTGGAACCAATTGTCTTTTTTCATAACGTGGTTCGACCACTCCCGCCGCTCCTTGCGTCTAGCCTGCATCGTCCTGGCATCACTCACTTCACTCGTCGCGGGTGTTGCAAAATCAGACTCGGATGATGCAAGTAAGCCACTCATCGCTTATGTAGGCACCTTTAGCTCTCCGCTTCAGGATGTTTTACCAACGCAGGTGGATCTGCCGCCCGGCAATGGGCGCGGTATCCATCTTTTTCAAGTGAATCGAACCAGTGGGGCGATGACACCTGTTGGCGTCCACGCGATGGGAACAAGTCCTAGCAGTCTGGTGATCAACATCGATGGTACTTGTTTGTATTCCGCGAATGAAACAGACCGTATGGGGAAAGGCAATCAAGGGACGGTCAGCGCGTTTGCCGTCAATCCGGCGGACGGTCAATTGACACTTCTCAACACAGTCAGCTCCGGAGGCGCGGGTCCCACCTATGTCAGCATCCATCCGTCAGGAAAATTTTTGTTTGTGGCCAATTACTTCGGCGGCTCCGTTGCGGTGCTGCCGATCCTGTCTGACGGTCGCTTAGGCGATGCCACCGACGTCAAGAACGATGCAGGCAAACTCGGCCCCAACAAGGCAACCAGTGCTCCACCTGGCAGCTTTGCATTCAGCGGGCATGATCACACTCACGCGCACATGATTCAGTCTGATCCTTCAGGTCGTTTTGTCTTGCATGTTGATTTGGGCTTGGACCAACTCTTTGTCTGGAAGTTCGATGAAATGAAAGGTGTACTGACTGCCAATGAGCCACCTTCGGTTTCGCTTCCACCCGGCGATGGGCCACGGCATTTTCATTTTCATCCTAACGGCCATTGGTTCTACTCCATACAGGAAGAAGGCTCTACAATCGTTTCGTTTGAATACGATGCCGAAATGGGAGGCTTGGCCTCGCGGCAGACGGTTTCCACGCTTCCGCCTGGGTTTGCCGGCAGTAATTTCTGCTCAGAGATTTTGGTTTCGGCGGATGGGAAATTTGTGTACGCGGGCAATCGATTGCATGACACGATTGGTATTTTTTCCGTTGGTGACAATGGCTCGTTAACGTACCTCGGCGAAGAATGGACGCGAGGAAACTATCCCCGCAGCTTTAACTTCGATCCAACGGGCAAGTTTCTCTATTGTTGCAATCAACGCGGCGATAACATTGCTACCTTCCTGGTAAATCGAAACACGGGCGGTCTCGATTTCACAGGTCAGTACACCCCTGTCGGCAATCCCTCCAGCATCGTCTTTCTTGAACTTTCCAACGGACGTTAAGTCGTCAATGCGTGATGTGGCTTGTAGTCATTTACGGTCGCAATTAGACGCTTCGGAGCCGTCGGGAAATAAATTTTCGTTACCGCCCAGGTGTTTGAAATGGAGATCAGCCACTCATCCAGACCGATGTCCGAGCACATTCAGCACTTCGGGCTACGGAATTCAGAGTAAGTATCAATGATGGTGTGCCGTTCGCTAAGGCGATGATCGGCGAGTGTGGCTCGTGACAGACGACCGTGTTGGCGCGTGCGAAGACGGATGCCGCTTCGTCTGCATTCCAAAAATACTCCAGATTCACCATATGAGATTGGATCTCCCGCGGTAATGGAGCGTGAATCAATCGTTTATTGTGTTCCATCTCCTTCATTACTCCGGGCGAGATGAGCACCTTAAGACCCGTCTGTTTCACCCAGAGCGTGACCAACTCGCGGTCTTTGGCCGCGCGGCGTTCATCATCGGCAATCTGTGTCGGTGTGGGATGGAGCGGGTTTAGCTTGGGTATCCGGGAATCATCGACACCAGGCAACTTCGCCGTGTTGGTGCGCAGTTGCAATGTGATGAACTTTCGATCCTCCAGTCCAAGTTTCTTCATCGTCGCGAGCCCTCGCACATCATCACGCACATCGATTCCGAAACAGCCATCGGGCCCGAACTCCAGCACCGGGGTTCATATCAAAGGATCAGTACGACAACCGCGAGCCAACTCGCGGTTCAGTTTTGAAACGGAACTTGAGATGCAAGGCGGCATCTTTAAACGATCCAGTAGGATCGGTCCGTCCCGTGAAGCGTCAATGCTTAGCAACCACGGGCAGCACAATGTGTGACGGATGTTCTTGATCGTGATAAACCGTATTGACCGCCGTCTGCGAGCGACGGTGGTCAGCCAACGGCTCTCCCGTGTTGGGATTAATATCGAAGCGAGGAAAGTTGCTGCTCGAAATGTCCACTCGGATTCGATGGCCACGCTTAAACATATTGGACGTCGGGTACAGTTTCACCGTTAACGGATAAAGCTCGCCAGGTGTCATCGGGCTCTCTTGCGTCGATGAATTTCGATATCGAGCCCGTTGGATGCCATCGCCGATATTCAAATCGAAGCCGTTGGGAAAATCATCGCTCGGCGGATAGACGTCGATTAGCTTGGCCGTGAAATCGGTATCCACCGCGGTCGACGAAACCCAAAGCTTTACTTCAATTTCCCCCGTCACTTCGATGTCTTCAGCGAGTGTCTCTGTCTGAAAGACCAGCACATCATTGCGAGCGGAAAGCGGAACGGGTTGCAGGAAATTCCATACGTGTTCGCCGCCACGTTGGTCCCACGCCCCTTGCAACATGATGTCATTGCCAGATGAAATATTGCCACCGATCGTGGGAACCGGATTGGCCGGGTCAAACGCATAGGAGGTCGAAGCCCCAGAAACGGTTTGATCGTTTGGTGCTTTTGTCGAAAGCCTGCCCTCGGACGAGAGGTGTAACTTCGTCGGTATCGCGCGAGTCAACGGCCATTCCTGTTCATCTCGCCAGTAGCCACCATGATTCAAACGACCTTCGGCGTCCTTCGATCCGTCGCCAGTTCCCATCACGAAGATCCGCACCTTGCTTCGGAATGGAATCGGAGGCTCGACAGCATTGTTTGTCTCTTTGAGCCAGCGATCAAACCACTGTTTGCGCCAAGCCAATGGATCTGCAATCGCCGCATTCTTGCCAAAAGCAACTTGTCCATGAGAATCAGCCCCCTGAGCTCCGTGAATCCACGGGCCCATGATCAGATAGACATCGCTCTTAAGTTGTTTTGTGAGCGTCATGAAATTGGCGGTCGTATTTCCTGCCCAAGAGTCATACCAACCACCGACAAGGTAGACCGGGATGTCTTGATACGTTTCTGGATAGTCGACAATGTTGTTTTGTTTCCAGAAATCATCGTTCGAGCCGTGTCGCATCGCATCGATCAACCATGACTCATACTCGGGTGCGAGCTTCAAAGGTGTCGTACCAACGCGAAGCGGCAAGAGGTGCAGATAGGAGTGGCGACTGTCCGCCATTTCCTTCAATACGCTCGCCTGACCTGGGTCCTGCGATGCGTTGCTGCCCTTGCCCGCGTTGAGCATGATCCAATTCCAAAACCGCAATTCGAAAGCACCTCCATTTCGCATGCTTTGTCGTCCCATATTCGAAACAGCATCGACGGGAATAACGGTTTTTAAATACGGTGAACCAGCCATTGCCAACGCGTGCTGAGTGCCTCCCACATAGCTCGTGCCCATCATACCGATTCGACGATTGGACCACGCCTGAGCAGCGATCCATGCTGCCGTATCAACCCCATCGGCACCGTCGTCTAAAAGCCATCTCCATTTACCTTCGGAGTGATATCGACCGCGAGTATCTTGAATGATCACGGTGTAGCCATGTGAGGCGAAGTATTCGCCATCCTTCGAATCGCCTTTACCTTTATTGTAAGGGGTACGAACCAAAATCACCGGAGTCTTTTCTTCAATGGGTTTACCATCAATAGCCGGGCGATAAACATCGGTCGCAAGCTTGACGCCATCTCGCATTGGCACCATCACATCAACGATCACGTCGACGGTGAAAGCCCCCGGTTCTGAAGCGGAACCGGAAACAACCATTGCCATTACGAGGCAGTAGGCGAAAAGGAAGATGCGAGTTGGTTTCAACAGATATCTCGATAACGAAAGGGACGACAATGCGGATTGGATGAATTGTGGAAGACATTGACGATGCGATTTTGTCAATGTCAACTTCACCCCTGATTGTACTTTACTGTTACGGCAGTTGCTGCATCATGGAACGCCGTGGTGCTGAGCGTGCTGAGCCGGGAAAAACCGACTCAAGCTCTGCGGGGACGCAAACTGGGAAGGGATATTCCGGTCGATAGCGCGCCAATGGTGCGGGCAGTCTCGACGAACGTTGCTCCGCCGAGACTGCTTTTTGG
>Ga0105050_10005677_pt1 | contig 15883 bp, 14 predicted proteins | sample FRY01_FD_78088 | JGI IMG/M metagenome (GOLD analysis project Ga0105050, IMG submission 78088) | Freshwater microbial communities from Lake Fryxell liftoff mats and glacier meltwater in Antarctica - FRY-01 | ecosystem: Environmental > Aquatic > Freshwater > Ice > Glacier meltwater ... | reverse complement strand
TTTGCAAATTGCCGTATTATTTCTGGTGGCGCATTGGCATTTGCGTACAATCCAACTACTCAAAGCTGCATTACGCCCGCTTTGCGTCCAACCGTATCGGGTGCTTTTGGCGCCGCTGGTCCGCTTTTGCTGTCCGCATTCGACCGCTTGGACACGATGAACAATGTCGGGACAACGAACGACCGGTATTTCCAGAACGGAACCAATTGGGCGGTGTTCACGCACAACATCGTGCATATCACCGACACTGTCGATCTGACGCTTGGCCTTCGCTACACCAAGGACAAGAAGAAATTCAATGCGACCTTCGGTAACGACAACAGCATTTGTACCGCTAACCAGGCCGCATTGTCGCCGTTGCTTACAGGACCTCTTGCAGCGACGGCTGGCGCGGTCATTGGCCTTTCCTGTCAGGGTAACTCGACCGCAGAGCTAAACGGCGTTTCGATCCGCGATGACCGGAGCGAAGATCAAATCACCGGAACGGCCATCCTTTCGTGGAAGCCGGTCGATGATCTTCTGCTCTACACAAGCTTTGCCCGTGGTTATAAGGCAGGAGGCTTCAACCTTGACCGCTCGGCTCTGAAATCGCCAGTTCCAAGCTTTGCTTCGCTCGGCGGTGCTCAGGCGCTTGTTGGCAAACTGCAGTTCGACCCAGAATTGGTGGACAGCTATGAACTAGGTGCGAAATTCTCGAATGGTCCATTTGGGCTGAGCGTTTCGGCATTCCGTTCTGACTTCAGCAGCTTCCAGCTGAACACCTTCAACGGCACCGTCTTCCTCGTTCAGAACGTCAACGGTTGTAACAACCTTGTTGGTGGCCCGAATGCGGATACGGATCAGAACCTGTCAGCCGCTGGTACCAACTTCAATGCTGCACCGAATACAACCGGCAGCTGTGCCGCCGGCGACATCACTTATGGTGTCCGTACGCAGGGTCTTGAACTTGAAGCATCGCTGACACCAGCACGCAACTTCCGCATGGCGGCTGGCCTGACCTATGCAAAGACAACCTATCGGGATGACCTGATCGGTACCAAGAACGGCGCGCCGCTTGATGCTGCATTGCGTAAATTGCCGGGTGACAATCTGTCGAACGCACCTGAATTGGTTGCCACCTCAAGCGTTACGTGGACGCCTGACATCGGCAGCAACGGCATGAGCGGCCTTGTCTACATCGATGGCCGTATGACCAGCGACTATAACACTGGTTCCGACTTGTTCCCGCAAAAGGAACAGGATGGTTTTGCGGTCTTCAATGCACGTGTCGGTCTGCGCGGTCCTGATGAAGCTTGGGGAATTGAGCTTTGGGGCCAGAATATCTTCAATCAGGATTATGCACAGGTTGCCTTCAACTCGCCATTCCAGGCGGGTCAAAGCTCGGCACCATTTGTCGATCCACAATATCCCGGTGGTCGCCAGATCTTCTCGCAGTTCCTTGCAGAACCGCGGACCTACGGCATAACGCTACGCGGTAAGTTCTAACAACTTCACGACCATAAACCGAAAAGGGCCTGCAGCGATGCGGGCCCTTTTTGTAACTGCTCACCCGTCCTGCAAAGGCGCAAGGTGCCCTTCAACGACGTTTCGTCATTCTCAACTTGTTTGGTGTTCAGGATAGCGGTTTGGTTTTAGGGCCAGGACCATTTTCCAAAACGGAATAAACAGCAGGCAACTCCGGCCAACCTTAAGGCCTCAATTAGCTGGTGCCGAAACTGACGCTCAAAAACCCGGGCATTGGTCCGTTCCAGCCATCCTCGCCAGCGGGCGTATCACTTTGCTTATCGGTTTGCCCGGCATCCGCGTTTGGCGCTGCCTTTTCCCGGACTGGCTTAGCAGGGGGTTTTTCACGCGCTGGCTTTGGCGCCGATGGCGCTTCGGATACTTCGCGCCCGTCGGGCCGTGTTTCCTTGGCCTTGGGTTCGGCTGGTTTGCGCCCACGCTTGGCCGGTGCCCGCGCTTCCGATTCCGGGGAAGGCGCAGCAATGGTACCAAGGCGCTCGATCTTGTTGCCGATGAGCTTCTCGATGCCTTCAATGGCTTCTTCATCAGCCTTGGTCACAAAGGTAAAGGCTTTACCCTTTGCCCCGGCCCGACCGGTACGGCCAATGCGGTGGATATAATCATCGGGATGCCACGGCGCGTCAAAATTGAACACATGGCTAACGCCTTTAACGTCCAAACCGCGCGCAGCGACGTCGGATGCTACCAAAAAGCTGATGGCGCCGCTCTTGAAAGCTTCAAGCTGCTTTTGACGAGTGGCCTGATCAATGTCGCCATGGATTTCGCCCGAACTGAAGCCGTGCTGTTGAAGGCTGGTGTTCAGTTCCCGAACCGTTGTCTTGCGGTTGCAGAAAATGATCGCGTTCGTTGCGCCTTCGCTGCGGATAAGATTGCGCAGCACTTCGCGCTTTTTCATGGGCGTCACGTTGACCAGGAACTGCTCAATATTGACATTCGCCGTCGCTGGGCGCGCAACTTCGATATATTTCGGGTTAGTTAGAAACTTGTCCGCGAGTTTCTTGATCGGTGGCGGCATGGTTGCTGAAAACAGCAGCGTCTGGCGATTGGTTGGTAGCTTCGTGCAGATATGCTCAATGTCAGGGATGAAGCCCATGTCGAGCATGCGGTCCGCTTCGTCGATGACCAGCATTTCGCAACCGGTCAGCAAAATCTTGCCCCGCTCAAACAAGTCCATCAAGCGACCCGGCGTGGCGATGAGGACATCAACGCCCTTTTCCAGCGCCTTGACCTGATCACCCATTTGAACACCACCGATGAGCAAAGCCATCGACAGCTTGTGATATTTCCCGTATTTTTCGAAATTCTCGGCAACCTGAGCAGCGAGTTCACGCGTTGGTTCCAAAATAAGACTGCGCGGCATCCGCGCGCGGGCACGGCCATTGGCCAAGACGTCAATCATGGGCAAAACAAAGCTAGCGGTTTTACCGGTGCCCGTTTGTGCGATTGCGATAATATCCCGCATCATCTGCACTTGTGGGATAGCAGCGGCCTGAATGGGAGTTGGCTCATCATAGCCAGCTTCGCTCAAGGCTCTCAATAACTCGTCAGACAAGCCGATGTCGGCAAAACGCATATGTTGTTCCGGAAAGAAAGGATGCTGCGCCACTGGTGTAAAATCCACCGACACGAGCTTCGCCATTGGTCGTTAGCAGGGTAAATGTCAAGGTAAATGGCCGACAGCGACTGGCGTCAACGCGGCACCAATAAACGGAATTTGTCGACCTCGCATTTCGCGCCAGTGCGTGCGTGTAACAGGTCACGGTCGACGCATAATTTACCGTCTGACGAACGCTCCATATATGCGCCAGCATAGAATTCTCTGGCGAGGCAACCGTCGCCTAAATAGGCACGGATTAAAATGCCATCCCGCGTCAATAAATCGAGCGTTCTGTTAGGCCCAGGGCGGGAGCCGCCCAGCTTATCCACCCACAAGCATTTGCCGATCTTTTGTTCCTTATATCTCAGCTTCGCAATTGACTGACGTTGGGCGCCAACAGTGGCGGGCGCAACCGCAGTACTTGGCAGTCGGACAATCACGCGCTGATCAATGCGAACCTGATTATATTCAGGACTCAACGCGCGCAACGCGACAAAGGGGTTCCCTACAGCCGGGCCATCAAAATCAGCCCACGCCTTATGCGATATCGTTACTAAACAGACCGCAAACAGGATTATGGCCGAGATAAAGCGCAAGAATGGTTCCGGTTTCAAATTGAAGTTCTAACGACTTTACCTAATAGGGTTGAACGTGGCATGAATTTAGGCTGCAACCCTATCCCACCACAATGGAAAATGCCTTGCTTAATGTAAATGCTCTATCGGAATTTCGCGCCATATTGGGACCGAAGGGATATTGCGACGATGCGTCGACGATATCTCCGTGGCTTACCGATTGGCGCGGTCGGTTTACCGGCGACGCGCGCGTTATGCTATCACCCGCCAGCACCGATGAAGTAGCAGCCATCGTCAAGGTCGCGTCCAAATATGCTGTCGCGCTCGTGCCACAAGGGGGCAATAGCGGGATGGTCGCGGGCGCAACCCCAGACCAAAGCGGACAGCAACTGCTTCTATCGCTGCGGCGGATGGACAAGATACAGCCAGTGGACATGCAAGACGGTTCGGTCACCTGCGAAGCGGGCGTCATTTTGCAAAATCTCCACGACGCAGTCGCTGAGTCCGGCCGCCGTTTTCCGTTAACGTTAGGCGGTAAGGGTTCGGCCACCGTGGGCGGTTTGATATCGACAAATGCCGGCGGTACGCAGGTATTGCGCCACGGAACGATGCGGCAGCTGGTTGCCGGACTCGAAGCGGTACTGCCGGACGGATTAGTTTACAACGGCATGGCCCCGCTGAAAAAAGACAATCGCGGATATGACCTGAAGCATCTGCTAATTGGCGCGGAAGGCACAATTGGCATTGTGACGCGCGCAGTCTTGCACTCTGTTCCCGCGCTAATTGACCGGTGCGTGATATGGGCTGGCGTGGATACACCTTCGCAAGCATATGGCCTTTTGCGGTTTATGCAGCGGCATGGCGGCGACCGACTGGAGGGCTTTGAAATACTGCCCGACGTCGCGTTGAACTCCGTCATTACGCACATAAATGGAACCCGCAAACCGCTGGATACGGCGCATAACTGGCACGCATTGATGGAGTTTGTGCAGGACGACCCCGGCCAATCAAGTCCGGCGGAATTCGCGGTGGCATTGCTGGAAAAGGCTATGGGCGAAAATCTGATCGGCAACGCCACGATCGCCAGCAGCGATGCGCAGGCCGATGCCTTTTGGAAAATACGGGATTCGATTGCCGAGGCCGAGCGCGCAGCGGGTCCGGCGCTGCAGCACGACATCAGCGTTCCCGTGGCGGCAATGGCGCAATTTATCGAGGCGGAATCACCCCGTATCGAGCTTGCCTATCCCGGGACGCGAACGGTTGCCTTCGGGCATCTGGGCGACGGCAATATCCACTGCCATGTAAAGGCGCCCGATGGCGTCAATGTCGCTGACTGGTATGCGAGCGACGGGCGGCGCATTACAGCGCACGTCTATGACAGGGTTCAGGAATATGGCGGTTCTCTGTCTGCGGAGCATGGCATTGGCCTTGCCAAAGTTGCCGAGTTTGCCCGCTTGGCGGACCCTGCCCGGCTGAACGCGCTGCGTGCGATTAAACATGCCTTAGATCCAAAGGCCATTATGAATCCCGGTAAACTTGTTCCGCTTGCCTAACGGCCCTTAGCCGCCTAAAGCGCCGCATTGAATTTTTGCCATATAATCAAAGCAACGGAGTATCACATGGCCAGTGCGCCCCAAGCAGCAAATCTGCCGCTTCTTTACAAAGACCTCATCCCGCTGAACAGCAACGATCACGTTACTTGGAAGTCACGTGTGCTCGAAAACGCAAAATTTCTTGAGGGCCAACATGCGATCCCGTTGACGATTGAGGAATTTGTTCCTGCGTCGCGCGTATACCCAATTATCTTTTCGGCAACCGATAACCCTGTACCGCTTGTACTCATGGGCATGAATGAGGGCGTCAACACCTTCATGAATGAAGAAGGCCACTTCGAACGCCCTGTCTACATTCCCGCCTATGTCCGCCGCTATCCATTCCTGCTCGCAAAATTGCGTCCGGATACGGAGGAGCTTTCGCTCTGCTTTGACCCGACATCGGGCGCAGTGGGCGAATTCGAGGAAGGCATGCCCTTGTTCGAAAACGGCCAGCCAAGCGAAAACACGCAAGCCATCCTCAAATTCTGCGAAGAGTTTGAAAATGCCGGCAATCAGACTCATGCATTTGTCGAAGAGCTGAAAAAGCTGGACCTGTTGATGGACGGTGAAGTTTCCATCCAGCAGGAAGGTCAGGAACAGCCCTTCATTTACCGTGGTTTCAAGATGATCGATGAAGCCAAGCTGCGCGAACTACGCGGCGACGCTGTTCGCAAACTGAACCAGAACGGTATTCTCGCGCTCATTCACGCGCATCTTTTCTCCTTACAGCTGATGCGCGAAATATTTGCAGTTCAAGTTGCACAAGGTAAGGTACCGCAGGTGACGGAAGCGCCTTCGGCCTAATAAGTTCGTAAAGCCTATGCCGTCACCCCGTAAAAGAGGGAGTGACGGCATGGGGAAATACGGCAAAACCGCGATCTTGCTTCATTGGTTGATCGCCATACTCATTGTAATCAACGTTGTTCTGGCGAGCATGTCCGAGGATTTACCTCGCGCAGCACGCGCGGCCTATATGGATCCGCACAAAGCCATCGGCATATCAATTCTGACGCTGTCGGTGCTGCGTCTGTTGTGGCGGATTGGCCACCAGCCTCCACGGCTGCCGCATGCGTTACCCAGATGGCAGGCAAATCTGGGCCGCTTTGTGCATGCCCTTTTCTACTTTCTGATCATCGCGGTGCCCTTAACTGGCTGGCTGATGGTCGCAGCGCGCGAAGGCGCCCCACCTGTCGACTTCTTCGGGTTGTTCTTAATCGACCTGCCTGTCGCTGACAGCAAGGCGTTGTCCTCGTTCGGCCATGAGGGCCATGAAATTTTGACCAAGCCGCTGGTGGTGCTGGTGATCTTGCATGTCGCAGGCGCTCTCAAGCACCAGTTTATCGACAAGTTGCCTTTCATCCAGCGTATGTGGCCATAATCGCGCTGGTTAACTTTCCTCGACATATAGGCACGACGCCCGTGCGAAGACCAAGTTGCGGGCGTCGTCAGGCAACATTTCAAAGAGCAGCGCGTCAAATTGGGGGCGCGCGCCCATCGCAGCCAGTTCAACCGCGCGGAGCAATATGCCCTCATCTAAGCTGGGCGTGGCACAGCACATGCGGTGCACGGCGAATGGTTCGGGCCAAACATGCACCACGGCAACCATCAATATATTGAATCGTTGCCCAGCGCTTTCGGACAATAATATCTCGCTCAGCCTTGGTCGGGGGTCCAGACCTGCCTGCCGCAATAGGCACCAGGAACGAGCCGCCAGAACGTGTCGCGCATCGCGCGATGGCAAGTCCAGCAGCCTTGGTTGCCGGGAAAGGAACTTCTGAATAATCATATCACCTCGCTAAACATGATTTATTGCGAATGATTATTAATAGCAATAATGATATGCACATCTGTTGCAATTTCTCGCTTCCACGTGCCCCTGCTTCAACTCACCGAATAGTAAGCACAAAATTGGCAAGGAGTCTTGCAACTGACACCAAGCACCCCCATTCCATAGACTGGACAGAAAACTCCCCTCCCATTCTGTCCAACCGGTGCCTTTTGGCACCACCTCCCTGAACCTAGGCCACCCCGGATATTTCCGGGGTGGTTTTTTATTCAGCGGCCAGAAGAGTTGACCCACGGGCTTCTTCGGCGAGCGCATGGATTAGGCTTGCGACGAGACGTTTTATCCGGTTCAATCCTGATCCGGGATCGTTCAGCGGGGTATCCAGATAAAGCGATCGATCAACCTCCAGCTGGATGGCGTGGATATTTTCGCGCGGCTGTGCGTGGCGACGCAAAATATGTTCCCCGGCATAAGGATGGTTAAGCGCCGCTGTGAATCCGTGCGCACTTAGGTGCATTAGTAAAAGCTCGGCAAATCGAGAGCTGGCGCTTTTCCCGAATCGATCGCCAATGACAAAGTCGACCGGTTGACCGGTCATTGTATGTTTGATGGGCGGCATGCTGTGCAAATCCAGCAATATCGCAACACCGAATTTCTGCCGCATCCGGCGCAAAATTTCCGCCACAGTGTCATGATATGGTCGATGAAAAGATGTTATCCGTTCCTCCACTTCGCCCATCGTGAATTGTCGCTTCCACAAATCTCCATAGCCAGAAAGCCGGCGGGGGATAAGCCCAAGGCCACCACGCTGCTTTAAGCCTGGCGCGGGATAGCCTGCGCGGTCGGCACCGCGCACCATTTCGACGTCAACATCGGATTCCTCGCGATTAAGGTCGACCCACGCCCGCGCGCGATGTGCGACAATAACGGGGTAACCCAAATCGACAGATTGGCGCGCCAGCAAATCGGCATAGCGGTCCTCCAGCTTCACAAGAGCAGCCGGTGGGACGCGTAGCGCGTTAAAAACAGATGCAGGATAATCGCGCCCTGCATGGGGCACAGACAAAAGCACGGGCCCCGACAAATTGTCTACCCCGAAAACCCCAAATCCTGCTGATAACGGCTCTATGACACGCTCCTTCCTGAGGCGAAGCGGAGTTCTGCCATGTTTTGCGCAAATTGGTGCAAAAAAATTAAATCTCTTCGATTATAAGGGGCGTCGAAGTGCTTCATACACAACATTAGATTAATTGAGGACGGCTGATGACCCGAATTTTGCTTGCCGAAGACGAACAAGCGATGCGCGAATATCTATCGCGGGCGCTGGAGCGTTCCGGTTATGAAGTCGTCGCCGTCGACCGGGGTGCAGAAGCCGCACCTCTTCTTGAATCGCAAATGTTCGACCTTTTGCTGACCGATATTGTCATGCCTGAAATGGACGGCATTGAACTTGCACGCCATTGTAATCGCGTGTCGCCGAATACCGAAGTCATGTTCATTACCGGTTTTTCCGGCGTTGCCTTGCGCGCTGGCGAATCCATGCCAACCGCCAAAATTCTCTCGAAACCCTTCCATCTGAAGGACCTTGTCCTTGAGGTTGAGCGGCTGTTTGCCAAGGAAAGTTTCGGCGAACTGAAATAGGCTTGAATGATATGGCCAGCCAAGCTAGAGGCTGCCCCATTGTGGGCGTATAGCTCAGCGGTAGAGCACTGCATTGACATTGCAGGGGTCGCAAGTTCAAACCTTGCTACGCCCACCATTTAAAAACCCCGCCGTCCCGATGGAACGGTGGGGTTTTTTAATTTGGCAGCGGCCCGGCACAAACCTCTCGCTTCGCACGCCGTTTCCCCCTTCGACGTCTCCTAAACAACATCCGCGTCAACCGCCCCTCTTGATCGTTTCGCGGGCGATGATTATCTGCTGGATCTGGCTCGTGCCTTCATAAATACGGAACAAGCGGACGTCGCGGTAGAGACGTTCGATGCCGTAATCCGCGATATAGCCAGCGCCGCCGAATATTTGCACCGCGCGATCGGCGACGCGGCCAACCATTTCGCTGGCATAATATTTGGCAGCCGCGCTTTCCATGACGACATTCTCGTTTTTGTCTTTGCGCGCCGCCGTTTCCAGCACGAGCGCACGCGCGGCCAGTGCCTCTGTCTTGGAATCGGCAATCATCGCCTGAATCAGCTGGTGCTCCGCGATTGGCTTACCGAACTGAGTCCGTTCGGACGCATAAGCTACGCAGTCAGCGATCAGCCGTTCGGCGACACCCACGCACACGGCGGAAATATGCAAACGGCCGCGGTCAAGGACGCGCATCGCGATCTTGAACCCCTCGCCTTCGTTGCCCAGCCGGTTTTCGGCAGGAATGAAAACATTGTCTAGGTTTACGTCAGCGACCTTTGCACCCTTTTGGCCCATTTTCTTTTCCGGTTCGCCGATGGACACACCTTCGGCTGCGCGCGGCACCAAAAATGCTGATACTCCAGACGCGCCCGGCGTTTCGCCTACACGCGCCATAACAGTGAACAGGTCGGCCTTGTCAGCGTTGGTGATATAGCGCTTGGTTCCGGTCAACCGGTAGCCATTGCCATCCCGCACGGCGCGGGTTTTAACGTTGGCGCTGTCGGAACCGACATCAGGTTCTGTCAATGCGAAGCTGGTGATAACCTCTCCGCTGGCAATTTTGGGCAACCAATATTGTTTCTGTTCGTCGGATCCGGCCATCACCAGTCCTTGGCTGCCGATCCCGACGTTCGTGCCAAAAGTAGAACGGAAAGCAGGACTGGTACGACCCAGCTCAATGGCAATCCGGCACTCTTCTGTCATGTTTAGGCCAATGCCGCCATATTCTTCCGCAATGGACAGGCCAAATAGGCCCATCGCCTTCATCTCTTCAACGATGTCCGCTGGAATGGCGTCGGCAGTCTCAATATCGCCCTCAAGCGGTCGCAGACGTTCGGTGACGAAGCGGCGGACATGCTCAACCAGCGCGTCAAATGTTTCGGGGTCCAATGCCATTACTGCCTCCTAAACGATTTCAAACAAACCGGCCGCGCCCATGCCGCCAGCCGTACACATGGATACAACGACGTAGCGCACACCGCGCCTGCGACCTTCAACGAGCGCATGGCCGACTAGGCGCGAGCCCGTCATGCCGAACGGATGCCCCACAGCAATGGCGCCGCCATTTACGTTATATTTTGCAGGATCAATGCCCAGATGGTCACGGCAGTACAGGCATTGCGATGCAAAGGCCTCGTTCAGTTCCCACAGGCCGATATCTGCGACCGATAGACCAGCCTTCTGTAGTAGCTTGGGTATGGCGAAAACTGGGCCAATACCCATTTCTTCGGGGCCGCATCCTGCTGCTTGAAAGCCACGATAAATGCCAAGGATATCGCGTCCCTCCGCTTGGGCAGTCGCCCGGTCCATGACGATTTGCGCCGCAGCGCCGTCGGACAGCTGGCTGGCATTGCCCGCCGTGACGTTGCCGCCGGGACCGGAAAAATCGCCGCCCGCCCATACCGGCTTCAGCGCCGACAGACCTTCAGCAGTCGTGCCGGGTCGGATGCCCTCGTCCTGCGTCACGGTCACGGTCTCGCTACCGACTTTCGCTCCTGATTTGTCGAAGATATCCTTGTCAACCGTGATGGGCGCAATTTCTGCATCGAAATAGCCAGCCGCAAGCGCGTCGGCGGCGCGCTGCTGGCTCTCCGCCGCGTAAGCATCTTGCGCCGCACGACTGACGCCGTAACGCTCGGCAACGATCTCCGCGGTTTCGATCATCGGGATATAGGCAGCCGGCACTTGCTCCGTGACAGACGCATTCACATAACGCGGCGCATCTTTGGTCACAGTGTAGCTAATCGACTCCATACCGCCAGCAAGTGCGACATCAATGTCGTTGGCGATAATGGAGCGCGCGGCCAGCGCAATGGCGCTTAATCCCGAACCACATTTGCGATCCAGCGTCAGCGCGGGAACTGTCCACGGCAACGCCCCTGCAAAAACCCCCATCCGGCCAGCGTTCCCGCCCTGCGTGCCCCATTGGTTGCCAACGCCCCAAAACACATCCTCAATCCGCGCTGGGTCAAGGCCCGCACGGGCAACCGCCGCGCGCATCACATGTCCAGCCAGCACGGGTGCCTCAGTCGCATTGAAATATCCGCGATAGGCCTTCCCAATGCCGGTCCGCGCCGTCGCAACAATTGCCGCCTCACGCATGCATATTCTCCACTGCTTCCCATATTGGATGTTAAGTCATCGATAGAACGCTTTACGTCCGCGTCAAGCGAACCGTTATGCGGAGGGCACCAGGCTTTGCTAGCGCCCGCGCGGCGGAACGCCGTGCCATCGTTTGTGCGCGCGCGTGAAGGCGCTGATTTCGCTATAGCCGAGCAACAACGCAATCTCGCCAACCGAGCGTTTTCCTTCCATGAAATATAGTTCGGCAAGGTCGCGGCGCACCCGTTCGAGAACTGCGCGAAACGACAGGCCTTCGGCCACCAGATTGCGCCGCAGCACACGCTCGCCCATGCCGAATGTGGCCGCCATGCTGTCTAGTGTCGGCAGGGATTTATCGATTTCGCTGGTGAGGTAAAAATAGCTACGCGCCAGTAAAGGCTTTCCATTCCGCAGCCACATCGTCGGCTCGCGATAACGTTGGTAAGCCGCGGTGACAAGATTCTGGTTGGCAGAAGGCGTCGGACGAAACACTTGTCGTCCCGCCATCTCCATTCGAGTTTCCGACATTTCGAATGACACAGGGCAGCCGAAGGCAGCGGTATAGACCGCGACATCAAATTGGGGTGCATGCCGGAAATGAACGGAACGCAGCAGCGGCTGCTCCGCCAGGACCTGACGCGAAAGCCGCGCATAAGACATTACCGAGAATTCGACAAGCGCAGCATATTGCGTGCTCTTCTGCGCATCATACTGCCAGTGAAAACGTGGTGGCCGAGTTGTGGGATCGAAATGCGCCTTCACGATGTTCTGGCGGATGGACTGAATCTGGACATGGGCCTTTATGACCGATGCAAGGTCGGTTTCGAACTGCGTCACATAGCCAATATCGGAAAAATTACGCATCGCTGCCTTTTCACCAAGGCGCAAATGCACCGATGGATCGTCGAAGTGCTTTTGCAACAACCGAAAATATTGCGCAGCTACGTCCGCCGGAATACGGCTCAAAGGATTTCTAAGCCGCACCTCGTCAAGATGTAGCGCGGACATGATTTCACGCCGGTCAGCACCATCCGCAACAGCGGTCCGCAATATGCGGGACAACAAGTTGGCGGCTATCGTATCCGGCGCGAAGGCGGCGCCATCGAGGAGTTCATGGTCGATCCAGCTATGCATAACGCCTCCCTTCCGCTCCTTACCTGAATATTGCTATCGTCATCACGGACAGAAGGCGAAGGCAAGCAAGATTTTCGACGCAACTTGCGGCACTTGTCATGTGTCGCTAAGCCTCGGCCATGAACCTCGCATCACTTCTTGCCCAATTCGAACCGGGCGCCTCGTCGCATAGAATTTCTGTTCCCACGAGCTGGCACCAAGGACGCACATCCTATGGCGGCCTGAGCTCAGCGCTTGCTTATCAAGCGGCGAAGCTGACTGCCGCGGATTTGCCGCCGCTCCAGTCCGCGCAGATCGCCTTTGTCGGGCCGTTGGCCGGTGATGTCGAGGTACATACAGACATCCTACGCCGTGGTAAGAATACGGCATTCATTAAGGCCGATATCATTGGCGCGGATGGTGTCGGCTTGACGTGCACGTTTATCTTCATGAACCGTCGACAAAGCCATCTTGACCATGTCAGCATCGCTCAACCCGCATTTCCGCCGATACCCGCCGCCGAAAATGTCCGCAGTGGGCCGCCCGAGTTTTTCACTGGCCATATGCAATATCCGGACAAGCGGCTTGAGCTTGGGCTAGCAACCAACCGTCTTGCAAGCTGGCACCGGTTTACCGAGCATGACGGTCTTGACCATATCGCCGAGCTGCTCTGCATCGGCGACGCATTACCGCCATCTGCCATGGGGTTGATGACGGAAAAAGGCATGGTGAGTTCGATGAATTGGCAGATCAACATGCTGACAGATTCGCCGACCACGGAAAATGGATGGTGGTACCTTTCCAGCGAAACGCATCACGCAGCTGGTGGCGCAAGCAGCCAGTATATGACCGCATGGAACAGTCGTGGCGAAGCCGTGCTTTCCGGAATGCAGTCGGTGGCGATTTTTGCCTGATAAAAGGTTTTGGTTTACGTGGCGCGTCTCGGACGGGCGAAGCGCAGGGCAACGAATACCAAACCGACGACAATGAAATTGTCGACAAAGGTTTTGTAGAACAACCAATTGTCGGTCGAGAGCAATTTGGCTACCCCATAGTTCAACCCGGCCATAATCAGCCCGACAACGCCCATGATGATCGCAAAGCGCCCTGCATCAAGGTCCGAATAGGGCATATAGCGCGATAAACCCTTGCCGATATACGGGCCACCGCGTGCGCCATCAATGATGAAGAAACTCGCGGCGATCAGTCCGGTTATCGTCCCGCGTTGCTTGATCCATTCATCGTCATTCAACCAATAAGCGAGGCCTGCCGAAATGCAGAGCATCAATATGCCGAACAGGGCGAGACCGCCGGTAACATCAATCTTGGTAATGCGTTGAAACAGGACGAGACCAAAGCCGACTACGACGCCGACGAACGCGGCGGTCTGCAAATCGGTGAACTTTGCCACAAAGTAGAAAAGCAGGCCGGTGATAACATCAATGGCAAATGGCAGACGGTTGTGGCGCGCAAACACACCGCCATTCATCGCCTGCTCAGTTTGGGCTGCCTTCATACTATCACCTAGGCTGTTGTTTTCCGTAGCTGTAGCGCGATATTTTTCCGGATATGCAGGAACGCGGCCTTTATGGCTTTCATACACGACAATCCCGTCCAATCGGGCAACAATGCCCGTCGTCCACATACCCATATAGCCAAGCTCTACCTCCAACATCCGTCCATCGGGCAGCTGCGTGCGCAAATGGTGGTTGCGGATGGAGTCCGGGCCCAAAAGGGGCGTTTCGTCGTGCGCTTGCTCCACGCCAAGCATTGCCAGTGACGAGTGCAGGCCATCACGACGTGCGCTGCTGAAAACAGAAAAGGAAAGCCCATCGACCACAAAACGGCGTGTGGGGTATTTCCACCACGTAAAGCTCATGGCGCTAACCTAAAGCCGCCTGCTTTTCCTCGGCGAGGCGGTCCAGTTCGGCCCGGCTTTTCTTTTCGCTTGAGGATTTAAGCTGGCCACAAGCGGCCATGATGTCGCGGCCACGCGGTGTGCGCACGGGCGCGCTTATGCCCGCTTCGAAAATGATGCTGGAAAACCGCTTAATGCGTTCCGGGTCGGAACATTCGTAGACGGCTCCGGGCCAAGGGTTAAAGGGTATCAAATTGACCTTCGCCGGCAACTTATACTGGCGGATGAGGCTGACGAGTTGGCGCGCATCTTCGTCGCTGTCATTCTTGTCCTTCAGCATCACATATTCAAATGTGATGCGCCGTGCGTTGCTGACGCCGGGATATTCGGCGCAGGCACGTAAGAGTTCATCAATGCCATATTTGCGGTTGATCGGCACGATTTCATCACGGATTTCCTTAGTCACCGCATGCAGCGAGACCGCGAGGTTCACGTTAATTTCCTCGCCCGCGCGCGCCATCATGGGCACGACGCCCGACGTGGACAGCGTGATACGGCGGCGCGACAGGCCAAGGCCATCGCCATGCATGACAATCTTCATCGCATCGCGGACATTATCGAAATTATACAGCGGCTCACCCATGCCCATCAGGACGATGTTGGTGAGCATACGGCCATCGGCGGTATAATGACCGACATCATCATCTTCGTCATCGTCCGCAACCGACGCCATATTGCCTTTTGGCCATTCGCCCAACGCATCGCGTGCCAGCATCACTTGTCCGACGATTTCACCCGGTGTCAAATTGCGCACCAGCCGCATGGTACCCGTATGACAAAAACGGCAGTTCAGCGTGCAGCCGACTTGGCTTGAAATACACAAAGTGCCGCGGTCCGCATCAGGAATGAAGACCATTTCATAATCCTGCGCATCATCGGTGCGCAAAAGCCATTTGCGTGTGCCGTCGGTCGAAACCTGCGCCTCGACTATCTCCGGGCGGCCAATGACAAAGCGGTCGGCAAGCCACGGACGCATGGTCTTGGCGATGTCCGTCATCGCTTCAAAATTAATTACCCCGCGGTGGTAAATCCAGTGGAAAACCTGTTTCGACCGGAGCTTTGCAGCTTTTTCATCCAACTGCGATTCTTCAAACAGCTGACGGATCTGGAGATGACTTAGACCCATGAGGTCAATTCGGCCATCCGAACGCTGCGTGATCGCGCGCGGGGTGACGACGGGGTCTATATGTCCGGGAATTTGCATGATGGCGGCGCATATAAGGAATGAATCACCTAAATGCCAGCGATGCTATTGAGTCGCACATCCCAAAGCCGCAGCATCGATAGCGCTGGGCGCACCGCGCAGGCTGTAGGCATCGACAATCGAGCGACCGTCGCGCCCAATGCTCTCGACGCTCAGGGATGTCGCCGACCGTATAGCGGCGACAATGGCAAGGTCCATGCGACGATCCGTCGCCCATCCATTATTGCCATCAGCCTTCAGGCGGAAACGCCGGCCGCCCGCGCTTAATGTGATGGCGCTGTTTGTCGAACGTTCGCGTGACAGGCGTATGTAGATCTGATGCCCGGCCTCGCGGCGTGGCC
>Ga0105050_10005674_pt1 | contig 15891 bp, 12 predicted proteins | sample FRY01_FD_78088 | JGI IMG/M metagenome (GOLD analysis project Ga0105050, IMG submission 78088) | Freshwater microbial communities from Lake Fryxell liftoff mats and glacier meltwater in Antarctica - FRY-01 | ecosystem: Environmental > Aquatic > Freshwater > Ice > Glacier meltwater ... | reverse complement strand
ACTTGGGAATATTGTTTCGGTTAGTCACCGCGCTGAGTCGTTGCTAACTCAGATTCGCGACGGCGAAACGTTGCCAACGCCCGAAACCGTTGGCATCATCTTAGATGCTGTCGACGCGATCACTTCGATGCTGAGTGCGGAAGACTTAGGCGAAAAGCACGATTTCCATGATCTCTTGCAACGACTCGAAGACATCGTGCAGTTGAAGAAGAAGACGAGTGGAACACAAGACGGCGAATTTGAGTCAGGAAATAGCGATACGTTTGGGACTCCCGACCTGGCAGATGGCGACGTAAACCCTGAAAGAATCGCGTCACCAGGACCAGCGTCAACGCGTGCGACGGCAATCGTTACGAACGCACCAGCGACTCGTATTTCGGATCCGACGATGCGAGTCCCCGCGTCGGTGCTGAACCACTTATTGCAAATCACCGGTGGAATGGTGATGGCTCGCAATCAATTGCTGAACACGACGGATCATCGCGACAATCCTCTCTCGAACGCTTAAGTCGCTTGATCAGTGAAGTTCACGAGACGGTCATCAAGACACGCAAGGGAAGCACGGGAGCGTTATTCAATCGTTTTCATCGAGTCGCTCGTGATCTTGCTCTTACCCTCGGGAAAGAGGTCCACTTAGTGATTGAGGGCGGTGAACTAGAACTGGACCGTTCCATCATTGAGTCATTTACCGATCCACTGACCCACTTGGTGCGCAACTGCATTGACCACGCGATCGAGACACCCAAGGAACGAGTGGAAAAAGGTAAGGCACAGGCCGGCACGATATGGCTACGTAGCTTCCTTCAAAGCGGCGAAATTGTCCTTGAGATCGAGGACGATGGTCGTGGAATTGACCCGGTCGTTATTCGGAAGAAAGCGATTGAGAAACAACTCATCACGGCACAGCAGGCGGTAGTGCTAAGTGACGAGGCGGCGTTAGACCTGATTTTCCAACCAGGATTTTCGACTAAAGACCAAGCGACCGACGTTTCGGGGCGCGGCGTAGGGATGGACGTCGTCAAGACGAACATTGAACAGATTGGTGGCTCCATCACCTTTGAATCAAAAGTTGGCCGAGGCACGAGATTAACCGCGCATCTTCCGCTCGCCAAAGCTTTAGTGGCATCGTCGCTTACTCGAACATTGATCGTCGAAATTGGCGAAAGTCAGTTCGCGATTCCGGACTCCGCGATTTGCGAGATTATTCGCCCCGATGACTCAAACTATCCAGAGGATTTTCGCGCGCTCGAGCACGGTGAAGTGTTTCACCTTCGAGATGCTATTCTCCCGATGATCCATCTGGCCGATGCGATCGGTCGTCCGCGAATGCTATTCTCAGAGCGACTGCAAGCTTATGAAAAAGATCCATTCGCAACCATTGGACCGTCATCACTTACGACCGACACCCGATCTACTCGTCTCCAGGCACCCAACATTGCTGTCGTCGTCATTCGACATCGTCAGCACCGCTTTGCTTTAATCGTCAATGATGTTTGTGGCGTTCGCGAAGTCATTGTTCAACCGATTCCTAAGCTTCTCGAACATCGTCGCCTGTTCACGGGACACGCCGTTTTAGGAGACGGGCGTTGCATCTGTATTCTTGATATTGGCAATATCGCGAAACAAAATCGTTTGCATTTTGAAGCGACAACAAACAAACCGATTATCCGCAAAACAGAATCTGCAAACGCCGAACGTTTCTTGGTTTTTAACTATGCGGAAGACGAGTACTTTGCGATCCCGCTTGAAATTGCTTCGCTCGTCCAATCAATCGAACCGGACCAGATTCGGCGATTAGGAACATCAAGTTATTATCCTATTCAGGACAAGATGCTTTCCCTCATCTATCTCGACCAATGTCTTCAAGTTCGTCCGCTGCCTAATAATAGTATTCCCAAAAGCCTCATCATTCCCGCCAACTTCGAATTCGATGTCGCGATTGCTTGCGGTGATGATTTTCACGTGCATGAGTTGGAAGATTGTTTTAGGTCGAAGTCGGACCCAGATTCGTGTTCCGTAGGAATCTTTGAGGTCGAAGGAAAGCTCGTTACTCTATTGGATCTCTACCGGCTGGTAGAGCTGCATTCGCCGGACTGCGTGAGTTTGTCGGCTGTTTCAGTGAAGCATGCTCGCATTCTGTGTGCTGAAGACAGTGTTTTCTTCAAACGGCTGTTGCAGCAGTACCTCAATCTTCCCCAGTGGGAGGTCACGTTGGCGAATCATGGCCGTGAAGCGTGGGAGTTGCTCGATCGTGATCCAGACGCATTTGATCTTGTGATCTCCGACATCAACATGCCGGAAATGAACGGATTCGAATTGGCTGAGAAGATTCGTAGCGACCATCGTTTCGATTCAGTACCGCTGATTGCCCTCACCACGCAAGTTGACGATGAAAGCCGAATGCGAGGCTTGCAGATTGGTTTTGAACGTTATGTCGGGAAGATCAATAAGTTTGCACTTCGCCAATGCGTTGAGCAGGTTCTTGCGGCCCGGGCATCCAAAAACTTCGATTCAAAATAAGTCGTTTCGTCGAGAAAAAATAACATGCGTGATAGACTAATTTCCTTCTGGGTCGGTGAGCAGATTTACGGTATGCCTTTATTGCTTGTCGGTGAATTTTGTCCGTCGATGCAAGTGACGCCGGTTGCAGCCGTTGACGCACGTATATCAGGGATCTCGCATCTCCGCGAGACTTCCGCCGTCGTTTTAAACATGCACAAAGTTTTAAAAACGACGGGGCAGAGTCAAATCGCCTCACCGGACATGATCTATGTCGTCTCCCAGAATTGCCTTTGCGAAGAAGCTTTGTCAAAGAAGTTGATTTCCTACGAAGAACCTGTCGTACTCGAGGTTGACCGACTGGCGAGCATCATGGATGTCGACCCAGGCGAGATGCATCCCGCTCCGGCACATCTGTCCGAAACCTTTTATGACGGCGTTTTTGACACCGACGCTGGTGATCTGATTCTTCTTAATTTTCCAAAACTCATTGAATGCCTGCTCTCCGAGCTTAACGAGATACAACGATGACCGAAGCCATTAGTGATTTGCAGTCACCCACCAGCTACCGCAACTTCATGACCGAGTCTCACCGCCGGTTTCATGATCGTATTGTTGCCGATCTCAACGGTATTCTTCCGATTTGCAACCAAGGCAAATGTACCGCTGCGGATATCAGCAACAACGTTACCGAACAGCAACAGATCACCGGTCTGATGCAGAAAGTTGAACTGCTTTGCACGCACTTGTCCGAGAACGTGACGGACCTGTTCTCGCAATACTATCGCGAGCGTGGGCGGTTCTGTGGAGCCGCATATTGCACGACGGCAGAGATAAAAGTGAACCTTGTCGACCGTACGTTAATGGATCGATCAACGGACGTTCGCTGGTGGTCCAAAGAACCGATTCTCGCCGCATGTGTGAGTTCACTGAAAAAGACAAGCAAGTCTCTCGATCCGGACTTTGAGGAGTTGGCCGCCTATCTTGACGGCGCCGTCATTTCGTTTCGTATCCCATCGCTTGCCAGTTCGTGGACCTCGATTGACCTGAAGGACCGCGTTCAAGAGATCACCACGTTCTTTCCTCGCAGACGTGAGCTGATGTTCAACGCGGAGTTGCGAAGCGACTTCACCAAGACACTCAATCAATTGCTGGAATTCCTCAAAACGGGCGAGGGACAAGATGGAACCATCAAGTTTGCTGGAAAGTTATTGAAGAAGATTGATGGTTGCCAAAAGCAAATCGATGATGCGTGTCAGCAGCTCGAAATGATTCGCTCAACCTACCCAAGTTTGTTCGATATCGTGGTTACGGATGACAAAGGTCTGATCATCGCTAACGCGAGAGCGGACCGGCGAACGGAGTTGTTATCACAAAATGTTTTACATGAAAGTTGGTGCAGCAAAGCATTGAAAGCCGGAACGAGCCAAACACAGATTGAACGAGCGGAACTTAAAAACGAAAAGCATCCGGCGATCGTCTTCTCAACCGCTATTCGAGATCCAGAAGATCGTCAAGCGCCGGTGTTGGGGTCGATCAGCGTTTTCTGCGACTTCCAAACCGAAGTGCAATCGCTGCTCGGGAATTATTTGCCGCTGGGTTCGGATGGCCACATTCGCGATGGTTGGTTTTCATTCTTCACTGACGAGCGAGGCGTGATCATTTGTTCGAACGACGCCAATGCCGTTTGGCCAGGATCGCAGAGCGACCTCGCAAGGGCACATCGACAACTCGTCAATGGCGAAACTTGCTGGAGCCATCTTGTCTTTAAAGGACGTGAGAGTTTTGTCTTCTCCGCCTGTGCCTCCGGACAGAATACGCTTGGGGGAAGTGGCTGGGTATCGCACCTTGTGGCTCCCGCATCGGACATCATGCAAACGGAAACCAGTTCACCTCAGCTCACGCTTGGCAACAAGCAATTGATGCAGTCGAAACTCGTGCCCGAGATCAGCAAAACGACTTATGCGGCACTTCAAGAGGACCGCAAAGCCATCAAGCTGATTTCTCTGAACGGCATTCTCTTTGCGTCGCAACTTGGCAATCGCGGTGCTGCACTCGCGCCTGTGTTTGACAAGATCACCGCGACCGGTGATTCCGCGACGAGCCGAATGGAATCTTTGCTGGTGGAGATGGCGAATTCGGAAATTGCGCTGAATCTCAGCCTCCAAGAAACGCTCGCCAAGCAAGCTGTTGATTTGATGGCTCAAAAAGTATTTGAGCGGTCGCAGGCCTTGTGTCTCTGGGCGAGAACAACGTGCTTTCAAAACTATCTGCTAAAGTCAGGTGATGAGCCCGCTACCGAGTTGGAGCGTCTGCTCCGGATGATCAACGACGATTATCCCGTTTACCGGAACATACTTTTGCTCAACGCGAATGGCGAAATTAATGCATGCTCTCGTCCCAGTCGTTTGGCTGATAACGATGTTCGATGTGCCGCTGATCAGGTTTGGTTTATGAAGGCGATGCGAAGCCGCGCCAACTCGCCAACTCGGATCACCGAAGCCAACGTCAAGTTGCTCGACAGTGCGCAGCAGGCCTCTTTGGTCTTTGCTCAGGCCATTCGTAGCGAGGGCGGAGAAAGTGCACCGATTGGGGTTCTGGCCTGCTTCTTTGATTGGCAAACAGAAGCATCCGAGATTCTTCACTCCTGCTTGCCGAAATCTGCCACGGGTCGCCCTCTGCCAGGCTCCGTTGCTTTCTTTGCCAACCGCGAACAGGTTGTGCTTGAATCAACCAATCCGAGCTCCGTCAAAGTAAAGGAATACTTCCCTCTGCCTGACGAGCATTATCAGCTCTCGGGGGCGAAAACCGTATCCGGGACGTTCACCTACAAAGACACCGCTTACATCATCGCGTCCGCGAAATGTGAACACGCTAAGAATTTGGACGGCATGGATTGGTCGGCGCATGTCATCCGTCCACTCATCTAATTCGCCTGACTCACCGGACAAACTTTTGATCCGGTGAATTGTCGATTAGAAATCTCTTTGTCACGGGGACGGATTAGTCACACAAAGACACCTATCAAAATGCTTGAAATGGTTGGCAATGATCTGAACAAAATACGTCGGTGTGACCGGCATTCGGCCTAGCGATTTGGTCACCGAAATCCCCGGGTATCACTGTGAGCGAAAAGTCGTTCCCGGCTACCGGGCTATCGATACCTCAAACATGGCATCTCAAAACCTTCCGGTCGTGGCAATTTCCCTCCACGCGATTGGATCGATCGAAGACTTTTCCGAGTTTGAATAGCGGACAGCTTGCTTCAATCGTCGAATACTTCTGCCACGCCTTTCAGTTACCGGCTCGATGTCTTCCCTGCTTCGTTTGTGTCGGACCTGCCAACACGACATAAGGTGAATAAGCACGGCACGGCACGGGCATGGCACGGCATGGGCATCGGCGTAAAGTTGCAAAATGGCTAACCTACGCTTTTAAAGTAAACGTTGCGGTTGCACGTCGTTGGCCCCCATCGAAAGCCCCCATCGAAAGCTCCCATCGAAAGCTCCCATCGAAAGCCCTGAACTCACACGGGTATCAACCTCTCATGAATCATCCTGATGGACTGCGCACCGCTCCGTACCAAGCCAACACGCGGCGCAGTCACTGGCAACTCAATCCTGACATTGAATATCTTAACCACGGATCCTTTGGTGCAACGCCAACGGTCGTGCTCGATATGCAGCGCACGCTAAGAGACGAACTTGAACGCGACCCCATTGAGTTCCTCGCGCCGGAACGGCAACTCGAACCTAAGCTTGATCACGTTCGCAACACCATCTCCGAACTCGTCGGAGCCGACGCGACCGACATTGTATTCGTTCGAAACGCGACCGACGGTGTCAACGCGGTCTTGCGTTCTTTTCTATTCCTTCAAGGTGATGAAGTCGTCGTGACAAGTCACGGGTACAACGCTTGCAACAACGCGGCACGATTCGCCGCCCAGTCGCGTGGTGCCAATGTCCTCGTCGCCAATGTTCCATTTCCACTGCAGTATAGTTACGAAGTAGTCGAAGCGATCGAACGCACTTTTACGGCTCGCACAAAACTGTTGTTGGTGGACCACGTGACCAGCGCGACTGGACTTGTGTTTCCGATCAAGGCAATCGTTGAATCGGCACGTCGTCGAAATATCCGAGTGCTTGTCGACGGGGCACACGCAGCCGGTATGTTGTCGCTGAACCTCAACGAGATCAATGCCGACTACTACACCGCCAATCACCACAAATGGCTCTGTGCGCCAAAGGTATCCGGCTTTCTCTGGGTTCGGCGCGAGCTACAACCGGAGGTCCGCCCAACGATCATCAGCCACGCAATCAATCGACCTCGGCCTCATCGTTCGCAGTTCCACGCCGAGTTCGATTGGCAAGGAACGTTTGATCCAACTCCGATTCTTTCGGTCCCTGCGTCGATTGCGTTCTTGAAGTCGCTTTACCCAGGAGGGATTCCCGAGTTGATGGTGGCCAATCAAAAGCTGGCGATCGATGCGAGAGCATTGCTCTTGGAGACGCTCGGAATCGAAGAGCCTGCGCCGAAGGAGATGATCGGCAGCCTCGTCACGCTTCCGCTACCGTGTGCACCGGAGGACACCGAACGCGAAGGCGAGGATCCTCTTCAACAGATCCTTCGCGAACGCTACCGCATCGAACTGCCTGTGTTCCGCGGATTGCAACCAGGCTCTCGCCTACTTCGGATTGCGTTGCAGGCATACAACGATATTGACCAGATCCATCGACTCGCCGACGCGCTGCGCCGAGAGGTGCGATAACGTGACGGGAAACCTTTTTAGCAACCTACCTCGCCCGCTCCCTCAAGAGCTGGTCGATGTGCTACTCGAAAATCACAACGTACGCATCGAACGCATTGTTTCGACAGGTCACAGCAGTCCAAAAGGGTTCTGGTACGATCAATCCGAACACGAGTGGGTGGTCGTGCTGCAGGGGGAAGCAAAGGTGCGTTTCGCAGAGAAAGACGAACCGATACGTTTGCAAGCAGGTGACCACATCAACATTCCGGCGCACCAGAAGCATCGGGTTGAGTGGACGGCACCCAATGAATCGACCGTATGGCTAGCGGTGTTTTACCAGCCCTGAAGCTCGGGTTCCGAGACGTTTGTTTGTTATCGAGTAAGGCCAACGGCTCGCCGTGGAGGAATCAAGCAATCACTTCACAAGCAACAACAGTTGCGAGGGGAAATCCTCTACTACGCTTGCTGAAGCATCCGAATTGGCTGCAGGTACCGCTGAGGATTGCAAGATTCCCGAATCGACAACATCCGAGCTGAGCGGGATGAAGGAATACTCGGGATCAATCGACAATAAGCGACGATCGGCAGCAACAATATCTCGGGCCATTCCTGCATTACCATCCTGGCGAATCTTCGTGGGATCGAACTCGCGAAGCTCACCGACAGCCGCAAGCAATGGTGGCTCCGTTGCAATGCCAAGACCAACCGATGCGAACAACTCGGGGTTCGACATCAAGTGATTCATGAACCGATCGATTCGCTTGGCAGAGGCTTCGATGAAAAACAGTCTCGCTCCGTTCGTTGTCTCCGCTTTGGCAGAATCAATGACATTGGCACTCTGCAAGTGAGAGACCACTTCATTTCCCATTACACTGTTTTTACCCAAGCGAATGTCTGTCGATCGCAGTGCTTCTTGCAAAGCCAATTGGTCACGGCCTGCTTGGGTTAACTCCACCGAAAGTACAAGCACCACGTTCAGCGGCTGGCGATCAATCGAGGGAACTGCGGTCTTTGATGGCGATGAAGCGATGTTGTTAGAATCCGACCCAGTTGAACCGCTTGGCTTGATCCCCATGACCTTGGGTGCAACGGTTGGATCCTTGGTGATTTCCAAATCCGTGGTGACCTTGGATTGATTCGTGGCGATCGAAACAACGTCGGGAGTTCGGGGCTCCAGCGAGGAATCGACGGCAGGTGCTGTGTTGAGATCCGTACGGATGCGATCCTCAGCCGATGACTTGCTGTCAGCGTCAAGTTTCGCGATCGAGTTCCGGGGTGGAAGATTTGGTTCGTCTTGATTCCTAAACGTCACCGCAGCCAACATCGAGGCGGCGATCGCGAGAGCTGCCGCAATCCATTTGATGCGACTGGAACCATTGAACTTATTAGGTCCCTCTCTGAGAGTCGCAGGACTAAGTTTTGGACGGGCGTGACCGCTGCGATGTGATTCAGAAATCGCCGCGGCCACAATGCGTTCCGCCGCACCGGGCAACAGCTTTTGTTTTCGCAGTTCCGAAAAGCAAGATTGCAAATCTGTTCGAAGCATTTGCAGCTCTTCAAACTCCTGAGCCAATAACCCATCGACTGCGATCTCGCGATCGAAGTCGGCTTGCTCTTGGGCCGTCAGCTCGCCATCCAGGGCGGCACTGAGCAGCGTTTCACGATTATGGTTTGGTAGAGACATAGTGGCTCAAAGGGACCAAAATAGACAACAGATCATCCGTGTCAGAAGCGGGTTTTAACCGATTGACGAGGTCGAGGCATACGCATGATCGCGAACTTTCTTGAACGTCAATTCGTATGTGATTGGGATACGTCGGGAACGCAAAAAGTTCCGCAGTACTCTCTGTTTTTTGCGAAGCCATCAAAGTTGTGACAGGTTGTACCCAACAAAAGGTTGAAATTCAGCCAAATTATTAGGGTTCATTAATCCAGAGATGCGTCACCTTTTGCGGCCCCGGAAGGGGATTGGCCTGGCGTTTCGCCGCGATATCGGGCGGCTTCGAGGAATGATTCCAGCAAAACCTGAGCTGCAACCGCGTCAATTTGTCGAGTTCGAGAACTTTTTTTCTTTTTCTGACCTTCATGCATGCGCTGCTGCGCGGCCGAAGTGGTGAACCGCTCGTCAAACAACCTCACCGGTAAACCGGTCGTATCCCGCAACCAGACCGCGAATAACCTTGCTTCACGGCTTTTTGCGCTTTCTCCGCCATCGCAATGGATCGGTAGGCCCACCACAAAACCGCTGGCGGCTTCTTTCTTCGCCAATTCGCAAAAATACTTCCCGTCGGCTTGCTTGTCCGATACCGTGCGGATTTCTAGGGGGCTGGCGAGAATTCGCATCGGGTCACAGACGGAGATTCCGATCCGAACGGTTCCAAAATCGACTCCCAGCAACCTGCCGGTCGTTGGAAAGGGAGTTTCCGAAACGGCGTCACTCTGTGTTTTGGAGGAAACATTTGGTGAAGGCAAGGAATCTTTTTCGAGAGTCATCAAAGTCATCAACGAGTCATGAGCACGGAAACGGCCGGTACGAGCCTATGGTCCTAAGCCAGACGGCAGTGTACCGAGCTGAAGTCGATCGAACTCAAAATTTTGCAGCTCCATCGTTTTCGGGTTAGCCGTCATCCGTTTGCCCGCGACGCTCAATCCGGGCTGGCCAGTGGGCAACGTTTGGTTCAAGACGGCCGAACGTCCCGGAGATCCTTCGATGAGAAAAAGATCTTTTGCCGCCGAGTAAGATGCCCGGTCGGCCGTCCCACTAAACAAACCACGCTCGATCCTCGTTTGGAACGCCACGTTTCCGATCGATTCCATTTCCCAGGCGGCCGACGACGGAGCCCAGGGGCGAGTCGAATCGATGGCCAAGCGAAGGCGATCACAATCGAGTGTGGATTCTCCCAAACGCAAGCCTTTGATCAGCGCCACGTCGATCACTTCGTCCCACATCAGCACCCGACGGCCTGCGATTCGGACACCGGTATTGAACTCCAAGCTTTTTGAATTAAGGTCGGCATCCAGGGTTTGCTCGTAGGCAAGGTGAATGCCGAACATCGAGGCATCAGGATCGTTGGATGACTGAGTGAACTGGGGCGTCGGATTGGACTGAGTCCAAGCACGATACCAACCTGGGCCAGGGCCGCTGAGCAAGCCCGTTTCAGGCTTCATCGTTAATTGAGGCGCGGCGAGAACATGACGCGATTTGCGAAGTCCCGATGCCGTCAACTGGTTTGCCGTAATGAGCAGTGGATGAGCCGCTGAGCTGGTAATGGATACCTGATCAACCGTTGCTGCTTTTACGGATTCGACATCACGCACGCTGACACTTTGTTCAAGGACCATTTGCAGTTGATCACCTGTAATCTGCAAGTCCCAAACGTCGCGTTCGTCACCTGCGATGATCGTCGCGTGGATGTCCACGCCGTCGGTCAACGTCGCCGTTCGACCATCAAACACCATCTGGCCTTGCCAGCGGCACTTCGGCGCATTCACCCATTCAATGTTGGCCGGCTTCGGTTGAGAACTTCCGCCGAGTGCATCATTGCCCTTATCGATCATTTCGCGGCTCGCTTCCAAGGGCAACATTCCACCCTGCGAAACAATGGATCCCACTCGCGGCAACACTTGAGTTGGCAGTTGGAACTCACCCGCATCTTTGATCCACACGACGTTATCCGCCATGCGAACTTGAATGAGCGGGCCGATAAAAAAACCGTCTCCCAAATCGAACCTCGCCGGGCGATCGACCCCACTCCCGATTTGCAGCACATCACTTCCGCCACTGTCACTGAGCAATAGGCGATCTCCGGTGAGGACCGCTGGCAACGTTCCGTTTTGCATTTCGATTTCGTGATGAAGCGATACGTTGCCGACGACGGACAAATCACGCGCCGTGACGTCGCCACCGGACAATCGGAGTTTCGCGTTGATCGTGTCACCGTGAATACTCGGTCGAGACCGAGCGAGCGGAGTTGAATTGGTGGCTAACTTTGTCGTCGAAGGTTCCGCGCCCGGTTGCTTGACCCAACCACGAAGCGAGCCGTCGGCCTTGGCGGTGCTTGGGACTGATGGAACGCCGGCCGGTGTTTCAGGATCGACTTCAAAGTAGAGCTGCAGCAATCGTGTCGCGACAGCGATCATGGGCGTCTCAAGGCTCACCGCTCCCGTTGCTTGAAACTGTTTCGGAACGAGTCGAGTCTTCGCCTTCGAGGAAGCGACTTTCTCCGGTGCAATATTTGGTTTTCTAAGCTGTTGCAGTAATAACCTTGCGGAGTCGCACTGAAATGTTCCGCCGTCGGTCATCGTCGCCTCAACTTCACCATCGACTCGCAACGAAAGCTGCTCCGCGGATTGCAACTGCTCCAGCTTCACACCTCCGCTCCACTGCAATCGCTTGATCGGAACCTCCAAGCTACGTTCCACGTCCATTCCCCCTGGACCGATTGCATCGAAGGTCCCCAACTCTTTGGGATCGATGGGATTTATCAAGTAATTGATCTGACCAAACTGCCATCGAGTTCCTGCGTACGACACGAGCACTCCTGCAGGTCCACCCATACGAACCAGGTTCGATCGGGTGTCGAGTTCAATCTGCCCCGCAGCCAGTTCGGCATCGAAACTAGGGATCGATGCACGAGCGGGACGCCCGATGGCCACCATCGACAAGAGATAATTTTGAAGCTGGTCTCCTCGTTGTCGCTTCGCCAGGAGATCCGCGAATCGAAGGCGCAGTTGGTCGCAGACAAAGGTATCGGCGATCGTTGACGTCGCCGATGATTGGTGCCGCAACTCGACGCGATCTTGAAGCGTCAGTTCTCCCGTTGCGAATTGAAAGACGACTCGACCACCGCAACGAAGTGTCGCTAATCCCGGACCTTGAGCCACGCTCTTCTCAGCCATTGGTCTCGCGATGGGCGTCGGACGTCCTGGCTCAGTCACCGTTTGGCTTTCGGAGTCGTCATTGATATTGCCCCAAAGGCCGCCATCAGCAAGCGGAACGGAAAGCTCATCGAGATAAATTAATTCCAACCGATCAAGAATCGATAACGCGTTGTCACCAGCCGCATCGATGCCTCCTGCCGTGGCAAGGTGCAGCGTCAAGTCTCGCCCGGATACCTTGACGTCGCCAAGCTGCAAACGGATGGGCTGTGTCGTCCAGACTTTACGATGATCGATGCCAACTTCAGAGGCTTCAATGATGATACGCCGCGATCGCTTCTGAACATCGACTTGTTGATCGAAATGCAACGCACTTCTTTTGTCAACGTTATGAATCGTTACCGCACCAATCATGCGGCCACGTTCGATCGGCGGAGCTCCCCCGCTCATCACATCCAGCGATTCCGTGAACTTAATTTCGGCACCTTCGTTGGCTTCTAGAATTAGCGGCGAGTTGCCATTGATTCCCATCACCACCGAAACCGGCCAAAGCTTCCATTGGTCATCGCTCATCTGCTGCCAATTTTGAAACAGCAGCACGCCGTCGCGAGTTTGCAAGCGTTTGCAGTTCCCTCGTTGCCACGAATTCGGCGGGAACATCGCAACCAGCGTATCATCGGTTCTCAAAACTGGTGAAGCAGCCATCTTGATCGCTGGCAGCGCATTGGGTTCCACCCAGGCAACGAAGATCGATTGATAGGCGGCGCATGCGAGCCCTAAGACAAATAGGGCAGAGCAGTATTGAAAGAATCGTCGCAGCATGAAATCGCGAGCGGGCGGCCGTCACGAATCACGGCCGCGTGTGCTCCTCCCATCTCGATTTCGACTTTAGCAATCGTTCAACAAGTTCACGGACGCAGCCGGCGCCACCGGAAGACCTCAGTACCCATTTAGCCGCTTGCCGGACTTCCGGAGATGCATCCGCTGGCGCGACCCCGAGGGCCACATGACGCATGACGGCAAGATCAGGCAAGTCATCGCCGATATAGCAAACTTGCGAAGGCTCGACGCCGCACTGTTTCATCACATCGATCGCCGCAGGCAATTTTTCGTCAAAACCTTGGCGAACGTGGGTGATGCCCAACTCCGCGGCTCGAACGCGAACGATCTGACTGTTTCTCGACGTAATGATGCCGAACGCAAACCCGCTTTTTTGCCAAAGCTTGATCCCCAGTCCGTCTCGCACATGAAAAACTTTGGTCTCAACGCCCGCGTTGTCATAAATGATGCGACCATCTGTCATCACGCCGTCGACATCTGACAGGATCAATTGGATCGGCTCCGCGATCGTGATATCCGTTTCCACGAAAGAGGATTTGCTGAACGTCCGTGGCTGTCTTGGAACGCCGGTCTCGGCGTTGGCCCCGAGGGACGCGGAATCAATGTCTCGTTTATCGGCCAACGTTTAAGTTCTCCTTCGGAGACCGAGAATGTTTCTTGTGGACGGTGATTCTGGTTCGATGGAAGCAGCACCGTCGAGCGAGATCACGTCTGTGATATCAAGCAAACCCACTGGCTTCCCGTCCGTGTCAACGATGGGAAGTTCACTGATTCGGCGACTGGAGAGGATCTCGATCGCCTTCATCAACAATGTTCCTGATTCAATACGCTGGACCGATTTCGTCATCACGTTTGCGACTGGTCCGTCCAGCATCACATCTCGACGTGTTTCGAGCAATCTCGCCAAATCGCTGTCCGTAAATATACCGGCCAGTCGCCCATCGACGTCCAGCAGCATCACAGCTCCCGTTCGTCGTCCGTCGCGAGCCGTCGTCACCATCGTTTCGCGAACCGTTCCGGTTTCTGGCGCCGTTCTGCAAGCTCCAATCGGCCTCATGAAGCGATCGACCGGAGCTAACTTTTGACCCAAGCTGCCGCCGGGATGAAACTTGGCAAAGTCGCTGGCGACAAAACCGTTCAAGCGGCTGGCCAGCAGCGCGATCGCATCGCCCACGGCCATCATCACGGTCGTCGTCGTCGTCGGCGCAAGACCCAACGGATCGGCTTCATCATGTTTTCCAATCGCAACCACCACATCGGCCATGCGAGCGAGCGGGTTATCTTCGGTTGCCGTTAACGCAATCAATCCCGAAGAATATTCACGCAGGTGCGGAGCAATCCGTAGTACTTCATCGCTGCGCCCGCTGTTTGAAATCGCCCAAACGAGGTCGTCTGGCCCCAAACAACCCAGGTCCCCGTGAATCGCTTCGCTGGGGTGCATGAAGTGCGCGCGGTTTCCGGTGCTGCTGAGCGTGGCGACGAGTTTCTGGCCCACCAATCCCGCTTTGCCGACACCGGTCACAACCACGCAGCCGCTACAGTCCGCGGTTCGCTGGGCCGCTTCCACCGCTGCTGGCGACAACGTTTCGGCGACCTTTCGCAGCGCCGCTGCTTCGTCCGCAATCACTTGTCGAACGAATCGCAGACGATCGATCGGCATCCAATGGGTTTGTTGGCAAGAAACAGGTTGGCAAGGAACAGGTTGGCAAGGAACAGGCACGCCGCGTCATCCATGACAGAGGCTGGAGAAACACTTTATCGACCGCCGGGAACGATACCCGCTGATCGACTCGCGTCACAAGAGTAACCGGCTTGAGAACCCCCGGAAAATCAGTGCAAATGCTAGCGTGTGGGATCACCGCTCGATTTTTTGTAGCTTCACGTTCCCTTCACGGTGGTCTGCCACACTTTCGCTTAGGAACCGCAATAAATCGATCATCCTTCGGGTATGAAGGCTCGGTGAAGTTCCATTTCGTCGCGGACGGTCGTGCGACGGAGCAGACCTACATTCGCAGACGCGGTGCTGAGGCCCAACCAAGGTCGCCAGATGACACCACGGTCAAAACACCGATCGAACACGGGGTGAATTTTGCTCCTGTGTTTCCCATGCTTACGATCAACCATGACGGAAAGATTGATCGTGCGGCGCGTGGCAGTGGCCTGATGAAAATAACGGAATTTGGGATGCGGTGCGGCTTGTCGTACGCCGGCATCGTCTACTGGATTTTAAGGGGCAAGGTCAAACTTGTTCCGACCAGCTATTGAGGCATGGCGGTACGCACCTTGCGAATTGCGGGTGAGAAGGTCAAGTTGTGGCCAGATACGAGGGCCAAGGTACGGTTCCCGTTTTCCGGATGATTCAAGAATACAGAGATAGAGATGCCTCTTTTAAACGTTGTCGGTGTGGGTGAATTCGAAGTGCCAGCGGGCAAGCGTCTCGTCAACGCATTGGTCGAAGATGCGGGAACGGACCAGTTGCATGCTTGCGGTGGCGCGGCGCGCTGCACGACTTGCCGCGTCCAGTTTGTCGCCGGTGAGCCCGAGCGAATGACCCAGGCCGAGAAGGATACGCTTGCCGCAAGGCAGATCACCGAAGCAGGCATTCGTCTCAGTTGCCAGATCACATGTGATGACGACATGACCGTCGAATTGATCAGCCGTTTTGAAGGAAGTGGGCGAAAAGATCAAGGCGGGAAGCCCGCAGAAAGCATTCAGCCCGAAGCGGTTTGGGTGACCAAGTAAGCGTGTTGTTTTTGCGGTCTTGAAGCGGACTCCCACCGTCGTTCGCGGTCGAGGTGCAATGGTTGGTTCAGCGTCGCTGGCGTCGAGCAGTCAGTTTGGAGCACTCAGCTCCGCTGATCATCAGTCAGCTCCGCTGATCATCAGTCAGCTCCGCTGATCATCAGTCAGCTCCGCTGATCATCAGT
>Ga0105050_10005670_pt1 | contig 15894 bp, 13 predicted proteins | sample FRY01_FD_78088 | JGI IMG/M metagenome (GOLD analysis project Ga0105050, IMG submission 78088) | Freshwater microbial communities from Lake Fryxell liftoff mats and glacier meltwater in Antarctica - FRY-01 | ecosystem: Environmental > Aquatic > Freshwater > Ice > Glacier meltwater ... | reverse complement strand
TCCTTGTCCCGCACCGCGCGAAACTCGTCAGTCGGGTGCCAGTTGGGCCAGGTGCTACCCGTCGCCAGCGCGTGGCCGAGGCGGAACATCGGCACCCCGCGCTTGGCCAGGCTGAAATGGTCCGAACGATAATAGCCGCCACGCTCGGGGAAGCTTTCGGGGCTCATCGTCAGGCCCATCGTTGCCATCACCAGCGCGAGGATCGCGGTCAGTTCGGACTTGTCGCCGCCGCTGGCCGAAATGTCGCGGGTCGGGCCGGTGGGAGCCAGCCCGTCCATGTTGACCCCGCCCACCGCCTGCGCGAGCGGGAACGGCGGATTGCGCGCGTACCATTCGGAACCGAGCAAGCCCGATTCCTCCAGCGTCACCGCAAGGAACACCTGGCTCCGCGGCGTGCGCCCCGCCCTGGCTCGACGACGCCATAGCCGACGAACACCATCTCGCTGTCGGCGAGGCGCGTCCTGGGTGTCACCCGATAGCTTCCGGCGACATATTCGGAGCCATAGGCAAAGCTGAGCGGAACCTTGCCGCCGGTCACTTTCAGCGGCGAGGCATTGCCCGCGGTGATCTCGACCGTCGGCACTTCCTGAAACCACTGGCCCTTGTTGCCCGGTTGCAGCCCTGCCGCCTTGAACCGGTCGACGATCGCGGCGATTGTGCGATCTCCCGCCGCAGTGCCGGGTGCGCGGCCCTCGAACCTGTCGGACGACAACTCCGCGACGACCGCGCGCATTGCCGCTTCGGGGACCACTGGGACGGCCAGCGTGGCTGGCGGCGCTTCGCCGGTCATGGCGGTGGTGGCGCAACCGGCGCGCGCCAGTGCGAATAAGGGCGGAACAGAGCGGATCATCGGGCGACCTTGCGTAACCGGCTAGGTGCGCAGTCACTGGCAGAGCGCACGGTAACCGGCACGCACGCCGGTTGATACTGTCACTGCGAACGGGCATCGCGATTGCATGGCGCACCCGCTCCCCGACTGGCCCGGCGCGATTCAACGTGCGCGCGCTTATGCGCCGTTCCTCGCCGACGCGCTTGCACGGCTCCCCGAGCTGGGCGAAACGCTGGCCGCAGGGGGCTGGGACGAAGCGCTGGCCATGGCACGAGGTGCAGGCACCGACGCGCCCGACTTGTCCGCTGCGCTGCGCCGTGAACGGCTGGCGCTGGCGCTGGCGCTGGGGATCGGCGATCTGGCCGGGGCGCTGCCGCTGGCCCTTGTCACGGCCGAACTTTCCGCCTTTGCCGATCGCGCACTCGACGCCGCGATTGGCGAGGCGATCCGACGCCGCGCGCCCGATCTGGAACCCACCGGCTTTTCGGCCATCGCGCTGGGAAAACACGGCGCACAGGAGCTCAACTACTCGTCCGACATCGATCCGATCCTGCTTTACGATCCCGAGCGCCTGCCGCGCCGCGCGCGCGACGATCCGGGTGAGGCGGCCGAGCGCGTCGCGCGCGCGGTGGTGGAGTTGCTTCAGCGCCAAACCGACGAGGGCTATGTGTTTCGCGTCGATCTGCGGCTGCGTCCGGCCAGCGAAATCAGTCCTCCGGCGATCCCGTTCGAGGCCGCCATTACCCATTACGAATCGAGCGCGCTGGCGTGGGAGCGCGCTGCCTTCATTCGCGCTCGTGCCGCAGCAGGCGATGTTGCGGCGGGCGACGCATTTTTGCGCGCGATCCGTCCGTTCGTCTGGCGGCGCAGTCTCGACTTCGGCGCGATCGACGAGATCGGGCGGCTGACCACACGAATCCGCGATGCCTATGCCGGGGGGCAGACAGTCGGCCCCGGCTACGATCTCAAGCGCGGGCGCGGCGGCATCCGCGAGGTCGAGTTCTTCGCCCAGACCCACCAATTGATCCATGGCGGACGCCGCCCCGAGCTGCGCCTGCGCGGCACCCGCGCCGCGCTCGACGCGCTGGCTGCGGCTGGGCTGGTCACCATGGCCGATGCTACGCTGCTGGGCGACAGTTATGACCGGCTGCGCGTGCTCGAGCACCGGCTGCAAATGGTCGCCGATCAACAAACGCACAGCCTCCCCACCGATCCCGCAGCGCTCGACACGGTCGCCCGGCTCGACGGGCTGGAAAACGGAACCGCGCTTGAGGCCGAGCTGGCCGCAATCTCCGAAGCGGTCGGCGAACGGTTCGACGCGCTGATCGAAAGCTATGGCAGGGCGGCGCACCCGCCTGTAGCGCCGGTTCTGGCGAGCGTCACACCGGGCGACCCAGCGCTGGAACGGCGAATCGCCGGATGGACCGGCCAGTTCCGCGCGCTGCGGAGCGAGGAGTCGCGTGCCGCCTTCGCCCGCATCCTGCCAGCCACGCTCGAAGCCTTCGCCAACGGCCCCGATCCCGAACGCGCGCTGACCCGCTGGGAGCAACTGCTCGCCGCGCTGCCGAGCGCGATCAACGTGTTCCGCCTGCTCGAGGCGCGGCCCGCGCTGCTAGCGCTGCTGGCGCGGGTTCTGGCGCACGCACCCACGCTGGCGGATGAGCTGGCGCGGCGTACCGAATTGCTCGATCCGCTGATCGACCGGAGCGCCTTCGACCTGCCGGGAACCGTCGCCGAAATCGCAAATACCCTGCGGCGCGGCGAAAGCGACGAGGACTATCAGGGGCTGCTCGACCGGGTCCGCCGGGAAATCGGCGAGCGGCGGTTTGCGCTGGGCGTCCAGCTTGTCGAAGGATCGAGCGATCCGCTGGCGGTGGCCGGGGCGCTGTCGCGGGTCGCCGAGGCCGCAATCGAAGTGCTCGGCACCGCGGCTGTCGCGGAGTTCGAGGCGGTTCACGGGCGCGTCCCAGGCTCGGCCATCGCGGTCCTGGGGCTTGGTCGGCTGGGCGGCGGCGCGCTGACCCATGCCTCCGATCTTGACCTGGTTTTCCTGTTCTCGGGCGGGCACACCGGCGAGAGTGACGGTGCCCGCCCGCTCGGCGCGACGCTGTATTTCAATCGCCTGGCGCAACGGATTATCGCCGCGCTGTCGGTCCCGACTGCGGCGGGCGCGCTGTATGAGATCGACGTGCGGCTGCGTCCCTCGGGCGCGCAAGGGCCGATTGCGGTAAGCCTGAGCAGCTTCGAACGCTATCAGCGCGAGGATGCCTGGACCTGGGAACACATGGCGCTGACCCGCGCCCGCCCGGTGTTCGGCTCGGCCGAGGCCCGCGCGGCGCTGGATCGAATCGTCGCGGACGTCCTTTCCATCCAGCGTGATCCGGCCAAGCTGCGCGCCGATGTGCTGGCGATGCGTGGCGAGATGGCGGCGCACAAACCGCCACGCGGGGCGCTCGATGCCAAGCTGTTGCGCGGTGGGCTGGTCGATCTGGAATTCCTCGTCCACTTCGTCCAGTTGCGCGAGCAGGCCGGGTTTGATCCCGATCTGGGCACGGCCATCGACGCGCTGGTCGCGGCTGACCTTCTGCCTTCGTCACTGCGCGCCGCACACGATCTGATGACCCGGATGCTGGTCGCCGGGCGTCTGTTCACGCCCGATGCCGGATTCCCGCCCCCAGCCAGCCGCACCGTGGTAGCCAAGGCGGCCGGGGTCGCCACATGGGACGGACTGCTTGACGAATTTGCCAAGGCGCGCGAGGCGGTCGCGCTGGCCTGGGCCGGGGTGTTCGGCGAAGAACTGGAGACAGGCGAATGAGCAAGCAGGCAGATGTGGGCGACATGCTGCCCGAAGTTGCGCTGACCGGTGCGGATGGCGCAGCGGTTTTGCCCTCGGCGTTTCGTGGCAAGCCGCTGGTACTGTTCTTCTATCCCAAGGACAACACGCCGGGCTGCACCACCGAGAACAAGGACTTCTCCACGCTGTCGGGCGAGTTCGCCAAGGCCGGGGTCGTGCTGCTGGGGGTGAGCAAGGACCCGCCCGCCAGGCACGCCAAGTTCACCGCCAAGTACGGCCTGACCGCCCCGCTCGCCTCCGACGCGGAGACCGCCGGACTTTCAGACGCGCTGGGTATCTGGGTCGAGAAGTCGATGTACGGGCGGCAGTACATGGGAATGGAGCGCACGACCTATCTGGTCGATGCCGCAGGGCGGATCGTGCGGGTCTGGCGCAAGGTGAAGGTCAAAGGCCACGCCGACGAGGTGCTGGCGGTGGCCCAGAACCTGTGACGGAAACCGGCATTTGATCGAGACCGAAAGTGTCGCCGCCGCAATCCGCACCGCGCTGCTGACTGGCGAGCCCACCGCCAAAGTCATGGCGACGCGCAAGGTGGCGCGCAAGTGGCGGCTGGGGCGTTTGGCCTTTGCGTTCGATACCGCCATGCCCGAGCGTCCGGCCCGGCCCAAACAGCCGCTGCTGCTGCGCCCGCGCGACATGCCCCGGCGCGGCAAGGGCGGATCGGAACGCGGGCGGACTGCGCTGCTCCACGCGCTCGCGCATATCGAGTTCACCGCAATCGACCTGGCGCTCGACATGGCCGGGCGCTTCGGCGGCGCAGAAGGGCCGAAGTTCGTTGCGGACTGGCTGTCGGTCGCCGCCGACGAGGCGCTGCACTTCGCTCTGCTCGAACGTCGGCTGCGCGCGTTCGGCAGTCACTATGGCGCGTTGCCCGCGCACGACGGGCTGTGGGAATCCGCGCAGATCACTCGCCATGACGTGCTGGCCCGGCTCGCCATCGTCCCGATGGTGCTTGAAGCGCGTGGGCTCGATGTCACGCCGGTAACCGTCGAGCGCTTCCGAATCGCCGGGGACGAGGCCACCGCACGGGTGCTGGAGCGGATATATTCGGACGAAATCCGCCATGTGCGGTTCGGCACAGCGCACTTCGCAAGGGTGTGCGAAAGACGCGCACTACCCCCCGTCGATACGTGGCGCAGCCTCGTCGCGGCGCACTTCACCGGCTCCATTAAGCCGCCGTTCAACGACTCGGCGCGGCTTACAGCCGGTTTACCGCGCGAATTCTACGCCGGTATTGCTTTGTAAGGCACAGCCCCGGATACCCAATGCACGAGATGGGCGGGGGGTTCCGATCTATCTCCGGATTATTTGCCAGCGCTTCCCCAGGTTGCGCCGGAAGCGTCCATTATTTGGGTTGCAGCGGTTCAAGGTGTTGGATTTTAAGCCAACGCCGGGAACGCGGGATAGAACGAGAACCGGGTCGCGCATGATTTTTTCTTTTAACCGCACGGTCCGTCCTTTGTCGCGAAGGACTCTGGGCGCGCTTGCCGCGCTCGCCGCGACGGTCTCGGCCAGCCCAGCGCTCGCCAATTCCAGCGCCACCGCCGACATCGCCGCGCCGCTTCGTTCGGCTCAAGGTGAAAAGGCATCGGCCCTTGGCGGACGCGACGAGCAGTTCCGCAACCTGTTCGCCAGCTGGCAGTCTTCAGATACCACTGCCTCCCCCGCCATCCGCAGCGCCGTTTCGATCCCGTCGCGGATGCCGGTCGAAGGCGTTCGCCTCACCAGCGATTACGGTATGCGCTGGCACCCGGTCAGCGGCGGTCGCCGTGCCCACAAGGGCGTCGATCTCGCCGGGCCAACCGGCACCCCGATCCATGCGACCGCGGACGGACTGGTCGCCAGGGCTGACTGGTTTTCCAGCTATGGCCTGTACGTCCAGCTCGAGCATGGCGGCAATCTTCAGACCCGCTACGGCCACATGTCGCGGCTCAATGTCGGGGCCGGACAGCGGGTCAGGAAGGGCGACGTGATCGGCTACCTCGGCTCGACCGGGCGCTCGACCGGTCCGCACCTTCACTACGAAGTCCGCATCGCGGGCGAAGCAGTCAACCCCGTTCCCTACATGCAGGCAGGCGAGTTCCAGCAGGCTTTTGCCGCGAACAATGCCCCCGTTGCCGCCATCGGTCAGGGCGGCCCCGAGTAAGCTTAACCGGCAGCACGAGATTCAGTTACGCATCGGAGAGGGTGCGAACCAAGGGAAGGCGGCAGTCCATAAGGACGCCGCCTTTTCCTTTGAGTCCTCCCATTGGCATTGGAGCCGCACCGGGCCTCGACAGGGCCGAGACAGCGCCAGCTTGGTGCCACTTTTGCTTGGCCCTATTTAATCGAACGGTTAAGCTCCTCTTCTGAATCGCGGCGGGCCAACCGTTCGCGTCCGGGAGAGATCATGCATCCGTTCATCCACGCCCGCACCAATCCAGCAAAGCCTGCGATCATCATGGCGGGAAGCGGCGAGACCATCACCTATGGCGAACTCGACGCGCGCTCGAACCAGGTGGCGCATCTGCTCCGGGCGCGCGGGATCGGGATCGGCGATTGCGTGGCGATGTGTCTGGAGAACCATCCCTGGTTCTTCGTGCTGGCCTGGGGGTTCCAGCGCGCCGGGGTCCACTTCGTCGCCATCTCCAGCCGCCTGACCGCGCCCGAAGTTACCTACATCCTCGAAGACAGCGGCGCAAAGCTGCTGTTCGGTTCGGCCTATCTGGCCCCGGTGCTCGATACGGTGGCGACGCTGGTGCCCAAGGTGCCGCAATTTCGGTTCGACGCACCTGGTGAGAGCAGCGCCGAGGCCGCGCTGGCTGCCATGCCCGATACGCCCATTGCCGACGAGCGCGCGGGAACCGACATGCTCTATTCGAGCGGCACCACTGGTCGGCCCAAGGGCGTCAAGCTCCCTCTGCCCGAAGATCCGGCAATCGATGCCACCACGGTGCTCGTCCAACTCACTCTGATGGCCTATGGGATCAAGCCCGAGGCGATGTATCTCAGCCCCGCCCCGCTCTATCACGCCGCGCCGCTGCGCTGGTCGATGGCGATCCACAAGATCGGCGGGACCGTGGTGGTGATGGAAAGGTTCGATCCCGAAGACGCTCTGGCCGTCATCGAGAAGTACAAGATCACCGACGGGCAATTCGTCCCAACGCATTTCGTGCGGATGCTCAAGCTGCCGGCCGAAACGCGCGCGCGATACGACGTCTCCACGCTGCGCTGCGCGATCCATGCCGCGGCACCCTGCCCGGTGCCGATCAAGCGCGCGATGATCGAGTGGTGGGGGCCCGTGCTCTACGAATATTATGCCGGGACCGAGGGTAACGGCAGCACGTTCATCACCAGCCCCGAGTGGCTGAACAAGCCCGGCTCGGTCGGCAAGGCCTTGTCCGGCGTGTTGCGAATCTGCGACGAGGCAGGCGACGAGGTGCCGCGCGGAACCGAGGGACAGGTATTTTTCGAACCGACCGACCCGGCCGCCAAGGCGTTCGAATATCACAACGATCCCGCCAAGACCGCCGATTCGCGCAACAAGCACGGTTGGACCAGCCTGGGCGACATCGGCTATCAGGACGAAGACGGTTACCTGTTCCTGACCGACCGCAAGAGCTTCATGATCATCTCGGGCGGGGTGAATATCTACCCCCAGGAGATCGAGAACCTGCTCATCACGCACCCCAAGGTGGCTGACGCGGCAGTGATCGGCGGACCCGAACCCGACATGGGCGAACAAGTGGTGGCGGTGGTCCAGCCGCTCGATTGGGCCACATTTGAACGAGAGGGGGCGGGACCTGCGCTAGCCGATGAATTGCGCGAATACCTCGCGCCTCAGCTCTCGCGTCTGAAAATGCCCAAACGCATCGATTTCCGCGAAGCGCTGCCGCGCGAGGCGACCGGCAAGCTCTACAAGCGCCTGCTGCGCGACGAATACTGGGCTGCCGCGAAAGCCGCGACAGAAGCAGGGACGGCCTGATGGCGTCTCTCGCCGCCGCGCCCGTTGCATCGCCCGAAACCGCTCGCGCGGTGATCGACCCCAGGGCCTACGCCGCCTGGGACCCGTTGCTCGACCTGTTCGATTCGATCCGCAGCGATACCCCGGTGCTCTGGATCGAACCGCCCGGCGGCGATATCGAGCCGTTCTGGCTGGTCACCCGCTACGACGACGTGATGCGGATTTCCAAGGACAATACCGGCTTCTTGAATGCTCCTCGCCCGACCGTGTTGACCAGCAAGCAGGGCGAGGCGCTCGCGCGCGCGGTCACCGGCGGCAGCCCCAACCTGGTCAGTTCGCTGGTATCGCTCGACGCGCCGATCCATCCCAAGCTGCGGCGACTGACGCAGGACTGGTTCATGCCCAAGAATCTTGCCCGGCTCGAGGCAGACATTCGCATGCTGGCCGGGCGCACGGTCGATCGCCTGCTCGCCGCCGGAGAGGTGGTCGATTTCGTCAAGCTCGTGTCCGCGCCCTATCCGTTGCATGTGGTCATGCAGATCCTCGGTGTGCCGGAGGAGGATGAGCCGCGGATGCTGTTCCTGACCCAGCAGATGTTCGGCGGGCAAGACGAAGACCTCAACAAGTCGGGCGTCGCCAACCTGCCGCCCGAACAGCTGCTGCAAATCGTGGTCGGTGCGGTGCAGGATTTCGAACGATATTTCGACGGGATCGCCCAGGCCCGCCGTGCCAACCCCACCGGAGATGTCGCCAGCGTGCTCGCCAACGCGACAGTCGACGGCGAACCGCTCAACCCACGCGATCTTGCCGGTTATTACATCATTCTGGCCGCCGCCGGACATGATACGACCTCGGCCTCGACCGCGGGGGCGATGCTCGCCTTGTCTCGCGATCCGGAGCAGTTTGCGCGGGTTCGCGCAGACCGCAGCTTGTTGCCGGGCATTGTCGAAGAGGCGATCCGCTGGACCACGCCGGTCCAGCACTTCATGCGGATGGCGGCGCGAGACACCGTGATCGCGGGCGTGCCGATCGCGGCAGGCGACTGGTTGATGATCAACTATGTCGCGGCCAACCATGATCCAGCGCAGTTCGAGAACCCGCGCCGGTTCGATGCGGCCCGCAACCCCAACCGTCACCTCGCCTTCGGTGCAGGCGCGCACCAGTGTCTGGGGCTTCACCTCGCGCGGCTGGAAATGCGAATCCTGTTCGAGGTGCTGCTCGACCGGGTTGCGACGGTTGCACCAGCCGGCGAGGCAAAACGCGCCAGTTCGACCTTCGTTGGCGGGCTCAAGACCCTTCCGCTGCGGATCGGCGCGGCTTGAAGATGCGGGCTCCGGGGCGGGAACCGGCATCGCTCGCGCAGCGTTGATGCCAGCCGAAAGGGGCCGCACTTGCGCCGCCGTCAAGGCTGGGTAACACTGCGACGATGGGACGTCCTGAAGAACCGGGGGGCAAGCCGCCCTCGCCCACCCAGTCGTCGTTGGGTTTCGCGCTGATCGTCGAGGACGATCCGCTGCTCGCGCTCGGGCTCGAACAGGCTTTGCTCGATGGTGGGGCGGAACGCGTGGCGGTCTGCGCGAGCGTGGCGGCGGCCATGGCCGAACTGGAAGCGCTCCGGCCCGACATCCTCATACTCGATGTGAACCTGGCGGATCGCGACGACGGCTGGACGCTGGCCGAGCTGGTCGTGTCGCTCAACCCGCGTCCGCCCGCGATCGTATTTTCGACCGGCTCTCCCGAGCGTATCCCTGAGAAGGTTGCAGCGCTCGGCGCGGTCATGGCCAAGCCTTACGATCCTGCCGCGCTGGTGGCGGTGCTTCGCGCACAGGCGCACAAGCCAGGCTTGCTCCAGCGGCTGCGCGAGGCGCTTTCCTGACAAACCCACCCCGCAGGTCGAAAAAAAAGGCCTCCGCACGGTGGCGGAGGCCTTCGGGATCGTATCACAAGCCGTTTGGACGGGAGGGGGGTCTCGGCCGGTGACAGTGGTAAAATGACTGTCTGGAAAATCGGTTCCGCCCTGTCGGAAAATTTTCTTGAAAAAACTCGCAACCCATTCGGAACCGGCGAAATGCTTTTTTTTACAGGTAGGGTCGACTGGCGGTGATAGGAGCATCATACCGCGCAAAATCGCGCGCTGCGTCGAGGTCGGCGACATGAATTTCGGCCTGGGTCCAGCCGATCAGATTGGCACTGCGCAGGGTTTGCATGGTCCGGTTGGTATGGACCAGTGACAACCCCAGCATGTCGGCGATCTGGGTCTGCGTGATGCTCAAGGCCACGGTCGTTCCCCGGGCCATGCCGGTCTCCATCGCGCGCTGGACAAGAAAGACCGCCAGATAGGCAATCCGCTCGCTGGCGCTGCGCTGGCCCAGCGCGACGAGATGATCCTCCAGCGCTTGCTCCTCCCTGGAAGCCAGCCACACTACGTCATAGGCCAGATCGGCGTGTTTGCCGATGAATTCGGGGAACCGTTCGCGCGAGAAGATGCACAGGGTGGCCGGGGTCAGCGCCTCGACGCTGTGTGACAGCGGCTCGCCCATCGCTGCCTGCAACCCGACGAGATCGCCCGGGAACATGAAGTTGACGATCTGCCGCCGCCCGTCCTCAAGCAGCTTGTAGCGCATCAGCACCCCGTCGAGCAGGGTGAAGACATGTGCGCTACGCAGACCCTGGATCAGAACCTCGGCCCCGCGATCGATTTTAAGCTCGCCCTGCTTGAATGCCTGCATCCATTCGAGCTGGACGGGATTGAGCGGACGCAGGCCCGCGCATTGCCCCAGTGGGCATTCCGCACAAGCGATCCGCCCTGTTTCGCTCGACGATGCCATCACGAACTCCCTTGTTTCTGCAATGGGACAAGCGTGCCCCGGCATCTATGTCAAATGTTGACGCAGGGTCGAACCGGTATCGCTAAAAACGATCTCAAGGTCGCGCGTATGCCGCGCTGCCGGGAGGGTCGACCAATGGCATCGCATCGCGCAACCATTCTTGTTGTCGAGGACAGTGTTCTCGTTGCTATGGCGGTTGAGGCAGTGCTGACCGATCGCGGTTACGATGTCATCGTGGCAGGCAGCCTTGCGGCTGCACGGCAGCGGCTGCGCCAGGCAACCATCGCGGCCGCACTGCTCGATGTGAACCTGCCCGATGGAAATTCGCTCGATCTGGCACGCGAATTTGTCGCGCTCACAATTCCCGTGGCGATTTGTTCTGGGATAGATTCCGGTTCGGTTCCGGCCGGTTACCCGCCCATAGAGCGCTTCGACAAGCCGATCGCCCCAGAACGACTCGCCGATTGGGTTGATGGTGTCCTCCGACCATCTGCGGCCTTCAGGTCGTAGAATAACCGAAAGCGGCACTGGCGGAGGAACGATTGCGCGGCTAGCGCGTTGGGCCAGAGTTCGCGAATCCGGGAAGGGAACTAGATGTCGCTTGGCGCAAGGGTAGCCACCAATTTGCCGTATCTGCGGCGCTATGCGCGCGCGCTGACCGGTTCCCAGTCGACCGGAGACGCCTTTGTGCGCGAGACGCTCGAGGCGGCACTCGCCGACGAAGATTTGCGCCAGATGATCGGCACCGGCCGTTCGGAGCTTTACCGCGCCTTCAACAAGGTCTGTGCAAGCGGCTTCATCGACGTTGCGCCGATCGACGCCGTCGGCAGTCACGAGAGTGCCGCACAGGCGCGCCTCTCCACGATTGCGCCGCTTAACCGTCAGGCGCTGTTGCTTACCACGCTCGAGGATTTCTCGATCGACGAGGCGGCCTTCGTCATGGATCGCCAACCCGCCGAAGTCGAAGCGCTGATCCAACAGGCAATCGACGAGATCGACCGCGAATCGACCACCTCCGTGTTGATCATCGAGGACGAGCCGCTGATTTCCATGCAGCTCGAAGATCTGGTTCGCTCGCTCGGCCATGATATCTGCGGCATGGCGGCGACCCGCACGCAGGCGCTTGCAATTGTCGCCGAGCAGACCCCCGGGTTGGTGCTGGCGGATATCCAGCTCGCCGATGGCAGCTCCGGGCTCGATGCAGTTGACGACATCCTGAATATCGCCAGCGTGCCGGTTATCTTCATCACCGCCTACCCCGAACGCCTGCTGACCGGTGACCGGCCCGAGCCGACCTATCTTGTCACCAAGCCGTTTCAGGAATCGACCGTGCGCGCTGCGATCAGCCAGGCGCTGTTTTTCGGATCGAGCCGTCCGCTGAGTTGAGTGGTGTTTTGCGGCCCACAGCGGCCATGGAACCTCAGCAAAGCTGACGGGTCTATTTGCCCTCGCGCAGAGCAAATGCGCCGGGATTGCGGACCGGCAGGATCAAGGCGCAGCGCACGCCTGCCGGTTCGAAGCGCAGATCGACCGGGTTTTGCAATTCGTGCGCGACGATCTTTTCGATAAGTTCGGTGCCGAACCCCCGCTTGCGGTCTTGGGTAACGGGCGGCCCCCCGCTCTCGGCCCATTCGATCCGCGCGAGATCCTGGGTGATGAGGTTCCAGGATATCGCTACCCGCCCCTCGGGTACGCTCAGCGCGCCATACTTGGCCGCGTTGGCTGCCAGTTCGTGGATCGCCAGACCCAGCGAGAGCGCATCGTTGGGAGCAAGGTCCACATCGGGCCCGCTCAGTTCCAGACAATTTTCGGTGGTTTGTGCGTAGGGCGCGAGTTCGGCGTTGACCACGCTGCGGATTGGAGTGGCGCCCCACTCCGATTGGGTCAGCAGGTCGTGTGTCGCCGATAACGCGCGGATACGGCCCTCAAGGCTGGTCGCAAAGCTGTCGAGATCGGTCGCCCGGCGCTTGGTCAGCGACACGATCGACAGCACGTTGGCCAGCGTGTTTTTGACCCGATGATTAAGCTCGCGGGTCAGCGAATTGCGGATCGAAGCCTGTTCTTCGAACCAGGCCACCGCCTGCCGATCCTGCGCCGCCTTGCGAGTCACCAGCCGGACCATAACGAGCAGCAGACTCGCCACCAGCAGCCCGGCCAGCAACGTCACAATTGACAGCGCGGTCAAGGTCGCGGGTTGAGTCGATTCCACCACCAGCCACCAGCGATGATTGGCGATGGTTACTGCCTTCGTCGCGGTATTTCCTGATGGATCGGCGACGGCAATCTCGGCCATCAGGCTGGCGTCGGCGGGACTGGCGTCGAACAGTTTTATGCCGGTCTCGCCGACATTTTCCAGGATCAGCGCATTGTCGAGAAACTCGCGCGCATCGAACGGGCTGTAGAGGAAGCCGCGAAGCACGCGGGACTGGTCGGCATCGCGCCCGAACACCGGCATGAAGATGACAAAGCCCGGTTTGTCGCTTCCGGGCAATTCCTGCCACAGTACGACCTTGCCCGATGCGGTGGGCCGCGAATAGCGCTGCGCATCCTGCATCGCTTTGCGGCGGACAGCTTCCGAATACAGGTTGACGCCCAGCACCCGACGGTTTCGTTCGCTGTCGGGCTGGAGATACATTACCGGGACGGCGTAGGACTGGTCGTCGGTCGGTAACGGTCGGATCGTGAAGGTCGATTGGTAATTGCGACGCATCTCGGCCTGAGCCGCAGGAATATCGGACTTTTCGATCCGCACCGCCCAACCAATCCCGTCGCCTCCGCGATAGTCGGTGTCGAGCCTGAGCTGGGCGACATAGGTCTGGAATACCGGCGCGGCGACCCGTTGATGGGTCGCGAAAACCGCCGCCCCGGCGCGCAGGTAGGCTGCGTGAGCGTTGGCCCGCCGTTCGAGTGCCGAGGCGATCACTTGCGCGGTCTGGGTGAGCCGCTCGGTGCGGCGCTTTGTTTCCGTGCTTTCGATTGCGGCGACGCTGACGAGGGTCAACCCCGTGATCAGCGCGAAGATGCCGACCGGTGCAGCGCGCGGCGAGGCTTCAAACCAACGCAGGATTCCCGCCGCAGGTTTCCGACCCCGTGAAGCCGGCCTGGAAAGATCGGTGCTGGCCATGTGCGCGGTTCTTGCCTCGAGATAGGATCGACGGCAAGGCTGCCGGCCCGATAAGTCGTTGTTTCATCCGCGGGTGCCCGCAAAAGTGCATTGCTGGGAACCTTGGGGAGGGGGTTTCGTTCCGAACTTGCAACCATCGTCCCCTCCGGACAGGTGCTGTCAGCCTCGCGCATGGAATAATGGTCTGCTATGCACCCAGCAGGGCGCGCTATATTGCGGGGAGGCGAACGATGAGCGAGTGGTGATTAAAAAGGAATCCAGGACCATCGGCCACGAACACATCAAACGCGGCCGCCAGCCCGCGCCTGATTGGGCGTCGGGCCTGCGTAGTTTGTACAATTCGGTCGTAGAAGAGCCGCTCCCTGACAGCTTTGCCAAGCTGCTGGACGATCTCGATAACGCCGATGTCTGACGAGCCGGAACCACAACCTGCCAAGGTCACGCCTGGAACCGGTCCCAATGCGGCCAGTTTCAAACGCGAACTGACGGGCGTCATCCCGCACTTGCGCGCTTTTGCGCGCGGCCTGTGCGGTCGTCCCGATGTGGCCGACGATCTGGTTCAGGAGGCCCTTCTCAAGGCTTGGGCGGCACAGGAACGGTTCGAGCCGGGCACATCGATGCGCGCCTGGACCTTCGTGATCCTGCGCAACGCCTATCTCACCGACATGCGCCGCAACCGGTTCCGCGCCGACTACGACGAGACGGTCGCGGAGCGTATTTTGGTGGCGCCTGCCGGACAGGAAGGGCCGCTGCATCTCTCCGACATGCACCGTGCGCTGCTAACCCTGCCGCCCGAACGGCGCGAGGCGCTGTTGCTGGTCGGCGCGGGCGGTTTCAGTTACGAAGAGGCTGCTGCAATCTGCGAGTGTGCGGTCGGCACGATCAAGAGCCGGGTCGGCCGGGCCCGCGCTACTCTGACTGCGATGATGGAAGACGGCAGCGTGCCGCGCCGGGCGATCGGCGACGTGATTGCGCACGACGCGATCATGGAAGATCTCCAGACCTCATCGAACGGTGCCGAGGAACGGGCAGCCGCGCGCGCGACAGTTTGAGCTGGCCAAGTCCCGGCTATGTTGACCCCGCAGCGCTTGATCGGCGGTCGGCGTCCGTCCAGACTGCCGCTGCACTCAACTTGAACCAGTCTGATCGCATATGATCCCCGACACTCCTGTTTTTCCCGGCGACCTGTCCGAGCCAGAGCTCGACCCCGAGGTGCCGGTCGAGGGAGTTCCGGCGACCCGGCTGCTGTCGACGGTGGTGCTGCTGCTGGGGGTGGCCCTGTTTCTGGCGCTGCCGTTCGTTCTGTCGATCGGTTCGGTGGTGTTCCTGCCACTGGTCGCGGCGATCATTATCACCATTGTGCTATCGCCACTGGCCGACCGCTTGATCCGGCTGGGCTTGCCCAACATCCTGGCCTCGTTCGTTTCGCTGGTCACACTGATCCTGGCGATCCTGTTCGCGCTGCTGGTCATTATCCAGCCGGCCTACGACATGGTCGATCAGGCCCCGGAGATGATCGCGCGGATCGAGGAGCAATTCCTGACCCTGCGCGGCAGTTTTGGCTGGATCGCCGACATCAACCGCCAACTCGCCAAGATCACCGGCAACACCGCCGGGTCGCAGGTCATCGTGGCGGGGCCTTCGGTTCTCGAACAGCTTGCTTTCGCCACTCCGACAGTTGTGCTGGAGACGTTGCTGACCCTGCTGATGACCTATTTCATGATGGAGGGGCGCATCCGGATGAAGCGGCGGCTGCTGCTCGAACGGCACAGCTTCGGTGCCAGCTTGCGCGCCGCGCGGGTTATGCGCGACGTGCAGGAGCGCGTTGGATCCTACATTCTCACGGTTGCCCAGATCAATTTCGCGCTCGGCGTAGTCGTCGCAATAGGGGCCTGGGGGCTTGGGCTGGGTGCACCGATCATGTGGGGCGGACTTGCAATGGTGCTCAATTTTCTGCCCTATCTGGGGCCGCTGACGATGATGGCGCTGCTTGGGCTGGTTGGGCTGGGCACCGCCGACAGCGTGCTGTTGGGTCTGGTGCCGATGCTGCTGTATCTGGCGCTACACACGATCGAGGCCAACGCGATAACCCCCACCCTGCTGGGATCGCGGTTCACCGTCAATCCGGTGATGATCCTGCTTTCGATCAGCTATTTCTCATGGATCTGGGGTGTGCTCGGCGCGCTGTTGTCGGTCCCCATCCTGCTGACGCTGACTGCATTGTTTGAGCATCTCGGCACGCCCAACCTGGTCGGCTTCCTGTTTGGTGAGCCGCTGTTCGACGGGAGCGATACGGTCGGCGAAGTGATCGAAACC
>Ga0105050_10005667_pt1 | contig 15902 bp, 14 predicted proteins | sample FRY01_FD_78088 | JGI IMG/M metagenome (GOLD analysis project Ga0105050, IMG submission 78088) | Freshwater microbial communities from Lake Fryxell liftoff mats and glacier meltwater in Antarctica - FRY-01 | ecosystem: Environmental > Aquatic > Freshwater > Ice > Glacier meltwater ... | reverse complement strand
TTTACGGGTTTTACAAAGCAGACTCGGGCGAGATTTTCATCAATGGCAAACTGACCCAGATCCCTGACAGCCAATCCGCCATCCGGGCCGGCATCGGCATGGTGTTTCAGCACTTCAAACTGGTGGAAAACTTTACCGTGCTGGAAAATGTGGTGCTCGGGGCCGAGGACGGACGGTTGCTGCGCCCCTCGCTTGCCAAGGCACGGGCACAGTTGAAACAACTCGCCGCCGAATACGAACTCCACGTCGATCCCGATGCGATGATCGAGGATCTGGGTGTCGGCATGCAGCAGCGGGTCGAAATTCTGAAGGCGCTCTACCGCCGCGCCGATATCCTCATTCTGGACGAACCCACCGGCGTGCTGACCCCCGCCGAGGCCGACCACCTGTTCCGCATCCTCGAAAACCTCAAGCGTGAGGGCAAGACGATCATCCTGATCACGCATAAACTGCGCGAAATCATGGAGATCACCGACACGGTCAGCGTGATGCGGCGCGGCGAGATGACTGCCACGGTCAAGACCGCCGATACATCGCCCCCCGCGCTCGCCGAACTGATGGTCGGTCGCAAGGTGCTGCTGCATGTGCAAAAGGCACCGGCCACGCCGGGTGCGACCGTCCTGCAGGTCCGCGACCTGCGCGTGACCGATGACAAAGGCGTGCTGCGCCTCAAGGGCGTGTCCTTTGACGTGCGCGCAGGCGAGATTCTGGGCATCGCGGGCGTTGCGGGCAATGGTCAGTCCGAATTGCTCGAAGTGTTGGGCGGCTACCAGAAAGGCACCGGCACGGTCACGCTCAATGGCCAGCCCATCGACGTCTCCGGCACCAAATCCGACGGCCAGACCCGGCGCGCGCGCGGCATCGCGCATGTGCCAGAGGACCGGCAGCACGAAGGGCTGATCATGGATTTTCAGGCCTGGGAGAATGTCGCCTTTGGCTATCACCACGACCCTAAATATCAAAAATCCCGGCTGTTCATGAACAATGCCGCGATCCGTGCGGATACGGATGCCAAGATGGCCCGTTTCGACGTGCGCCCGCCCAACCCGATGCTGACGGCCAAGAATTTTTCCGGCGGCAATCAACAGAAACTGGTCGTCGCGCGCGAGATTGAACGCAACCCCGACCTGTTGCTGATCGGGCAGCCCACGCGCGGGGTCGATATCGGGGCCATCGAGTTTATTCACAAGCAGATCGTGGCGCTGCGTGATCAGGGCAAGGCGATCCTGCTTGTCTCGGTCGAACTGGATGAAATCATGTCACTTTCCGACCGGATCGCCGTGATGTTTGACGGCGAGATCATGGGTGAACGCATGCCTGACCAGACCAATGCCAAAGACCTCGGCCTGCTGATGGCCGGTATCCGGGGAGAGGCCGCCTGATGGACAAGATGCCGCAATGGGCTGATGTGCTCCTGATCCCGCTGATCTCGCTTCTGCTGGCAGCGATCCTCTCGGCACTCGTGATCCTCGCGATCGGGGAAAACCCGTTAACCGCGCTCGGGATCATGATCGAAGGGGCGATGGGTTCAAAATATGCCTGGGGCTATACGCTCTATTACGCCACCAATTTCATCTTTACCGGGCTGGCCGTTTCGGTCGCCTTTCATGCGCGCATCTTCAATATCGGCGGTGAAGGGCAGGCCATGCTCGGCGGCCTCGGCGTCGCTCTGGTCTGCCTTTATATCCCTTGGCCGCATTGGTCGCTGGCGCTGCTAGGCGCGATTGTCGGTGCGGCGATCTTTGGCGCGGGCTGGGCTGCGGTTCCGGCCTATTTGCAGGCCAAACGCGGCAGCCATATCGTCATCACCACCATCATGTTCAATTTCATCGCCGCCGCCCTGCTCAATTACCTGTTGGTCAATCAGCTCAAAGTGCCCGGAAGCATGGAGCCCGCGACCGGGCGCCTTCCCGAGGCCGCGCATCTGCCTACCTTCCATGACATGCTGGGTCTGATCGGGATCGAGTTTTCGCGCGGCGCCCCCGCAAATATCAGTTTCCTCGTGGCCCTGCTCGCTTGTCTCGGTGTCTGGCTGCTGATCTGGCGCACAAGGCTCGGCTATGAAATCCGCGCCTTTGGGCAATCGGAATCGGCGGCAAAATACGCAGGCATCAACCCGACCCGGATCATCATGATCACCATGGCCATTTCCGGCGGTCTGGCCGGGATGATGGCGCTGAACAACGTGATGGGCGAGGCAGAGCGGCTGGTAATGAACGCGGTCGAAGGTGCGGGCTTCATCGGCATCGCCGTGGCGCTGATGGGCCGGTCGCATCCAGTGGGGGTGCTGATGGCGGCGATCCTGTTTGGTGTGCTCTATCAGGGCGGCGCGATGCTCTCGCTGCAGACCAATATCCCGATCCAGCTTATCCTTGTGATTCAGGCGCTTGTGATCCTCTTTACCGGAGCGTTGGACAATATGGTGCGCATGCCGCTCGAACGGATATTCCTCGCGCTGCGCCGCAAACCGGCGGCAACGCCAAAACCTGCTGCGGCGGCGGAGTAAGATCATGGACCTGCTCACCCTGTTGCAAGTGCTGGACTCCTCGATCCGCTTTGCCACGCCACTGCTGCTCGCCTGTCTGGCGGGCCTCTTTTCCGAACGCGCCGGGATTTTCGATATCGGGCTCGAAGGCAAGATGCTGGCCGCGGCGCTGATGGCCGCGGCAGTCGCGGCGGTCAGTGGCAATGTCTGGATCGGGCTTTTGGCCGGCATCGGCGCCTCGCTGTTTCTGTCGGCCATTCACGGCATCGCTTCGATCACCTTTCGCGGCAATCAACTGATCTCCGGCGTGGCGATCAATTTTCTGGCAGCGGGTCTGACCGTCCTCATTGCGCAAAGCTGGTTCGCGCAGGGCGGGCGCACCCCTTCGCTCGAAGGGGCGGCGCGGTTCAATCCGATCACTTTGCCCTTTGCGGATGCGCTGCGCGATGTGCCAGTGATCGGCCCGATCTATTACGAAGTGATCTCGGGCCATTCTATCATGGTCTATGTCGCCATGCTGATGGTGCCGCTGTCATGGTGGGTGCTGTTTCGCACCCGCTTTGGCCTGCGGCTGCGGGCGGTGGGCGAAAATCCGGCGGCTGTTGATACCGCCGGAGTCTCCGTCGTGCGCCTGCGTTTTGCGGCGGTGGCGATCTGCGGCGTGTTGTGCGGACTGGCTGGGGCCTATCTCGCGACCGGACTTCAGGCCGGTTTTGTCAAGGACATGACCGCCGGGCGTGGCTATATCGCGCTGGCCGCGCTGATCTTTGCCAAATGGCGGCCTTGGTATGCGCTCTATGCCTGCCTGCTCTTTGGTTTCCTGCAGGCCCTCGCCCTGCGCCCCGACCTTGTCGAAGGTGCGATCGGCGTCAAGGTGCAGGGACAGTTGCTCGACGCGCTGCCCTATATCCTGACCGTGATCATTCTAGCCGGTTTCGTCGGCAAGGCAATCCCACCCCGCGCCGGAGGCGAACCCTATGTCAAAGAGCGCTCAACTCGCCGCCCTGATCCAGTCGCGCGCCGGGGCGGCACCGGTGCGGCTGGGGCTGATTCTTGGCTCCGGTCTGGGTCATCTGGCAAATGCGGTGGACGGGGTCGCCATCCCTTATGCCGACCTGCCCGGTTTTCCGCATGCCGGGGTCTCGGGGCACAACCCCAATCTGGTGATCGGCAATCTCGAAGGGGTGCGCGTCGCCGTCTTTGGCGGGCGGGCGCATTACTACGAGGATGGCAATCCGGCCGTCATGCGCCTGCCACTCGAAGTGCTGAAAGCCTTGGGGGCAGATTGCGTCATTGCCACCAATGCGGCCGGGTCGATGCGGCCCGACATGCCGACCGGCTCCATCATGTGCCTGAACGATCACATCAATTTTTCCGGTCTGAACCCCCTGATCGGCGAGCCGTCGGATGCGCGTTTTGTGCCGATGAAGGATGCCCATGATCCCGCAATGCGCGCAGGCCTGATCGCCGCGGCGCAGGCAACCGGCACCGACATGGCCCAAGGCGTCTATGCCTGGTATTCCGGCCCCTCGTTCGAGACTCCGGCCGAGATCAGGGCCATCCGTCTGCTGGGCGCTGATGCTGTCGGCATGTCCACCGTGCCCGAAGTGATCCTTGCGCGCTTCCTCGGTCTGCGAATCGCCGCTATCTCGACCATCACCAACATGGCAGCCGGGATGAGCGATGAAGCCATCAGCCATGAACATACCAAAGCGATGGCCCCCATCGGCGCCGCCAAGCTTGAAACCGTGTTGCGGCGCTATTTACGCGACATCTGAACCACGTCTGGCCGACTTTGACCTGCAAGGGGTGGAAATCCCCGGTTATCGGTGCTTTCAAGGATAATGACGCCAGCAGGACGGCTCCATGCAGATCTATCTCCCCATTGCCGAAGTTTCGGTGAACGCTTTCCTCCTTCTGGGGCTGGGCGGTCTGGTGGGGATTCTGTCGGGCATGTTCGGCGTCGGTGGTGGCTTCCTGATCACGCCGCTGCTCTTTATCGCCGGGATTCCGCCTGCCGTCGCTGTGGCCACCTCGGCCAATCAGATCGTCGCCTCGTCGTTTTCGGCGTTATTGGCGCATCTCAAACGCAAGACGGTAGATATCCCTATGGGTGCCGTGCTGCTGGCTGGCGGTCTGGTCGGGGCCGGCCTTGGCGTCATGCTCTTCAACCTGCTCAAGGCGCAGGGTCAGGTCGATCTGCTGGTCAAGCTTTGCTATGTCCTGTTCCTTGGCATCGTCGGCGGGCTGATGCTGTGGGAGAGTTTGCGTGCCCTGCTGCGTGCGCGGCGCACCGGCGGCGCACCTGTCCGGCGCAAGCATAACTGGGTGCATAATCTGCCGCTCAAGATGAAGTTCCGGGTGTCCGGGCTTTATATTTCGGTCATTCCGCCGGTTGTGGTCGGGCTGTTCGTCGGTGTTCTGGCCGCTGTCATGGGGGTCGGCGGCGGGTTCATCATGGTGCCCGCGATGATCTATCTGCTCGGAATGCCGACCAAGGTAGTGATCGGGACATCACTGTTTCAGATCATCTTTGTCACCGGTTTTACCACCCTGCTGCATGCCACGACCAATTACACAGTCGACATCGTGCTGGCCGTCATGCTCATCATCGGCGGCGTCGTAGGTGCTCAGATCGGCACGCGGATCGGCAGCAAGATGAAGGCGGAACAGTTGCGCATTCTCTTGGCGCTGCTGGTGCTGGCGGTCTGTATCCAGCTTGCCTTTGACCTGCTGTTGCGCCCGTCCGAGCTTTTCTCGGCAGAGAGGGGCTGATGGTCCGCCTCCTCGCCCTGCTCTGCTGTCTGGCATTTCCAGCCAAGGCCGAAGAGATCGTGCTCGGCCTGTCCAGCGATAACGTGGCCATCACCACGACATTCGATGGTTCCGACATCCTGATCTTTGGCGCGGTCAAGCGTAACGGGCCCGCCCTGACTGGCGAACCGCTCGACGTCATTATCACCGTCTCCGGTCCGCTCACACCGCTCACCGTGCGCCACAAGGAACGGCGCATGGGCATCTGGATCAATACCGATGCGGTCGAGGTTGACGCGGCCCCCTCGTTCTATGCTGTCGCTACATCCGCGCCATTGTCGCAGATCCTGACCCAGACCGAGGATCTGCGCCAACGCATCTCGATCCCGCGCGCCATCCGCTCCGTCGGCGCCCGTGTGGATAATACCGCCGATTATACCGACGCGCTGATCCGCATCCGAAGCGATGAGGGCCTTTATCAAGTGCGGGAAAACACCATCGACTTCGAAGAGGAGACGCTGTTTCGCACGGAGGTTTCGCTGCCCGCCAATCTGATCGAAGGGAATTACGCCACCCGGATCTACCTCACCCGTAACGGCGCCGTCGTGGACAGCTACGACTCGGTCATTGCGGTGCAAAAGGTCGGGATCGAGCGCTGGCTCTATAATCTGGCGCATGAAATGCCCCTCGCCTACGGCGCGCTGTCGCTCTGCATCGCGATCATGGCAGGTTGGGCCGCCTCGGCCGCATTTCAGGGCGCGCGGCGCTAGCCAGAACCAGCGCCTGAACTGACGCCTGAACCACCGTCTGAACCACCGCCTGAACCAGATCAACCAGTTACAAATCTGCGCCTCCCCATTTCTGGTGGGGGTAAGTTGGTGAATATATCCGTAACCATCGCCATGCTACCCTAGGTTGTTAACACTTCGTTAACCTTTGGGGAGGACTGTCTGCATGGGACAGAAGTGGATCATCGATGTTCTCGCCGACTTGCGCGCCTTTGCGCAGGCCAACGATCTGCCACTGCTTGCCGGGCAGCTGGACGTTACCGCAAGCGTCGCGGTGGCCGAGATCATGCAGATGACCGAAGGGACACCGGCAACGGTGCATGGGGACAGTGCTGGATCTCGAAGCATATCTGGGGCGGGTAGAACGTGCTGAAGGGCTTGCAGACATCCAGACACTGATTCTGGATCTGCGCGACCATTACCGCATCGACCATATCGTCTACCACTGGGTCAGTTCGGATGGAGAGCAGTATGGCTGCGGCACCTATCCCCCGGTCTGGGTGCAACATTACGTCGATCAGGACTATCTGCGCATCGACCCGGTGGTCATCGGCTGTTTCCAGCGGTTCCACCCGGTTGACTGGAAGCGGCTCGACTGGTCCAGCAAACAGGCCCGCGCCTTTCAGGCCGATGCCATTGCGCATGGGGTCGGCAATCAGGGGTTTTCTATCCCGATCCGGGGGCCAAACGGGCAATTCGCGCTCTTCACCGTCTCGCATAATTGCAGCGACGCGGTCTGGGCCGAATTCACCCGCAGCCATCAGCGCGAACTGATCCTGATCTCGCATTACTTCAATCTCAAGGCACTGGAGTTTGAAAAGAACCGTACCGCAGAACCGGTGCGCAACCTCTCACCGCGCGAGGTTGACGCGCTGACCTTTCTTGCCATGGGCTACAGCCGGGGGCAGGTCGCGGATATGCTCGCCATCTCGGAACACACCTTGCGGGCCTATATCGAATCCGCACGGTTCAAACTGGGCGCGATGAACACCACGCATGCAGTCGCCCGCGCGATCACCGAAGGGTTGATCGTGGTCGGTGCCGCAGCACGCGGTGCGCCGGGAGACTGGCCGGGGCGCGAACCGGCACAGCGCAGCGCAGCGCCCTCGCGCTAGCGGCGTTAACCCTTTGGAAACAAAAAAGAACCGGTGCCTTATCGGGCCGTTAACCATCCGACCCCTAGCGTCCGCACCCATCAGGACAGTGCTTTGGGACAGGGAATGCCGGATGTTGCGCTATCTTTATGCTGACGACCTCAACGCTTATCCCCTGCTGCGCGACAGCATGTTTCGGGACCGCGCCGAACAGTTCGGCTCAAGGCTCGGCTGGGCGGTCGAGATTGATGACAAGGGGTGGGAGCGTGACACATATGACCGGATGTCGCCGCTCTATGTGATCTGGGAACGGCCCGACGGGCGGCATGGCGGCTCGATGCGGTTCCTGCCCACCACCGGGCAGACCATGGTCAATGAGCATTTCCTGCACCTGACCGACGGGGTCGCAATCCGCAGCCCGTTCATCTGGGAATGCACCCGTTTCTGTCTGGCGCAGGATAGCGAAAGCCGGGTGGCCGCCGCGCTGATGCTGGGCGGGGGCGAGCTGATGCGCGCCTTTGACCTCACCCATTTCGTTGGCGTGTTCGACGCGCGGATGGTGCGGATTTACCGGATGATCGGGTCATCCCCAGCCGTGCTCGGTATGCAGGGACAGGGGCGCGATCAGATCAGCGTCGGGCTCTGGGCCTATCACCCTGCCGATCGGGCGCGTGTGATGGCGCGCGCCGGCCTCTCCTCAGACCTGTCAGAAGCATGGTTTGCCCGTTCCTTTGGCCACCCTGTCGAAATGCGGTTGAGCGCGTAGGCAACAACACCACCTCTGGCCCCCATCCGCGCCCAAGGGTAGGGTCGGCGCATGAACGCGCCCGCCCTCACCTTCTCTCCCGATCAGGCCGAGGCCTGGGATTCCGTCACCCTGGCCCTGCGTCAGGCGGGGGTGGACCTTGACGATTCCCTGCTGAGCCCGCCGCAGACCGATACATCCTCGGTTCTGGCGGTCATCGGCAAGGCCGGCTCGGGCAAGACCATGCTGCTCGCCGCCCTCTACCGCGCGCTCAAGGCGGCGGGGGTCGATATCGTCTCGGGTGATTGGGAAGGGCGCAAACGGCGCGACCGACGCTCGCTTGCCATCCTCGCGCCAACGAACAAGGCGGCCTCGGTCCTGCGCAATCAGGGCGTGCCCGCGACCACGATCCACCGCATCCTCTACACCCCGGTCTATGATCCCGAATATGAGAAAGTCGCCGAATGGCTGGCGGGTCAAGGCGCGCGCCCGGTGATCGAAGGCTTGACCGACGTGGCGCTCGACCGGGCGTATATGTCCTATCAGACCCACGCCTCCGTCCCCGCTGCCCTCGCCGCCGCCGGGTTGCGCGGGTCAGATTTCATCACCGGCTGGAAACGGCGCGAAGAACCGCTCGACATCGGCTTTGTCGATGAAAGCTCGATGCTGGACGAACGGCAATTCGCTGATCTCAAGGAAATCTTCCCGACCCTGCTACTCTTTGGTGACCCGGCACAATTACCGCCAGTGCAGGGCCAGGGCACCGGCGGCGGCATGGTGTTCGAGACCCTGCCTGAAACACGCAAACTGACGCTCAGCCGGATTCACCGGCAGGATGCCGATAACCCGATCCTCGATCTGGCCCATGCGCTCGCCGATCCATTGCTGGAATTCGAGGATTTCGAAACCATGGTGCAGGATGCCGCCCGCCGCGATGATCGCGTCGTCATGGCGCAGCGGGTCGAGGCCGATCTGATGGCACGTTCGCCGGTGCTGGTCTGGCGCAATGCTACACGGATCCGGCTGATCCACGCATTTCGCGCCGCCTTTGGCGCGCCCGAGGACGAATTACTCGAAGGCGAGCCGCTGATTTGCGACGGGATCGAACTGCCCCTGAAACACCGCAAGAAACGGCTCGATCTCGAGGCGCGCGGCCTGATCAAGGGCGCACAGGTGATCTACCTCGGGCCGGGACGCAGACCGGGGTTTTCGCGCCTGCACGTGATCGGCGCCGAAGACCCACAGGTATCGGCGTCGAGCATCGTCAAGATCGAACACGAAGGCGATGGCGAGCCTTTCATCCCCTTCGCAGCCAAGATGGGGGCAACATTCCTGCACGGTGCTGCGGTCACGATCCACAAGGCGCAGGGATCACAATGGGATACGGTGCAGGTCTTTGCGCCCGACATCTACGCCGCCGCCCGGATGGGGCGCGTCGAGGCCGGACAGCACCTGTGGAAACGGCTCGCCTACGTGGCGATCACCCGGGCCGAGCGCGAATTGCGCTGGGTCGTGCGCTCGATGCTCGCCAAACCCAGCCGACCGCTTGGCATTGATGATCTGCATGTGCCGGTGACAGCACTCAGCCTGACAGGAGAAGACATATGAATACCGCCATCGTAACCGGAGCCAGTTCCGGCATCGGCCGCGCCGTGGCCCTGCGATTTCTGGATGCGGGCTGGCGCGTTGGCCTGATCGCGCGCAGGGCAGACCGGCTGCAAGCGATTGCGACAGAGCATGCCAACGCCTTTGCGCTGCCTTGCGACGTGACCGACGAAGCTGACGTGGCGCGTGCCTTTGGCGATTTTCAGGCACAGGCCGGGCGGCTCGACGTGCTGTTCAACAACGCCGGCATCTTTACCACCCCGGCGCCGATCGACGAGATTCCTGTCGCCGACTGGCACCGCGCCGTCGCGGTCAACCTCACCGGCATGTTCCTTTGCGCCCGTGCGGCCTTTGGTGTGATGCGGCACCAGACCCCGCAAGGCGGTCGGATCATTAACAATGGCTCGATCTCGGCCTATGCCCCGCGCGAAGGCTCAGTCACCTATACCACGACCAAACATGGCGTCACCGGCCTGACCAAAACGCTGGCTTATGACGGGCGCGCCTTTGACATCGCCTGCGGGCAGATCGACATCGGCAATGCGCGCACCGAAATGGTCGAGGATCTGATCGGCCGCGAACAGGCCGCCGGGCGGCCCGTGCCCTTTACCATCGACGTGGGTCTAGTGGCCGATGCGGTGCTGCGCATGGCAGAATTGCCGCCCGAGGCGAATGTGCTGTTCCAGACGATCATGGCCACCAAGATGCCCTTTGTCGGGCGCGGCTAGAGGGGGCTCTGCCCCCCGTCCTGCGGACTCCCCCCGGGATATTTAGGGCCAAAAGATGCAGGGGCGGCCGTTCATTTACCTGCGTGCAGCGTATCCTCCCAGGTGCGCAAACCCACCTCGGGTGCCTGCACCAACACCGCCATATTGCCGGGTTTATGTTCGTTGCGCCGCATCTTGCCATGCGCGGCAGGGATCTGGTCCCAGGTGAACACCTCTGACATGCAGGGGTCGAGCCTTCGCTCCAGCATCAGATTATTGGCCGCACTTGCCTGTTTGAGATTGGCGAAATGCGAACCCTGCACCCGTTTCTGATGCATCCAGAGATAGCGGGCGTCGATGGTCAGATTATAGCCGGTCGTGCCGGCGCAAATCACCACCATGCCGCCACGTTTCACCACAAGGGTCGAAACCGGGAAGGTGGCCTCGCCCGGATGTTCGAACACGATGTCGACATTGACCCCTTTGCCGGTGATCTCCCAGATCGCCTTGCCAAAACGGCGTGCTTCCTTGATCCAGACCGCATATTCCGGGGTGTTGACGATGGGCATTTGACCCCAACACTTGAAGTCATTGCGGTTGATCACGCCTTTTGCACCCAGCGACATGACAAATGCGCGCTTGCTCTCGTCGCTGATCACTCCGATGGCATTGCCACCGCCGGTATTGATCAACTGGATCGCATAGGACCCCAGACCGCCAGACGCCCCCCAGACCAGCACGTTCTGACCGGGGCGCAATTCATGCGGCTGATGGCCAAAGAGCATCCGGTAGGCGGTGGCCAGCGTCAGCGTATAGCAGGCCGATTCCTCCCATGTCAGATGCGCAGGGCGTCGCATCAACTGCTGGCTCTGGACACAGGTGAATTGCGCGAATGACCCGTCCGGCGTCTCGTAGCCCCAGATCCGCTGGCTTTCCGAAAACATCGGCTCGCCACCGTTGCATTCCTCGTCATCGCCGTCGTCCTGATTGCAGTGGATCACCACCTCATCGCCGACCTTCCAGCGTTTGACCTTGTCACCCACCGCCCAGACGATGCCGGAGGCATCTGACCCCGCGATGTGATAATCCGCCTTATGGATGTCAAACGGACTGACCGGGATGCCCAGACCGGCCCAGACCCCGTTGTAATTGACCCCCGCCGCCATCACCATGACCAGCACCTCATCGCTGGCCGGGCGCGGCACATCGACCACCTCGACCTGAAACGCCACCTCCGGCTCTCCATGCCGTTCGCGCCGGATGGTCCAGGCAAACATCTGCGCCGGAACATGGCCGAGCGGGGGCATTTCGCCTACGGCATAGAGGTCTTTTTGTGGTGCCGTCACGGTTGCGGGGTCGCGCTGATCAAGGGCCATCTCGAGTCTCCTATCGCCTGTACGGGGCAGAAATGCCGCACCGCAGAATCGACGGCGCATGCGAGAGATAGGATCCGTGACGTAACAATGCAATCCAGAATAGCAACTTTTTGTAATTTTATGTCTGCTGCATCGCAGAAATCTCACGGATGCGACCCGCACCAGCGCCTTTAATGCTGATCCGCGATCGCAGCCTCAAAGTGATGGGCGATAGAAGCCGCATAATAATGCAGGATATCCTGTGCCGCGGCTGGCACCTCCAGTTGCCCGCCATCGACCCGGATCAGACCGCGCGACAGCAGGATCGCGATCCCGTCCGCCGTGACGGTGGCACTGTCGCGCTGCGGCACCACCACGTCGAGACCGCGCAGATCGGCCAGCGCCTGCTCCACCAAACCCGCGAGTTGTGCCGTGCTGCCAACCTCACCATTCAGCAGGATACGTGCCAGCAGCGGCACAGGCAGCACCGGCACCACGGCGGCAATCCGTGCCATCAGCGCGGCACCCACCGCCTCGGTCGGATCACCGTCGACCGCCAGGAGCACCTCGGAAAGTGCGAGTGGTTGCCCAAAACTGACCGCAGCTGTGCCGAATTTTTGGAACCTGCCAGTGAGGCGCAGTCCCAGATGCCGCAGGAATGACAAAAGGAGTGTCAGGATCGGCGGCCGGAACCGCCGCACGCCCGCCTTATCCGCCGCGATCAGGAACTTGTCCTCGAGCACACGGTCATAATTGAGCGCGACCGGCACAAAGATCACCTCGCGCCCGCCCGGTTGATAGCCTGTGACGATGTAATTGAGCAGGCCAAGTCGCGCCGGCGCGATGCGCCCGCTCAGGCTTAGCCCGCCCTCGGGAAACACCGCCTGCGTGACCCCTCCCGCCGTCGCCATCTGCACATAGCGCGCCAGAACCTTGCGATAGAGCGCACCGCGCGATTGCCGCCGGATAAAGAACGCGCCCATCGCCCGGATCATCCAGGACATCGGCCAGATCCGCGCCCATTCGCCAACCGCATAGGACAGCGCCCCCGTGCCGGCCGCAAGGTAAGTCACTAGCACATAATCCATATTGCTGCGGTGGTTCATCACAAAGATCACCGCCGCGTCCTTGTCCACATTGTCCAGATTCTCACGGTCAAAGGCATCGACCCGCACCCGGTACATCGACTGTGACAGCCATTTCGCCACGCGTGTGCCGATGGTGAAATAGGCCGTCGCAGAGAATGATGGCACGATCTCGCGGGCATAGCGCCGCGCAGTTTCAAAGGCGACATTCTCGGGCAGGTTGCCCTTGCGGGCATGTTCCACGATCGCTTCGGCCACTTGCGGGTCATAGATCAGCCGTTGGATCATGTCATAGCGCCGTGCGAGTTTGAACGGCGATATCGGCCGCTGTAGCCGCTGGTTGAGCTGAGCCACTGCCCGTTCCATGCGTTTGCGGAAAAACCAGCGCACCGACGGGAACAGAAAATGCGACGCAAAGGTGACCGCCGCGAACAGCAGGATCAGGATAAAGATCCACAGCGGCAATTCCACGGTCTGCGTCATGGCGGCGAACGTGACAGGATTGCACAGCGCCGTAAATCCACCTATGCCGCAATGCAGCGAATTGACAGCAGCACAAAATGTCAGCTAGTGGTTCCTTGACGCAATAATCTTTCGTGACGATCAAGGATTCCGGCGATGGCCCCCAAAGATCAACCTTGGCTCTTTCGCACCTATGCGGGACATTCAACCGCCGCCGCTTCGAACACGCTCTACCGGGGTAATCTGGCACGCGGGCAGACCGGGCTTTCGGTGGCTTTCGATCTGCCGACCCAAACCGGCTATGACAGCGATCATGTGCTGGCGCGTGGCGAAGTGGGCAAGGTCGGCGTGCCGGTCTGCCATCTGGGGGACATGCGCGCGCTCTTTGACGCGATCCCGCTTGACCAGATGAATACCTCGATGACGATCAACGCGACAGCACCCTGGCTGCTCGCGCTGTATGTTGCCGTCGCCGAAGAACAAGGCGCCGATATCGAGGCGCTGCAAGGCACGGTGCAGAACGATATAATCAAGGAATATCTTTCGCGCGGCACCTATATCTGCCCGCCGGCGCCTTCATTGCGGATGATCACCGATGTCGCGGCATGGACGCAGGTGCATCTGCCAAAATGGAACCCGATGAATATCTGTTCCTATCACCTGCAAGAGGCAGGTGCGACACCGGAAGAGGAATTGGCATTTGCGCTCGCCACCGCCTGCGCCGTTCTCGACGACCTGCAAACCAAAGTCACCCCGGCCGCATTTCCGGAAATGGTCGGGCGCATCTCGTTCTTCGTCAATGCCGGAATCCGCTTTGTCACCGAACTGTGCAAGATGCGGGCCTTTGTCGAATTATGGGACGAAATCTGCGAGACGCGTTATGGGATCACCGATCCGAAATTCCGCCGTTTCCGCTATGGGGTTCAGGTCAATTCGCTTGGCCTGACCGAGCAGCAGCCCGAGAATAACGTTTACCGGATTCTGCTCGAAATGCTGGCCGTGACCCTGTCCAAAAACGCGCGGGCGCGGGCCGTGCAATTGCCGGCATGGAACGAAGCATTGGGCCTGCCCCGGCCATGGGATCAGCAGTGGTCGCTGCGGATGCAACAGATTCTGGCCTATGAAACCGACCTTCTGGAATATGGCGATCTCTTCGACGGCAATCCGGTGATCACGGCCAAGGTCGAGGCTTTGAAATCCGGCGCCCGTGCTGAACTGGCACAAATCGATGCGATGGGCGGGGCGGTCGGTGCCATCGGCCACATGAAATCCCGTCTGGTCGAAAGCAACGCCGCGCGCATCGCCGCGATTGAATCCGGGGCCACCACGGTTGTGGGCGTGAACCGCTGGCAAGAGGCCGCGCCATCGCCGCTGACCGCTGGCGAAGGCGCGGTGATGGCCGCAGACCCCGATGCCGAAGCAGACCAATTGGCGCGCCTTGCCACATGGAAATCCGCGCGCCACGCGCAGACGGTTGCCGGGGCGCTGCATGCACTGCGGGCTGCCGCTCAAAGTGGTGACAACATCATGCCTGCGACCCTCGCCTGCGCCCGTGCGGGAGTGACCACCGGTGAGTGGGCCGATGTGATCCGGGGGGTCTTTGGCCAATACCGCGCGCCCACCGGGGTCAGTGATGCGCGCTCCAACCGGACCAAGGGGCTGGACGATCTGCGCGCCGAAGTAGACGCCGTTTCTGCCCGCCTGGGGCATCGGCTGCGGTTCCTGATGGGCAAACCGGGGCTCGACGGGCATTCCAACGGAGCCGAACAGATCACGGCGCGCGCGCGCGATTGCGGGATGCAGATCAGCTACGCGGGCATCCGCCTGACCCCTGCCGAAATTGTCGATGCCCTGCGCGACGAGGCGGCGGATGTGCTGGGGCTTTCGGTGTTATCGGGCTCACATTTGCCGCTGATTGGTGAAATCATGTCGCTTTTGCACGCAGCCGGCCTCGATCATATTCCGGTTGTCGCAGGCGGAATCATTCCGGACTCTGATGCGGCGCAATTGCGCGCGATGGGTGTGGCACAGGTCTATTCGCCCAAGGATTTCGAGTTGAACCGGATCATGGCGGATATCATTGCATTGGCCGATCCGCGCGCGCGGGCCGCAGAATAACAAATCGCCGGGCGGCAATCGGCCGAAACTTGCGTGCCGGATGCCGATTTCAGAGATCAAACCGCTTCAGCGCATCGCACCAATTGCACTTTAGATCAGTTAAAGTCATTATTCACTGGCAACTCTTGCGGCGAATGACTACTTGATCGCGCCAAACAAGCTGGGAGAACTAAATGTCCAACGACCTGAATAACATGTCGCGCCGCGACCTCGAGAAGCTGCGCAATGATGTCGACAAAGCTCTTTCCACCGTCGCTGACCGCGAACGCAAGGCGGCACTCGACGCGGCCGAACGCGCCGCTGCAGAACATGGTTTCAAACTGTCGGAACTGACCGGCAGCAGCATGGGCCGTGGTAGCAAGGTGAAATCGAAATCACCGGCGAAATACCGCAATTCGGCCAATGCTGATGAAACATGGTCGGGCCGCGGCCGCAAACCCGGTTGGATCCGTGAAGCCGAAGCAGCAGGCCGGAACATTGCCGATTTTCTGATCTGATCAGCTTTGCGGAACCGGTATAACGCCGGTTCCGCAGGCAAATCAGTTCATAAAGGATTGGGCAGGCGCGCTTTCGCGGCGCATTAAATTAGGCTCAATTCGCATTAGCTATGCACTCTCCAATGCAATAGAACGGAACGTGAACGCAGGAGGCGCGCATGGACCATCACCACTATCTGGCCTGGCTATCTGAGATTGATGATCTTT
>Ga0105050_10005664_pt1 | contig 15907 bp, 8 predicted proteins | sample FRY01_FD_78088 | JGI IMG/M metagenome (GOLD analysis project Ga0105050, IMG submission 78088) | Freshwater microbial communities from Lake Fryxell liftoff mats and glacier meltwater in Antarctica - FRY-01 | ecosystem: Environmental > Aquatic > Freshwater > Ice > Glacier meltwater ... | reverse complement strand
CTCACCGACTTTGTCGTCACCGGCTCGCACTGGATCGTCCGCGTTGGCCCCCATGAGCTTGGCCAGGTCCGCGGCTCGAACTACCTGTTCTCGTTAGCCCCGAACTGAACGCCTTCGGGTCGGGTATCTGCAGATCAATGCATCGTGGGAGGTGGGCGCCAGCGTCCGCAGCGTATCGCCCGGTCGTGATCCCGATGTCATCACGGCCATTCTTGTTGAGGGCACCTCGGGCAAGGGGGCGACTCGGGGGACCGAGACTCGACCGGCGAGCTTTTTCAGCCGTCGTGTGGCCAAGTCTAACCTCTGCCACAAATCTTGTAATGCACCACAGAAAGGGCGACATCATTATGAGGTCGCCCTTTTCTGTGTGTAATCAAATGATTACGGCAGAGACCTCAAAGTCGCCTCCAAGAAGTCCACCACGCGCTTAAAGGGGTCAAACCCAAAGGCGGCGCCAATAGGCCCGCGGAGGTTCGAGTTCGCGTTGATGTCATAGAAGTAGGGCCCCTCGGGGGTCTCGATGTACTCGATGCCGCACACATCGAGGCCGGCGGCCTTGGCGATGGCCTTGGCGCCCGCGACGGCCGCGGCGCTGACCTGTTAAAGGACTGGGGCGCCTGTCTCCTCGATGGCCTTCAAAAAAACCATACAGAGGGGCACAGCGCGCTTTCAACTCGCAGGTCAATGCGCGGGTCGGCGATTTGTTATGAACCAACTCTCAGCCGCCGTTGAGTAATTGGCCCGGTCGTGATAAGGCCTCAACCTCATCGGGTCGTTGCGGCCGGGTGCATTCTCGCGTTCGGTGGCCGCATCTTATAGGGAGATCCCTCGTGGCCCTTGAGACCAAAATGCTAGTTAAATCGCGTCTCACTTTTTTGAGTTCAAAGGTGAGTTCAAAGACTCAACCTACCGCTTCATGCGGCGCAGGATCGAGAGCACATTCTTGGAGGAAAACTGTTGAGTCGGTTGGTTCAAAACAGGTCGAACGAGACGGTTGGAGTACCCGCGCTGGCCAAGGGCCCCTTTTTGTCGCGCCTTTCCGCTCGTTCGGCGCTCTACGTGGACCTCGGCCACTTACTGGACGCTGCTCAGAACGTGGGTCCAACGCCTGACTATCGCGGACTCGTGATTGACGGGAATTGTCTCGCGAAGTCCTCCGAGGCCGCCCGCCAAAAGACTTGGAAGGAACTCAAGACCCGCTACATCCTGAACCCAGAGAACGCACTCTTCGCTAGTTTTATCGTCGAGTGGTACCGCTGCACCTCCGAGCAGGAGAGGGGCCTGACCGCGTACTGTCTGCTTGCGCTCAACGACAAACTCGTTGCAGATCTGGCACTTCACTATCTTTTCCCGCGCCTTCGGCGCGCGCCGGCTGACCTTCGCGTGGACGACATCCTCGCGTTTTTCACCGCCGCCGCCGGCGCTCACCCAGAGGTCAACGGCTGGTCTGAGAGCACGAAACTTGCGGTTGCCCAGAAATACACGGCCAGCGTTCGTGACTTCGGGCTCGCCACGGGAACAGTCCGGAAGGCCACGGTGCGTCCGGCTCTTTACGGCGCACCAACACGCCTACTCATCCGAGTGCTTCGGTTGGTTGGGCTCCAAGAACTCGAGATCTTATCCTCCCCAGTGTTCAAGCTCCTAGCGCTGGATATAGACGAGATTGTAGCCGCGCTCAGCGAACTCAATCGGCACGGTGCCCTTCGCTTCCGGATCCAGGGCGATGTGGTTGAGCTGGATCTGCGCGAGGAGGCCTGATGCACGCGGGATTTAGTTCGCTTTGCGAGATGCTTAAGGAGCCACTCCGAACGGATGGTGGGGTCAAAACCGACAGCTCGATTCTGCTGGTGTACCACCCGGACCGTGAGTTGGACTTCCGCGAGCAGCTCCTTGATTCGTTTTTGCCGCAACTGGAAGCCAATAAAAACAAGTATCGAATTATCGACTTAGGTGGATTTCTGTTTACCGATTTCGACGAGCAAACTATTGCAGAACTTTGCGAGGACGAGTTCGACGACTATCGATGGCTTTGCCAGGGGCTCGCTTCACGTGTTGAGCAGTCCCTGACCAAGCGAGTCGCACAGCTCGCAGCCGAGGTCCCAGGTGGTACGGTGATCTTGTACTCAACCGTGTCCCTATACCCGCTCGTCCGTTTCGGTGAACTGATGCGGGACCTACGTGACGTCGGTTGCCGTATCGCCATTGCCTTCCCAGGCGAGGAACGCGGCGGAAAACTTCATTTTATGAATCAACCAGATGGCGGCAACTACCTAGCCGTCAAGCTGATGATGTAGCGGAGAAAAGGCCATCATGACCATCGTACGGAACACAATTAAACGCGATATTGGGGTTAAGGTCGAAGGCGTGGTCAAGGTCTTTGATCGGTCGGCCTTGGCCACGGAAATGCGCGAATACGTGGTTACGGACAAGATCGAGGAAGAACTCAAGAAGATCTTCGACACCTTCACGCATGCGAGCGACGCCCTCCGACGCAAGGGCGCGACGCGAGATGTGATGGGCATGTGGGTCTCAGGGTTCTTCGGGTCCGGCAAGTCCCACTTCGCTAAGGTCCTTGGCTATCTCCTACAGAACGATGTGCTTGATGGAAGCTCTGGCGAGCATTGCATCGATGTCTTTTTTAAACACCTCTCGGACACGCCGCGTGGCAAGGATGTCCGACTGCGCCTCGCAGAGATCAAGCAGACCACTCAGATTAGGACGATCGCTTTCGAGATCAAGAGTCGGCAATCCCTCACCAATCCGAACTCCGTCGGCGAGATCTTGCTCGGGGAATTCTACCGGAACATCGGGCTCGCCGACAATTACGTCGTCGCCCGCATCGAGCGGAGGCTCCAAGACAAGGGGCTATTCGAGAAGCTGGGCGAGGCGTACGAAGCGCGGTTCGCCGCCGCTTGGGCCAGTAAGGACGGGCGAGGCGACCTCGCAACGGTGCGCCGTCGCTTGGCCGAAGTGCTTCCACTAGTTGACCCCCACACCTATCCCAACGAACAGGCGGCGAAGACGTCGCTCGTCGACTTATTTCGTCACGAAACGATTACGGCTGAGGGGGTCGCCGATGAGTTAGTGGCATGGGTCGACTTGCAGAACCCAACGGGGGGTAAGGTCCAGCACTTGGTGTTCGTCATCGACGAGATGGGCACCTTTATTGGCGACTCCAACGACAAGATCGGTGAGCTAAACGCTTTGGCGGAAATGATCGGCAATAAGGGCAAAGGTAAGGTCTGGCTGATCGTTACAAGCCAACAGGATCTGGAGAAGGTTGTTGATCGAACGAATTTTCAGCCGGCACTTGTGGGTCGCCTGAACGCCCGCTTTGAGTTGAAACCGCACTTGATCTCGGACGAGATCAATAAGGTCGTTTCTGAGCGGATTCTCAAGAAGCATCCGGCATCCGAGCCAGAACTCCGAATGCTCTATGACAGCAATGAAGGACGTATCGCCCAACTGGCGGACATCAAAGCGAGTCGGCACCTCGGCGAGGTATCCCAGAAGGTTTTCGTCGACTCCTACCCTTTTCTTCCGCACCAAATACGGCTCTCACAAGACATCTTTGAGGCGCTCTCGGGCTTCCGCATCTCGGGCGGCGTGCGCTCGATGATCGGCGTCATCATGGAGACTCTTCAAACGCTTGGCGACGAGGACCTCGGCGTCATTGCGACCTTTGACCAAGTATTCGACGCGGTCGAAAACGACCTACTTTCGCAGGAGTATCTGGGTGCTTCTGGTATTCGCGCAATTCATGAGTCCGACGAGCGCGTTCCCGGAACATCGCTTGAACCCGCGCGCGTGCTGAAGGTCCTGTGGCTTCTTCAACGCATTACTTGGGTTCCTAGGGTCTCAGAAACGCTGGCAAAACTCCTCGTTTGCAACCTGAAGGACGACTTCACCGCGATTCGGACCAAAGTCGAGGCGACCCTCGAGAAGCTACAGGAGGCGGGCTACGTCGCCCGAGACGAGGCCACCGGCGAGTGGAAGTTTCTCAACGAACGCGAGCGAACCATCGAGCAGGCCATCCAAGAGATGGTTCGGCCAGGCGGCGTAAAGAGTATCAGTGTCGCCACGGTGCGACGCACCTCTCAAGAGCTTTGCAAGTCCGACCTAGTCACCAAGAAGCGCCTCCCAAACTTTGCTGTCACATACGGAAAGACGAAAGCGCTGTTCTCCTATGGCGTCTTGCTTGATGGTGAAACCATTGCGAGTGGACCGGAGATCGACGTCTGCTTCGTGTCCCCCCTTGCGCCAGGGCGGAAGCAGACGATCGACGATATCCGCCGTGAGAATCAATCCGCAGGGGTTAAGGGTCGACGGGTTTCGTGGGTAGCCAACCCGTCGGATGCGTTGGAGGCTCGATTTAAGCGCCATGAGGCGCTGGTAAAGGTGACAGGCGATAAGCGGTTCACTGAGGACTCGTCTGCCGATACGCAGGACGCGCTGTCCGAAAAGCGCAAAGAACGTGACGAGCTTAAGAATGCGCTGGTTCGCGACCTTGAGCTGGCTTTCTTGACTGGAACCCTCTTCTACGGCGGGCAGGAGGTCGAACTCGACGGCGCCGCTGACCTAAAGGGTCCCCTAGTCGGCGCGCTTACCTCCGTGATTCCCCATGTGTTTTCTAGATTTACGATGTCGGACCGGGGCTACGATTTCACCAAGGACCTACGTGACCTTCTAAACCCCTCTCACAGTGTTCTCTCCAAGGTCGCGTCCGAGCTCGACCTGTTCGACACGCAGGGTAGTCTACAACGGCAGTCCACGTTGGTGCAGACCATCCTCGAGGTCATCAAAGACTTGGAAGATGAGGACATCGACCCACGCGGCGAACTCCTCCTCGATGCTCGTGATAGTAAGGGTTTCAAAGGGTTCGAGCGGGCACCATTTGGTTGGTCCAGCGAGCTGGTCCGTCTCGTCCTTGCCGCAGCGTTGCGAGCCGGCGCGATCTATCTCGAGCACCCATCTGCCGCAGGGGCAGTGCCGATCTATGACTACAAGGGAACGGCGGACGACTTCGCCAAGATCACAAGCTTCAAAAAAGCCACCTTTAGGCTTGCAGAGACGAGTCTGTCGGTCGATCAGATCAAGTCAGCCAGTAAGGCACTGATTGGAATGGGCGTCACGGGCGTCCCCGAGTCCGGCAACGCCATCGCTGGAGCCATCCGGAAATTAGGCGAAGCTCTAAAATCGGATCTTCAAGACGCGAAGTCCCGGGCAGCGGCCGGGCTGCCAATCGCGGACTCGGTGGGAGGAGCAGAGGGCATACTGACGAAACCGCTTAGCGCCAAGGACCCGACCGCCGTGGTCATTCAGTTTCTGGCGACCGCAGCGCAATGGCAATCGCTGCACACCAACCTATCAGAATTAAAGGCGTTCGTTTCTGCACAACGCCACGAGGAGTTTGCGCTTTCTCGGCGACTCGTCGATCTCGCCAAGAACCACCCGGTGCCGGACGGAGGCGTCCATGAGGCGGCGCTGGCACAGGTACTTAAGGACATGGACGTCCTCATTGGCGATAAGTCCGTCGTGACCCGCTGGTCGGATTACCGCACGGCCTATGAACACGCACGTGACACGTATCGCAGTGCTTACACCGCAGCGGATGAAACCATGCGCGACGAGGTCGCTCAAGCACTGGCGGCGATCCATCGCGGTGAGGCATATGCCCACGCGCCAAGCCCACAGCGAGACTCCGCCGTTGCCGCTGTCTTTGGTCCAGGCAAGCCCTGCCACTATCCGACGCTTAGTGTACCCACGACCCAGACTCTGTTGGACGCATGTGCTCGCCGCAGCTTGTCGTCTCTGCAGCAAGCATCTCTCGCACTATCAGGCTATAGAAGTCAGGTAGAGAACGCGCTTCGGGACCTAGTCGTCCCACCACCGGCGCCGGAGACGAGCTGGGTATGGCGACCGGGCCACACCTTCGCAGGAAAACGCTTTACCACCGCCGCCGAGGTGGACCAAGCGCTCGGCGCCGTCGCCAAAGAGTTAAAGGCACAGATCGATAAGGGTCTGATTGTGGTGGTCAAATGAGCGAGACTCACGAATCGACGCAAGCCGCGCTCTCGGACCAGCACAAAGAAGCGGTCAAGAGTTGGGTGTCGAAGGCCCGCAAGGTGCTTGAGCAGGACCTAAGGGCTCAGCTTACGCGGCTCGGCATAAGCGCCGAAGGCAAAGTCACCCCACTTGAAGCGATGACACTGGCACCCGACGCACAAACCACCCGCCGTCGTGTCGAGGCCCTTTTGAAGCGCGACGTGATTGCCGAGGGCGACCCTAAGCGCGGGTACGACAATGTTCTCCGGGAACTCACATACACGACGCTTAATCGCCTGGTCGGGCTTAAGGCTATGGAGGCGCGCAGAGTTCTGTACCTGCCGCCCCCGGCGGGTGGTCCTGCCGAGCAGACCGAAGTGATTACACCGGTCCCTGGTCAGGCGCATTCACGGTACTTGCGCGACTTCCGCGCGGCCGGTGGCTCGCGCTACAAATACGAGGACGATGCCGAAGAGGCGCTACTGCGAGATGGTCTGCAGAGCGTATATCGCCATATCAATGAGGAGATTCGTCTGCTCTTCGATCTCGACCATGAGTATGCCTGTGTGCGGCCCACACACGCGTGTATGGTGCAGGTGATTGAGATGATCAACAAGGACTTAGCAGAAGAAGCCTTCCGCGCGGCCGACTTTCTCGGTTGGATCTACCAGTTTTTTAATCGCGAAGAGAAGAAGCGCGTTCGGGACGAGAACAAAGGCACGCCCCGCAGCTCCTACGAACTCTCGGTAATCAACCAGTTCTATACCCCGTCCTGGGTGGTTAAAGCGCTCGTCGACAATACCCTCGGGCGCCTCTGGCTGCAGATGCATCCTGATTCCGTCCTGCGCCCGATCGCCAAGCCACCTCTTCCGAACGAGCGCGACGGTTCGCCTCTTGTGGTGGATTACCTTGTCCCCCGAACGGGCGAGCGGATTCGATACCAAAGGCTTAGCGATACAGGCGAGGTCGAGCGCTTTAAGCGGGTGCGCGACATCACGCTGCTGGACCCAGCTTGTGGCACGATGCACTTTGGGCAATATGCGTTCAATCTCTTTCTTAGCATGTATCTTGAAGAAATTCATCATGCGGGCGAAGACGGCTGGCCCGAGACGCCGTCCGTTGCCTCGGCGAGTGAGATCCCGGCGGCCATCCTAGAGCATAACCTCTTCGGCATTGATATTGACCCGCGCGCGATTCAAATCGCCTCGTTGTCGCTGATGCTTACGGCCAAAGAGGCAGCTATCGGTCTTGGGATGTTGCCCGTCGACGTCCGGGTAAAGCGCGCGAATCTGGTTGTCGCGAACACCGTGGACATCGATAAGGAAAGGCTGCGGCAGCTCGTCCGACGCCTGCGACGCAAGCTCGTCTCAGAGGATATTGAGGAGCGTCTCGTGACGACGCTGTGGGAGAGTCTTCAGTCAGTTCCAGAGCTTGGCAGTCTCATCCAAGTCCGCGAAGGGGTCGCCGCGATCCTCGAAGACTGGGCTCTCCAGCGGGCGAAGTTGCGGGGCGCGACCGCGACGATTCGCACAAAGGCCCAGCCTCTCTTCGATGCGATGGGGATGACGGAGGAAGTGGATCGCGGGGCCCTCCTTGAGAAACTTGCTGAACAACAGAATACGCGGAAAGCAGCCCGCGAATTAGAACGCGAGCTCTTGTCCGCGGTTGAAGAGGTCGCGAGCGCCGGGGGCAGTGATCCCGCCGACCGCCTCTTTGCGGAAGACACGGCGCGTGGCCTCAAACTGTTGCAAGTGCTCTCGCGGAGTTTCGACGTCGTAGTGATGAACCCGCCTTATGGGGCGTTCGTGCCGAGCGTCCGCGACTATGTCAACGCCGCATATCCGCTTACGAAAAACGACATTTACCTCGCATTCATTGATCGTGCCACTCAACTTATAGAACCTGAGGGTTATATCGGGGCATTGATCTCCCGGACATTTGTTGCGCAAGTGCGTGCTCAGAAGTTCCGCGAACAAATCCTACTCAAACGCAATCCACTGCTCGTGTTGCTAGACCTCGGACAAGGCATCCTCGACGATGCGACGGTCGAGGCGGCAGCCGTTGTTCTGAAGGGAAGCGCAAGATGACATGGCCTAAAGGATCGGAATGGCGCAGATGGGATCTGCACGTGCATACCCCAGAATCTCAGGGGTTTTCTCAGGGGTTTAAGGGTAATAGAAAGCGGAGGGATAAATACCATGATGCTTAGCCAACAACGTCTCGTGTGGCGTTGGGAAGAAAAGGATTTCGGATTCCGCTTCCGTGCCGGCAAAGGCACGCGAGAGTGTGAGCATTATCAAACCGCTCGGGCCGGCGAGTTCTACGTGGTGCCCAAAAGTGAGCGGAAGTTGGACAAAGCGCGCGCCGACGAACTCGCGCAAGTCGCAGTCGCCCCGACCTCGCCACGCATCATGCCTACGCCATGGCGTGACTACGGGCGCGATTGGGACTGGATCGTGACCGACGACGGGTTGTTACTGAACTACGCCGGATGTCTCGACCGTGCAGAGATCGACCGGCGAGAGGACGAAGGTGTGGCGCGAGCGATGGCTTATGTCGCGAGCTTTTTGAATCGAACCCAACCGGTCCCCCTAACGATCGGGCTCATTCAGCAGGTACATCGTGAGTTGATGGGCGAGATCTATCCGTTCGCCGGCGCATGGCGAACGGTGTCGCTTCACAAAGGTGACGGTCCGACTAAATGGCCGCTTCCGCCGTTTGGCATCGAGCCGCTCATGGAGGTGTTCGAGCGTGACGTGCTTAGCAGCTCACCCATTGTGTCAGAAAATAACACGACGATTTTCGCATTCGTGAGCGAGGTGATGAATGAGCTGCTTACCATCCACCCGTTTCGCGAAGGCAATGGGCGCACTGCGTTCATTCTTGGAAACCTAATGTTGATGCAGAACAACCTTTTGCCACTCGATGTTTACGATCGCAAGAACGATGAGACTCCCTATTTTGCAGCCTGCGAGGCAGGACGCCTTCAGGAGAACTATGACCCGCTTGCGACCTTGATCGCGCAGTGGGAGTATGCGGCACTAGACCGCTGGGAAGCGAACCATGGTTGAGCACCGTCGCGTAAACATGAAGGCCATTTTGGCGAATGCTGATCTCCGGCGCGAGTTGATGGTCTCGACGATCCAAGCCACGCAGGCCCGCGAGGGCATCGAGACGACTCGCGAACAAGCCGACCGCGCATACTACGTCGTGACCGAGGCCGAGAACGTGGCGTTCTTTGATCTCGAACGTTTTATGGGCCATGGTCGTTCCGAGCCAGATAGACGCGAAGATATGTTCGCTATGGCACTACGCAACGACGTGTCAAGCGTGCGATTTGACGTGGCGCGGCGTGATTTCGGCGCGATCGAAACATCACCGTTGGCATACCGTCGGGTGGGTGTCGTCGCACACATTTTTCGAGACGCTCCGGCGCTGGAGCCGGCGTGGGGTATAGCAAGACAAGGAAAGGCGACGGCCGGAGATAGTGAGTGGATTCGCCACCATTGGGAAGTTCGAGATAGGGCTGGCTGGGTGCCGTTCGCAAAGGGGGGCGAGTTCTCTCGCTTCTACGCAGATGTTCACCTCGTGATCGACTGGCGGGCGGAGCGGCGCGACGCGTTGAAGGCAGTCGGCAATGGATTGCCAAGCTTGGAGCACTATTTCAGACCAGGTCTTACATGGCCGCGTGCGGGAGGTAGTTTCAGTTTACGCATGCTGCCACTTGGATGCGTGTTTGCCGACAAGGGGCCAGTTGTATTTCCAAACAGCGAGGATGACACGCACTTCTTGTTAGGTGTCGCAAATTCTGCAGTTGCGGAGTATATAATGCAAAGCTTGACATCTCGGGGCAAGATGGGCGGTAGATGGGAGGTAGGGATCGTCAAGCGGTTGCCAATCCCGAGGCCCAGTACGAAGCAAAAGAGACAAATCTATAATTGTGTCGAGTCGGTCTTCCAAATGAAACGGGACTGGGATGACGGGAACGAGACATCAACCCGGTTCGTGCATCCTTGGATGCTGCGAGTAGTTCATGCAAATTTCGATGTTCCCTCTCGGCTTACACGACTATGTCAGCAAGAGGAGCTAGAAGAGACCTGTATTCAAAGCTTATACGCGGAGCTGAATGACGCAGTGTATAGACTTTATAATATTGCCGATACGACCCGGCTAGTTATCGAGGAGGCGATGGGAGAGCGTCCGTCAGAGATCCTATGGCCTGAGATGGGGCGCAAGGATGGCGATCAAAAGCGCATGGAGCACGTCTGGCGGCTTCTTTCATACGTGGTCAAGCGCGTGGTTGAGGCCGACGATGACGGGATTGTACCTTTCATCGCGGTAGGTGGCGAAGGTCGGCTCATCGATCGGGTCCGAAACGAACTCGACGCTCTCTTTCCGAACCACGACCTAAACCAGGTCGAGGTGGCCATCACCAACGAGCTCAAGCGCCGCGTCAAGGGCTACCGACACGTCGAAACCTTAGAGGAATGGCTGCGCGACGAGTTCTTTGCTTATCACACTTCCATGTATAAGCAGCGCCCCATATTTTGGCATATTGCGAGCAGCCAAGGTCGAGGAGAGCAGGCTTTTGGCGCCATCGTCCACTACCACAAGTTCGACCACGATCGCTTAGCCAAGCTTCGCGGGACCTATCTGCGCGATGCTATCGCCCACTTCCGCCGGGAAGCTGGACTCGCAGCCCAAGAGGGTCGAACCGAAGACCGCCTCTTGTGGCAGAGTCGGGTCGAGGAGTCCGAGCAACTCGACCGGCGACTACAATGGGTCCAAGAGGGCGTAAGCGGCTACCCGGCCGCCGGCGATTGTCGCATTCGCACGCCGTGGAAGTCTGAAGACGAGCAGCCCAAAGGCTGGCGCCCCGACCTCGACGACGGCGTTGTGGTCAATATCGCGCCATGGCAGGTCGCGGGCGTACTTCGGGTGGGCGCATGATACTCGAATCACTCGTCACGCAAGTCACCCAACGCTTCCAACACGAGAAGCGCGCCAACGTGTGTCTGTGGTTCGACCCAACTCGCGAGTTCGTGCGCTTGCTTCCTGGGCTGCGCGGGTATCTCGCGACGATGAGTTCGCCGCCGTTTGAGTTGCTGGAATATGACGCGCACGCATATCATGGACAGGTCTGGCTAAAGCACAGGGTCCACTCTGTCTTAAAAGGCCTCACGCCGGCCGACCCTCTCTGCCAACGAGGAAAGTACCGGTTTCTTATCTACTTCCCCCTGGCCGAGGAACGCATGGATGGGGCAGATGAGAGGGGTAAACACCACTTGGAGCTGATGGAGGAGTACCGAATCGCAGGCCTCATCTGGCGTGTAGGTGGAAAGCGGCCGTCGCTTTTCAGGTTTCTCCGTGAGGCCGGTGCCAGTCTGTCCGCGGTCCCGGCCGAGCAGCGACGGCTTTACGAAGGAGGCGAGGACTCGCTGCTCGCGAAATACACCGCCAAGTTCGCCGATCGACCTCGTGTATTCTGGGAGTCCCAGCTCACCCCGGAAGTCGCTCAGGCCCGTTTGCTAGGCGATGCAGATCAAACGATCATTCAGCTCGCGATAGACCCAGACGGTGGTTGGGCGCAGCTAAACACAAAAGGGCTCGCATCCGAGTTCTTTGCGGCCGTGCAGGAGCGCTACGGATTCGAGCACAGCACGGGCATCCCCTCTGAGTGGGTGCGGGCCTTCGTAGGGACAGTCGCATTGACGGAGACATATCTCGGTTACGACGAGGCCCCGGACTTCCCGTTTGTCGATCGTTTGCCCCCTGTAACGGTTCGGCCGCATTATATAGATCTGTTGCAACGATGGCTAAGGGACGCGGAAGGCCGGGCTGCTTGGGACCACTGGATCCGGGAGGTGGAACGCGATGTCGACCTTGGCGTTTGGGTGTTATTGCGCGATGGGTTGTCGTTCGCCTTCCCTCACTTGGTTCGACTCCGTTGGGAGCAAATCATGGCGGCTCTGGACACGGCCGCGGACAAGATTTCGGCAACCGAGGATTTCTTTGAGGTCCGAGCAGAGCGGATCAAGCTGGAGGCCGAGTACACCCGCGCGAGCGATCGCCCCATAGGCGGCTGGTCGTTGTTGCAAGCGCTTGGCGAGTTCATCGAGCATAGTCGCCAGGCTGGTCATGATGTTGGCGGAGCCTCGGGAGTCGGAGAGCTCGCTGCCGTCTATGTTCGCAATGCAGCTCGCATCGAAAGGCAACACGTCGTACTGCGGCGCGAGGCCGAGGAACTTGGGCTAAACGCCGTGACGCGGATCGCGGACCGTCACTACGCCTCGTATACGAATGCCCTCAACGGCAAATTTTTCACCGCCTATGCCACCAGTGGCGATGTGAATATTCCGGGAATTCCTCATGTTACGACGAGGCTGGCGGAGAGTGTCTGGGCACAAAACGAACGGCAGGCGGTCGTTATCATTGACGCCCTTCGCTACGATTGCGCTTTGGCTATTCAAGACCTACTGAAAGGACAGGCGGTGACAGTTGAGCCGATGCGGGCCGAGCTGCCCACAATCACGCCTATTGGCATGACAGCGCTGATGCCTCTATTCGCCGCCGCGATGTCCTTGGAAGTGAAGGGCAACAATCTGCATCCGAAGGTGAACGGCAAGGACTGCGCTCAGCGGAGCCACCGGCTCGCGTTCATGACCGACTTCGGCGCCGATTGCCGGGATATCGACGATATCGAGGCGATGGGCGGATCGTCCGACGAACTAAGCGATCTTTTGGTGGTTTTCGGCCATGATCAAGTGGACCACATCGGGCACGGGAACGCGGACACGTTGATCCGTCATCTCGACGTGGAGGTGGCTCGGATCGCACGGCTCATTCGTAAGTTGCACCGGTGGGGTTATGAGTCCGTACATGTGGTCACTGACCATGGCTTTATCTTGCTCGAGGAGTCGAAGCTGCCGGCGTTGGTGCCATGCGAGAAGAGCTGGTGTGTGGTCCTAAAGGAGCGCTTTGCGCTGGTCCCTGCACAGGCCGACGTCCCCCTTGTTACCTTTCCCCTTACTTGGGATATGTCGCTATGCGTGGCTGTCCCTCCTGGACTCGCCTTCTTCAAAACAGAGAAGTCGTTTTCCCATGGGGGCGCGGCGTTGCAGGAGTTGATCATCCCGCACCTCACTTCGAAGAGTAGGCTCAAGCGAGAAAAGCGTGTCGGGATTGAGGTGGTGCTACCTACCTATGAGCTGACCCGAGCGGTCTTAAAGGTCTTGGTTAGGGCGAAGCCGTCTAGTAAGACAGGTCAGGTTTCGCTCTTTTCCGAGACGGCGCGAACGCTGTCCTTCGACGTTCGCCGCCTAACCGGGGGGGCTGCGCATGGCGAAAGGGTCCTCGCGACACCAAATCCGAAGATAGAGAAGGTGGAGTCCTGCGACACGGAGAAAGCAGTGACGCTGTTCTTCCACTCAGCCTCGTCCTTCAAAAAGGGCGAGCTGCTCGAGCTCGACATCCGCGACGTCGACACTGGCGAGCAGTTTCCTCCCGGTGGTATCAAGTTGACCATTGGCCGAGACATTTAAACGAGGATCCTCATGCAAGACGGCCCGATTATCCTAGACGAGCTCGACCACTTGGCGAACGAGTCCTTCCCCGGACTCGTTGTTCGCAAAGACTTATTACGGAGAATGCGTTCGGCGTTCGGCGTGCCGGCTTTTGTGATTGAGTTCCTCCTCGGGAAGTACTGCGCTTCCACGGACGAGGACACAATCAACGAAGGGCTGGGATTCGTGCGTGAAACGCTCGCATCCAAGTACGTAAAGCCAGACGAGCGAGAGGCTGTGAAGTCGGCGGTCAAACAGTACACTACCTATGAGATCATTGATAAAATCGACGTCAAGCTCGTCGAGACGCACGATAAGTACTGGGGTCGTCTCTCGAATCTGAACCTCGACTACATCAACGTCAACGACTCGGACGTGCGCGCGCATGACCGACTCCTCCTCGGCGGGATCTGGGCCGAGGTATCACTGCGATACGACGATTCCTATATTTTCAAGGGTCAGAACCGTCCGTTCTTCCTCGATGCGATTAGGCCGATCCAACTGTCGAACCGCAATATCCAGAGCTTCATCGACGCACGACGGCGATTCACCCGTGATCAGTGGCTTGACCTGCTTATGCGCTCGATGGGCTATGAGCCCCAGCACCCGTACTATACGAAGCGCCGCAAGCTTCACTACATGCTGCGCCTGTTGCCCTTCGTCGAGAAGAACTTCAACTCGGTTGAATTGGGGCCCCGTGGCACGGGCAAGAGCTTTGTCTACCAACAGTTGAGCCCCTACTGCCACTTGATCTCGGGGGGGCAGACGACGACGGCGCAGATGTTTGTGAACCTCTCGACCGGGCAGCGGGGTCTTGTCTGCCTTTGGGATGTTGTGGCGTTCGATGAGGCAGCCGGTATCAGCTTCACGGACAAGTCCGGCATCAACATCATGAAGGGTTATATGGAGGACGGCGCCTTTAGCCGCGGTCGCGATATCATTACGGCCGAGGGCTCCATGGTCTTTGTGGGCAATATTGACGGTGACATTGAGACTATTGTCCGGACCTCAAACCTTTTCTATCCGATGCCCAAAGAGATGGACACGGCCTTCTTCGACCGTATCCACGCTTACATACCGGGTTGGGAGTTTCAGAAGACGTCCGATGCTACTTATACCAACCATTTCGGACTCGTAACCGACTATTTGGCTGAGGTCTTTCGAGAGCTTCGCAAGCGCAGCTATGCCGACTACGCCGAGCGCGACTTCCGCTTCGGCAGCCATCTCGGAGGACGAGACCAGAAGGCCGTGCGCAAGATCGTGTCGGGGCTAATCAAGCTGCTCCATCCAGACGGTGAGGTGTCGAAGGAAGAGATCGAGGAATACCTGCACTATGCGATGGAGATGCGCCGGCGGGTTAAGGAACAGCTCAAGAAGATGGGTGGCCTTGAGTACTGGGATACGAGCTTCTCGTATATCGATCGCGAGACGGGTCAGGAAACCTTTGTAACTCTGCCTGAGTCGGGTGGTGGCGCCCTCATTGCAGAAGGCGGGCTACCTCCTGGAAGCGTCTACACGATTGGCACGGACATCGCCGACAACCGACTCGCGCTCTTTCTTCTGCAGACTCAAATGAACATGGGGTCTGGTCGGATCATCCCGCTCGGAAGCCTATCGGCGAAGATGAAGGAGGCCATCAAGACTGCGGACGCTTACCTCAAGGCGAACCTCCGGAATCTGGGAATCACGCATGATTTGAAGAGCTACGACTTCACCATACAGGCCATCAACATGAACCAGGCCAAAGAAGGCTCGGAAACAGCGGTGGCATTCTTCATCTCACTGGTCTCGGCAATCCTTTCAAAGCCTATGCTGGGCCAGACGGTTGTCCTTGGTGAGATGAGCATTCAGGGCATGCTTCTGAAGGTCGCGTCGCTTCCGGAACGGATGCAGCTGGCGGTTGAAGCGGGCGCAAAACGGATCTTGATTCCCAGCGAGAACAAGCGAGACGTCGCTAACGTGCCCGACGCGATCCTCACGGCGATCCAGTGGCAGTTCTACGACAGTCCTATTAAGGCCGCGGTCATGGCTCTCGGCCTCGGATGAGTGCGAAGTGAAGTATATTGACTTGAAGTGAACGGCAGTGCCTGGTCTTGTGGTATACATACGAAAAGTGCGACCTCGTATGAGGTCGCTTTTTTGTTTTGATATCAAACGATCAGGCGATCGACCTCAAAGTCGCCTCCAAGAAGTCCACGACACGTTCGAATGGGTCAAACCCAAAGGCCGCGCCAATCGGTCCGCGGAGGTTGGAGTTCGCGTTGATGTCATAGAAGAAGGGCCCCGCCGGGGTCTCGATG
>Ga0105050_10005663_pt1 | contig 15907 bp, 17 predicted proteins | sample FRY01_FD_78088 | JGI IMG/M metagenome (GOLD analysis project Ga0105050, IMG submission 78088) | Freshwater microbial communities from Lake Fryxell liftoff mats and glacier meltwater in Antarctica - FRY-01 | ecosystem: Environmental > Aquatic > Freshwater > Ice > Glacier meltwater ... | reverse complement strand
TGACCGACGACACCATGCGTGCCCAGGCGCTGGCGATGAAGGCCGCCGCCACGAAGAAGGCCGCGGCCCCGAAGGCGGCTGCCCCCAAGGCTGCTGCCTCCAAGGCTGTCGCACCCGCGAAGGCGGCGGCGCCGAAGAAGGCGGCTGCTGCGAAGGTGGCGGCAGCGAAGCCGGCTGCGGCCAAGCCGATGAAGGTGGCTGCGGCCAAGGCGGCGGCGCCCGCGAAGGCAGTGGCTCCGGTCAAGGCGGCGGCGAAGAAGAACGGCGCGGCAAAGGCGGCCGCGGCGGCTCCGAAGGCTGCCGCGCCCGCCAAGGCTGCGGCGCCGAAGAAGGCAGCGGCGAAGAAGGCTGCGGCGAAGAAGGCCGCCCCGAAAGCGGCGGCGCCGAAGAAGGCTGCCCCGAAAAGGGCTTCCCCGAAGAAAGCCGCGGCCGCGCCGGCGGCCTGATCCCGGACCGCGCCGGACGATGCAAGGGGCGCCGCCTCGACGGGCGGCGCCCTTTTCGCGTCAGCCGAAGGTGGCGAGCAGGTCGTCGACCTGGGGCGGGGTGAGCAGGCGCATCGCTCCGCCGCGCAGCAGCAGATAGAGCTTTGCCGCTTCCTCCAGTTCCTCGGCGGCGTGGACGGCCTCGCGGAGGGTGGCGCCGCTGACGACCGGGCCGTGATTGGCCAGGAGCACGGCGCGCGCGCCCTGGGCGGCCGTGTGGATGGCCGGTTCCATCGCCGCGTCACCCGGGCGGTAGTAGGGGACGAGCGGCATGGTGCGGCCGACGCGCATGACGAAGTAGGGGGTGAGCGGCGGGATCGAGTTGGTGGGGTCGGCGTCGGGCAGGCAGGCGATCGCGGTGGCCATGGTGGAGTGGAGGTGGACGACGGCGCCGGCATCGGGGCGGGCCTGGTAGAAGGCGCGGTGCATGAACACCTCCTTCGAGGGCTTGTCGCCGGAGAGGTGGGCGAAGTCGGGGCCGAGCTTTGACAGGCGGGCGGGGTCGAGCTGGCCGAGGGAGGAGTTGGTGGGGGTCATCAGGTAGCCGTCGGGCAGGCGGGCGCTGATGTTGCCGGCACTGCCGACGGAGAAGCCGCGGGCGAAGAGGGAGGCGGCGAGGGTGACGAGTTGCTCGCGGAGATCTTGTTCGGTCATGGTTGGCTCCGAAAAAAGAACCAGAAAACTTTTGTCCATTCGGGCTGGGTGGACGAAACCGCTCGGCCCAAGTGGGAGAAAGTCTTTTTGCTTCTTTTTCTTCAGAAAAAGAAGAATCTTTCTTCCTGCTAGGCCGCTCCGGTGCTGGCGAAGGATTTGAGGAAGAAGTCGGGCGCACCGAAATTGCCGCTTTTCAGGGCGAGCTTGAGCGCGGGGCCGCTGCCTTCGGCGAGGGTCCAGGGCACGCCGGGGTCGATTTCGGGGCCAATGCGCAGGGAGCGGACGCCGAGGCGGGTGACGACGGCGCCGGAGGTTTCGCCGCCGGCCACGACGAGCTGGCGGACGCCGCGGGCGACGAGGCCTTCGGCGATGGTGGCGAGCGCGGTTTCCACGAGGGCGCCGGCGGCGTCGCGGCCGAGCTTCTTCTGCAGGGCCTCGACCTGTTCGGGGGGGGCGGCGGCGGCGATGAGGATGGGCACCTGGCCGAGCTTGCCTTCGGCCCAGGCCAGCGCCTGTTGAGCGAGAGCGGCGGCGTTGGGCGTGGCGAGCGCGTCGAGCTGGAGGGTGGGGATCCTTTCGCGGGCGCGGCCGACCTGAAACAGGGTGGCGCGGGAGCAGGAGCCGGCGAGGATGGCGCAGGCGCCTTCGATGTCGGGCAGGGCGCCGGGGTTGGCCAGGGCCGGGAGCTTGCCGGCGCGGCGGAAGTTGTCTGGCAGGCCGACGGCGATGCCGGAGCCGCCGGTGATCAGGGCGTGGCTTTCGGCGGCCTCGCCGATGGCGCGCAGATGGGTGTCGCTGACCGCATCGACGATGGCGTAGCGGCGGCCCTGTTCCTTCAGGCCGGTCATTGCGCGGCGGATGGCCGCCGCACCCTGGTCGACGGTGGCGTAGGGGACGAGGCCGACGGTGCCCTCGGTTTGGCGGCCTAGGACGCGGACGAGGTTGGCGTCGGTCATCGGCGTGAGGGGGTGTTTTTCCATGCCGCTTTCGTTGAGCAGCACCTGGCCGACGAAGAGGTGGCCCATGTAGACGCTGCGGCCGTTCACCGGGAAGGCGGGGCAGGCGAGCGCGAAGCCGCAGCCGAGGGCGTCGACCAGGGCGTCGGCGACGGGGCCGATATTGCCGACCTCGGTGCTGTCGAAGGTGGAGCAGTATTTGAAGAAGAACTGGGTGCAGCCGGCCTTTTGCAGCCAGGCCAGGGTGGCGAGGCTTTCGGTGATGGCCTGGCGCGGCGGGGCGGTGCGGGATTTGAGGGCGACGATGATGGCGTCGGCATCAGGGATCGGGTCGCCGGGGGTGGGAACGCCGATGAGTTGGACGGCGCGCATGCCGTTGCGGACCAGCATGGAGGCGAGGTCGGTGGCGCCGGTGAAGTCGTCGGCGATGCATCCCAAAAGCGGCATGTCAGCGTTCCTCGGGCCAGTTGGTGCCGGGTGGCAGGGCGAGACTGTCGCGGTGGCCGACGCGCATGGCAAGGCGGAGTCGGTCCACCTGGCGGGCGCGCTGGGTGGCCCAGGTGCGGATGGCGGTGCGGCGGGTGGGCAGGTGGCGGGCGGCGACGGCGGCGTGGCTGGCGACCAGGCTATCGAGCAGGTAGGCGGCTTCGGGGGGGATGCGCCAAGGGGTGTCGGCCTCGCGCACGATGAAGCCGCGGGCGGCGAAGGCGCGGCGCAGGGCGGCGGGGGCCTTCGGGCCGAGGGCGAGGCCGAGGCCCTTGTGGCGTTGCTGGTCGCGGCGGAAGGCGGCGAAGATTGTCCGGTCGAGGGGGTGGGCGGGGCGCAGGGCATCGCGGCCGTCAACGGAGAGGCAGGCGAGGAGGGGTTTCTTGAGCGTGGCGGCGAGGGCTGCCATCCAGTCGGCGGAGACGAGGTCGAGCAGGGCGGAGCAGACGACCGCGTCGTGTCGGTTGAGGCCGAGGCTGGGGAGAGGGGCGGCGAGGTCGAGCTGTTCGGCTTCGATGCGCCAGGCGCCGTGTTGGGTGTGGATGGTCAGGCGCGTGGCGGTGGAGGTGGTGGGGAGAGCGCGGGCGGTGGCCCAGGCGGCGATGTCGGCGAAGGCGCGCCGGAGAAGGGAGGGGTCGGCATCGGCCAGCATCCAGTCCTGCGGGCGTTCGAGCAGGGGGGCGAGCCAGCGGAACAGGCTGCCGGTGCCGGCGCCGAGGTCGATCAGGCGGGGGCGGGGGGGGAGGATGGCGGCGAGTGCCTGGGCCAGCGCGGTGCTGCGGGCGGCGGCGTCGTGCGGCTCGCGCAGGGAGAGCCAGTCGGCGGCGAAGCTTTCGGGCATCAGGGCCTCGGGAAGGAAGAAAGGATTCTTCTTTTTCTGAAGAAAAAGAAGCAAAAAGACTTCATCCATTTGCTCCTGGTTGAACGCAGGGGCAAAGGGATGAAAGTTTTTTGGTTCGTTTTTTCAAAAAAGAACATTCTTACTTTCGAAGACACTCGAGCGCTTCGGCGAAGGCGCGGCCCTGGGCGGGCCAGCTGGGCAGGGCTTGGCCGGCGTTCCAGGCCGCTTGTGCCATGTCGGCGCGCAGCTCGGTGTCGAAGATCGCGCGGCGGAGGGATTTGGAGAAGGTGACGAGGTCGCCGACGTCGCAGACCACGCCGGCCTCGGTGGGGACGAGGGCGCCGGCGGCGCCGCCCTTGGTGATGGCGACGGGGAGGCCGCGCTTGAGGGCCTCTGCGATGGCCATGCCGTAGCCTTCGTATTCGGTGGCGAGCGCGAAGAGGTCGGCCTGGTGCCAGAGGGCTTCGAGCGCCTCGCCGGTGGCGATGCCGGCGAAGGTGACGCGCTGGGCGATGGCCAGGTCTTCGGCGAGGTTGCGCAGGGTGGCGGCGTGGACGGGGTCGGGCGCAGCGCCGGCGATGGTGAGGTGCCAGTCGAGGTCGAAGAGTTTCGCCAGCGCGCGCAGGAGGAGCTCGTGGCCCTTGCGCGGGATGAGGGTGCCGATGGACAGGATGTGGCAGGTGGGGGAGCCGGAGCCGGGCGAGCGGGGGGCCGGGTCGGTGCCGGGGACGACGGTGGCGATGCGGTCCGAGGCGACGGCGAAGTCCTTGGCGAGGGTTTCGGCGGTGGTGTCGCTGGTGACGATGCAGGCGGACAGGGCGGGAAAGAGGCGGCGCTCGGTTTCGGCGAGGGTGTCGCGGTCGGGGTCGGGGAGGCCGGCCTCGCGCGAGGTGGGGTGGTGGATGAGGCCGAGCGCAGGGCGGTCGATGAGGCCTTCGAACGCGGGCAGGCCGAGGCCGTCGATGAGCGGGGTGGCGTCCGACGCCATGGCGGACCAGACGGCGCGGGCCGAGGCGCGGGCCGTGTCGTCGGGCAGGGGGTGGCGGCCGGCGAGTTCGTGGATGTCGACGGTGTGGCCGGCTTCGCGCAGTTCGGCGATAATCCGGCGGTCGTAGCCGTAGCCGCCGGAAATGGCGGTGATGGGGCCGGGGACGAGAAGGGCGACGCGCATCAGAGAACGGGCGCCTCGTAGGCGGCCCAGGCGCCGGGGGCCTCGCGCAGCAGGACCTTCAGGCCGGTGGTGGCCCGGCCGCCCTCGCCCAGCGTGCCGTTCTTCAGCGCGGCGGCGAGCAGGGTCCAGATGTGGTGGGCCATGTATTCGGTGGTGGTGTTCTGGCCGGCGAACTGGGGCAGGGTGTCGAGGTTGTAGTAGTCCACCGTGTCGAGGATGCGGCGCAGCTCGGTCTTGGCGAGGCCGATATCGATGAGGAGGTTGTGCGGGTCGAGCCTTGGGGCGCGGAACTCGGCCTCGATGGCGTAGGTGGCGCCGTGCATGCGCTGCGCGGGGCCGAATTCCTCGCCCTGGAAGCTGTGGGCGATCATGATGTGGTCGCAGACGGTGAGGCTGAACATGGGTTTCAGGTTCCGTAGGTGACGACGTGGCACAAACCGCCGGAGAGCAGGCGGGGCATGGATTCGGGCAGGTCCTCGAACCGTGTCGGCGGTTCCAGCAGGGCGTCGTAGGAGGGATCGGACAGCAGGTCCAGGGCGAGGGCGAGGCGCTGGGCGTGGGTGCGGCGGCCGCGCATGACGGTGGCGACGCTGCCGACCTGGGTGGAGATGAGGCGCAGGCGGCGCGCGTGGAAGGCCTCGCCGAGCGGGAGGGCGGGTGACTTGTCGCCGTACCAGCTGGCTTCGACGATGCGGGCCTCGAACGCGGCGCAGGACAGCGCGGTGCGCAGGCCGGCTTCGGTGGCCGAGGCGTGGATGATCAGTTCCTGGTCGGCGGGTGCGTCGGCGGGCAGGGCGAAGCGGCTGCCGAGGCGGTCGGCGAGGCGGTCGGCGAGGGCGGCGCGGGTCGGGTCGATGTCCACGAGGGTGACGGCGGCGCCGGGGAGGCGGGCGAGCAGGGTGGCGGTGAGCAGGCCGACGATGCCGGCGCCGATGACCATCATGCGCTCGCCGGGCAGCGGGGCGGCATCCCAGGCGATGTTCAGCGCGGTTTCCATGTTGGCGGCGAGCGTGGCGCGCGCGGTGGGCAGCGTGTCCGGGAGCGGGATGCACATGGCGGCGGGCGCGTTGAACAGATCCTGGTGCGGGTGCAGGACGAAGTGGCGGCGGCCGGCTGCGTCCGCGGCGACGGCGCTGTAGCCGTATTTCACCGGGAAGGGAAAGGCGCCGCCCATCAGCGGGGCGCCCATGGTGGCGTATTGGCTGGGGGGGACGCGGCCGGCGAAGACGAGGGATTCAGTGCCGCGGGAGATGCCGGTGGCCAGGGTGGTGAGCCGGATCTGGTCCGGCGCGGGAGCGGGGAGGGGTTCGGTGCGGAGTTCGCCGATCCCCGGGGCGATGGTCCAGAAGGCGCGCGCGGTGGTCATGCGCGCACCAGGGGTCCGCGCGCGGATGCGCGCACCAGTGGGATATCGAAGAGGAGATCCTGGCCGAGGTGGTGGATGTCCCAGGTCAGGCGCAGGCCGTCCTCCGGCTTGGCGACGCCCGGCAGGGTGAAGGCGGGGATGCCGGCGCCGAGCAGGAGGGGGGCGACGGTGATGTGGAGCCGATCCAGCGCGCCGGCGGCGAGGAAGCGGGAGACGGTGATGCCGCCGCCCTCCACGAAAATGCGGTGCAGGCCGCGCGCGGCCAGGGCGGCGATGACGGCGGGGATGGCGAGGCCGCCAGTGCTGAAGCCGCCGGTGGTGGGGCCGCCAGTGGTGGGGCCGCCGGTGTTGGCGCGGGGGAGGCGGACGACCTCGGCGGTGCCCAGGCGGTCGCTGCCGGCGAGGTCGTCGGCAGCGAGCAGGAGGGTGGGCGGGCCGCCCTGGAACATGCGGTAGGAGTCGGCGAGGCGGCGGTCGGTGTCGATGACCACGCGCACCGGGGAGGGGCCGGGGCAGAGGCGGGTGGTAAGCAGCGGGTCGTCGGCCTTCACCGTGCCGGCGCCGACGACAATTGCCTCGCAGACCGCGCGCAGCCGGTGGGTGTGAAGGATGTCCTCCGGCCCGCTGATCCAGAAGGACATGCCGGATTCAGTGGCGATGCGGCCGTCGAGCGTCTGGGCGATGCGGCCGAGCACGACGCAGCCGTCGGGGTGCGTGGGCGGGGCGAGGAAGGCGGCGTAGAGCGGCGGGTGGCCTTCCGGTCCCGGATTGCGCGCCAGTACGCGGTGCCAGGTGGCGTCGTCGATCGCGGCTGGTGGGGCGGATGGCATTGCGGCGCCGCAGTAACACGCGGGCGGGTTCGGCGCCACCGGGGCGCGCCCGCCTGGTGGTCGCCGTCAGACGCTGGCGGCGATGGCGACCGGGAGGGCGGTGTGGCGGCCGACCAGGGCACCCTGGGCGCCATAGCGGGGGGCCTGGGCGCTGGCGCGCGGCACGGCCTGGGCGATCACCTCCATCACGCGGGTTTGGACCGACAGGGCGCGTTCGAGCAGGCGCCGGTTCTCCTCGGCGAGGGCACCCAGGCGGCGGGCGGTTTGCTGGAGCATGGCGCGGGTGGCGGTGTCGGGGGGGCCGGCGGCGGCGAGGCGGGCATGGGCGCTGGCGAAGGCGTCGGCGGCCTGGCGCTTGGCGGGCAGGAGGGGGGCGGCGGCGCGCAGATCGAGGGCGGCGAGGGCGAGGTTCTCGGCGGCGAGGATGTCGGCGAGGGCGGCGGCGGCGTGGAGGAGGGGGGTGGTCATGGGGTTTCCTTCGCGGCCTGGTTGGCGGCTTGATTGGCGGCCTCCTGGGCGCGCAGCATCTGGTGGTAGACGGGCACGGCGAGGCCGAGACCGCCGCCGCGGGCCATGTGGCGGCCGAGTTCCTGGGAGAGCATGGGTCGCCAGGCTTCCTCGGCCGCACCGCCGCCGAACGGGCCCTTGGAGGTTTCGACGGTGGCGAACATTGGCGCGACGAGCTGGCCGAGGACCAGCGCCTCGAAATCCTGCGCGGTTTTCCAGGCGCGGGCATTCGCGGGGGTGGTGAGCTCTCGGGCGTCGGGCGCGCGGGGGAGGATGGCGGGGGTGGACATCAGCGCACCACCAGCTCGGCCTGCAGCGCGCCGGCGGCCTTGATGGATTGCAGGATGGTGATCATGTCGCGCGGGCCGACGCCGAGCGCGTTGAGGCCGGCGACCAGATCCCGCAGGGTGACGTTGGAGCTGAGGATGCCCAGGCGCCGCTCGCCCTGGTCGTCCACCTGGACCTGGGTGCGCGGGACGATGACGGTCTGGCCGCCGGAAAGTGCCCCGGGCTGGGAGACATCGGCGGTTTCGGTGACGCGGATGGTCAGGTTGCCTTGGGCGATGGCGACCGTGCTGATGCGGACGTTGGCGCCCATGACGATGGTGCCGCTGGCCTCGTCGATCACCACGATGGCGGCGTTGTCGGGCTCCACGCGCAAGACCTCGATGCGGGCGAGCGCGTCGATGACGTCGCGGCCCTGGAGGTTCAGTGCGACGGTGCGCGGGTCGGTGGCGGTGGCGGTGCCGGGGCCGATGGCGCGGTTGATGGCCTCGGCCATGCGGCGCGCGGTGGTGAGGTCGGGGTTGCGCAGGCCCAGGCGCGGGGCGTTGCGTGAGGCGAGCTGGAAGGCGACCTCGCGCTCGATGGTGCCGCCGTTGGGAATGCGCCCGGCGGTGGGCACGCCGCGGGTGACGGAGGCCGCGGCCCCGCCGGCGGCGATGGCGCCGGTGGCGAGCGCGCCCTGGGCGACGGCATAGACCTCCCCGTCGGCGGCGAGCAGGGGGGTGACCAGCAGGATGCCGCCGGTGAGGTTGGTGGCGTCGCCCAGCGCCGAGACGGCGATGTCGATGCGGCTGCCGGTGCGGCCGAAGGGGGGCAGCTCGGCGGTGACCATGACGGCGGCGACGTTCTTGGTTTTCAGCTTCGCCTCCTGGTCGCGGGTGTTCACGCCCAGGCGCTCCAGCATGCCGATGAGGGATTGGCGGGTGAAGACGGAGGAGTCGAGCTTGTCCCCGGTGCCGTTGAGCCCGACGACGAGGCCGTAGCCGACGAGCTGGTTGCCGCGGATGCCCTCGAGGTCGGCGATGTCCTTGATGCGCACCTGGCCGTGGGCGGGCAGGGCGGCCAGGAGCAGCAGCAGGAGCGGGAGGAGGAGGAGGCGGGACAGGCGGGGCACAGCGTGGGTCCTCGGTGCAGGAACGGTTCAGCAAGGTTTGGGGCGCAAGGTTGCATGGCGGCGACGCAAGCGGCGTGCCAGCCGCAAGGCACGGAAAGTGTTCGGCTGGCCCGCGCGATCGGTCGGCAGTTCGTGCCGGTCGGCAGGCGATGCCGGGACGTGCCGGGTGTTCGAAACAGGAGGTTACGGCAAATGTGTGACGGGTTGTCCGACCGGCGGGCCGGTATGGGAGGCGGGTGGTGATCCGCGGGGTGGGCGCGCCGCTGCCGGTGGGAGCGGGGTCGCGGCAGGTTCGCGATCCGGGCGGCTTCCGGCTTCCGAAGGCCGAGGCGTCTGGCACCGCGGGGATGGCGGCGGTGCAGGAGGTGGGCATGGAGGGCATGCTCGCGCTCCAGGAACTGCCGGGCGAGGCCGTGGGGGACCGGGAGGCGCGGCGGCGCGGGCAAGACCTGCTGGAGGCGCTGGCGGCAATCCAGCGCGGCCTGCTGGGGATGGGGGAGGGCGATCCGGCGCGGCTGGCGCGGCTGGCCGAGGCGGTGCCGACGGCGGGAGACCCCGCGCTGCGCGAGGCGGTGGCGGCGATCGTGCTGCGGGCGCGCATCGAGGTCGCCCGGGCGGAGATGGCCCGTGGGGCGGTGCCCGGCGGCTAGATGGCGGCGCAGATGGGCGGGGTGCAGAAAAGCACTGAAATGTCATGATAACCGGACGACATCCCCTTGGCGTCGCAGCATTCCATCGGTATAAGCCGGCGCGTCTGGAAGGCCCGGGGGGGCCGTGGATGGCTTCCTTCGGCTTGGGGGCTGTCGTGTCCGCCCTTGCCGGCCGCATTGCCGCAGGAATGCCAGCCGATGATGGTCACGCTGCCCCCCGATTACGTGCCGTTCGACTCCGAGGAGTTCATGAACGCGCTTCAGGTGGAATACTTTCGCCAGAAGCTTTTGCGGTGGCGTGCTGACCTTCTGCGTGAAGCGAATGGAACGCTGGCGAGCCTGTCCGAGGGCGGGATCACCGAGGCGGATATCACCGACCGCGCCAGTGTGGAGACCGACCGGGCGCTGGAGCTGCGCACGCGCGACCGAGCGCGCAAGCTGATCAACAAGATCGACCAGGCACTGCTGCGTATCGAGACCGGAAGTTACGGCTTTTGCGAGGAGACCGGCGAGTCGATCGGGCTGCGACGGTTGGCGGCACGGCCGATCGCGACGCTGTCGATCGAGGCGCAGGAACGGCATGAGCGCATGGAGCGGGTCCACCGCGACGATTGACGGTGCCGCGCGGGTCCACCGCGACGATTAATGGTGCCGCGCGGGTCCACCGCGACGATTGACGGTGCCGCGCAATCGGTGACTCGGGTACGGCTGTTGCGCGCGCGGCGGGTTGTTCGCGCTTTCCCCTTCCGGTGGCGCCGGAATCTGCTCTAGAACCGATGCAACGGCACCGCACAGGCGGTGCATCATCGGGAGAACCGCCATGATCCGTCGTCGCCACCTATTGCAGGCCACTGCCGGCCTGCTCGCGGCACCTGCCATCGTCCAGAAGGTTGGTGCGCAGTCTGCGTTCGACTGGCAGCAGTTCAAGGGCGCCCGCATCGAGGTGAATTTCGGCAAGTCGCCGCGGCCGGACGTGCTGCAGGCGCGGCAGAAGGAGTTCGAGGAGCTGACCGGCATCCGCGTGGGCTTCGAGCAGATCCCGGAGCAGCAGCAGCGGCCGAAGATCGCGCTGGAACTGGCCTCCGGCCGGCCGAGCTTCGACGTGGTGAACGTGTCGATGCACGTGCAAAAGAAGCTGGTGGAGAAGGGCAAGTGGCTGGAGGATTTGCGGCCGATGGTCGCCGACCCCAAGCTCACCGCACCGGATTTCGACATGGCCGATTTCTCGGCGCCCGGGATGGAGGCGAATTCGGCGGCGGACGGGTCGCTGATGGCGATCCCGATCAACCAGGATCTGTTCATCCTGTTCTACAACAAGGCGCTGCTCGCGGAGAAGGGCATCGCGGTGCCCACCACGCAGGAGGAACTGATGGCGGCGGCGCAGAAGCTGACCGACCGTTCGAAGGGTATGGCCGGGTTTGTCGGGCGCGGGCTGAAGAACGCCAACCTGCCACTGTACACCACGTTCCTGCTGGGCCATGACCAGGAGACGATCAGCGCCGACGGGCGGACGCTGCTGCTGGACACGCCGGCGGCGGTGACGGCGGCGGAATACTACGCCAAGCTGCTGCGCGAGACCGGGCCGCAGGGCGTGGTGGGGTTCAACTGGAGCGAGTGCCAGACCACCTTCGCCCAGGCGCGCGCGGCGATGTGGCTGGACGGGGTCGGATTCTCGGCGCCGCTGATGGACAAGACCAAGTCGCGCGTGTCCGACACGGTGGGCTTTGCCGTGGTGCCGCGCGGGCCCAAGGCGCAGCATTCGGCGACCTTCATCGAGGGCGTGGGCGTGGCCCGGGGGTCGCGCAACAAGGGGCCGGCGTGGCTGTATGTGCAGTGGGCGACGAGCAAGGCGATGTGCCTGGAATTCCTGCGCAGCGGGTCGGGCACGCCGCCGCGGGCGAGCGCCTATGCCAACCAGGACGTGATGAAGAACAGCGTGTTCCCGAAGGAGTGGTTCGACACGGTGGCTGCCTCGCTGAAGATCGCGCGCTCCGGCCTGCCGGTGATCGTGGGCGTGACCGAGTTCCGCGACGTGTTCGGGGTGGCGCTGACCAACATGATCGGCGGGGCCGACGCAAAGACCGAGCTGGCAAAGGCCACCGAGACCTTCAAGCCGGTGCTGGCGAAGGAGCTGGCCACCTGAACCGCCGAACCACGATGTGACCTGCGGCCGGGGAGCAACCCCGGCCGCCTGCTCCAGGGAGAAGAGAGCCATGATCCGCCGCAGCAGCCTGTTGGGCGCGTCTGCGGCCCTGCCGCTGTTCTCGATCGTCGAGCGCGCCAATGCGCAGAGCTCGTTCGACTGGAAGAGGCCAAGGGGGCCAAGATCGAGGTCAACTTCCAGTAGGGGCCGAACGCCGACGTTCTGGAGCGCAACCACAAGAAATTCGAGGAACTGACCGGCATCCGCGTCGGCAGCGAGCAGGTTCCCGAACAGCAGCAGCGCCCGAAGGTGGCCTTGGAGCTTTGGACCGGGCGGCCGACCTTCGACGTGGTGAGCGTGGCGCTGCACGTGCAGAAGCGCCTGGTCGCGCGTGGCCGCTGGATGGAGGATCTGCGGACCTGGATCAACAACCCCAACGTCACCGGACCGGAGCTCGATTTCGCCGATTTCGCCGCCCCCGGCCTGCGCTGGGGCACCGCGGCCGACGGCTCCATCCATACGCTGGTCAACAACCACGACGTGTGGCTGATGTTCTGGAACAAGGCGATCTTCGCCGAGAAGGGAGTGCCGTTCCCCAAGACCATGGACGAGATGCTGGAGGCGGCGCGCAAGCTGACCGACAAGTCCAAGGGCATCTACGGTATGGTCGGGCGGGGGCTGAAGAACGCCAACCTGCCGCTGTACACCTCGTTCCTGATGGGCATGGACCAGTACACCATCAGCAAGGACGGCAAGACGCTGCTGATGGACACTGATGCTGCGGTGTGGGCGGGCGAGCTGTACAAGAAGCTGCTGATCGAGACCGCCCCGCGGGGCACCGTCGGCTTCAACTGGATGGAGAGCCAGACCAGCTTCAGCCAGGGCAAGGTGGCGATGTGGATCGACGACATCGGCTTCTCGGCGCCGCTGATCGACCCGACCAAGAGCCGGGTGGTCAAGGATATCGGCTTCGCGCCGGTGCCGGCGGGCCCCAAGGTGCAGCATTCGGCCACGTTCGCCTCCGGATTCTCGATTCCGGCCGCGTCGAAGAACAAGCAGGCCGCCTGGCTCTATATCCAGTGGGCGACGAGCAAGGAGATTAACAAGGAGCAGATCCGCCTGGGCGCCGGCACCCCGCCGCGCGCCTCGGTGTGGCAGGACGAGGCGGTGCAGAAGGCGAGCCCGTTCCCCAAGGAATGGTTCGAGACCTCGCTGGCGTGCCAGAAGATCGGCCGGCCGGGGCTGCCGGAGATCGTGTCGGTGACGGAGTTCCGCGATGTCTATGGCATCGCGCTGACCAACACGCTGGGCGGCGCGGATGTGAAGACCGAGCTGGTCCGCGCCAACGAGGCGTTCAAGCCGATCCTGGCCAAGGAACTGGCGGGGTAGGCAGGAAGAATCTTCTTTTTCTGTAGAAAAAGAAACAAAAAGACTTTCATTCGTTGGGGCTGTTTGTAAGTCCGGACATCGTTCTTAACGGATGAAAGTTTTTTGGTTCTTTTTTACAAAAAAGAACCGCTTTCTTCTTTCTAACACCGACAGGCTCAGAAGGGCAGCACGATGTCCAGCACCTGCTGGCCCCAGCGCGGCGTTTGCAGGTCGGTAAGCTGGCCGCGGCCGCCATAGGCGATGCGGGCCTCGGCCATGCGGTCGTGGCGGACGGTGTTGTCGCTGGCGATGTCCTGCGGGCGGATGACGCCGCTGACGGCCAGCTCGCGCAGCTCGGCGTTCACCCGCACTTCCTGGCGTGCCGCGACCACGAGGTTGCCGTTTGGCAGCACCTGGGTGATGACGCCGGCGAGCTTGAGGGTGACGGTTTCGTCGCGCTTCATCTCGCCGGTGCCGGTGTTGCCGTTGCCGCTGGACAGGGCGACGAGGCTGTTCATGTTGGCCCCGGTCAGCAGGCGGGGGATGGCGGTGGCCTCCAGGCCCAGAAGGTTGGGCAGGCCGAGGCTCTCGTTGCTTTTGCGGGTGGCGTTGGTGTTGTTCTTCAGGCTGGCGGCATCGGCGATGTTGACCAGCACGGTGAGGATGTCGCCGACGTGGGCGGCGCGCTGGTCCTTGAAGAAGGCGCGGCTGCCGGCACGCCAGAGGGAGTTGGCCTGCGGTGCGGCCGTTTGGGCCATCGGCATGGGCATGGACAGGGGGCGCCAACCCGGCTCCTGCGTGGGGTCGCCGGGCTGGGTCATGCCCGGGGGGCGGCCGACCTCGGACAGGCGCTGGATGTTGCCGCAGCCGGTCAGCAGGAGGGGGGCGAGCAGGAGGGGGGCAAGAAAGCGGCGTCGTGTCATCGGAAGGTCACCTGGGAGAGGGCCTGGCCGCGCGGCGGGCCGGAAAGGAGGATCGGGCTGCTGCCGGGGATGATGCGCACGCGGTCGGGGCCGACCACCTCCGCCTCCAGCACGGCGCGCGAGGCGGGGTTGAGGACCCGGATGTGGTCGCCGATCGCGCCGCCCTCCAGCGCCTGGCCGTGGGCGGAGAGGGACAGGCCGCTGGTGGAAAGCTGCATGGTGATGCGCGCGCCCTTGGCGACGGCCAGCGGGCGGGCGAGGTCGGCCAGCGCCAGGGCCTGGCCGGGGATGCCGGGGCGGCGCAAGGCCATGCCCACAACCTGTTCGGGCATGCGCGCAACCTCGCCGCGCAGGGTGGCCGCGCGCACGCGCTGGGTTTGCAGGTCGCCGGCGCGCACCACCGTGCCGGGGGGCATGCGGCGGACCGGAACCTGGACCTCGGCCGTCTCGTGCAGCGTGCCGGCAAGGCGCTGGCGCTGGGTGAGCATGCCGTCGCCCGAGATCGAGACGGAGGCGGCGAAGCGGCCGGTGGCGGCGTCGTAGTCCAGCGCCTCGATCTCGGTGCGAACCTCGGCTTCGGCGGGAACGAGGGGGGCGGTGTAGCCGCGCAGGTCGAGCTCCCCGTCATCCGGGGCGCCGACGCCGGACAGCGCCTCGCGCAGGGCGGAGACGACATCCTCGCGAGGCAGCAGGCGGCCGGGGCGTTCGAGCACGGCGCGCTCGCCGCCGGTGGGGCGCCAGTCGATGCCGAACTGCCGGGCGATGGCGGCGAGCTGCGGCGCCTCCACGACGATGCGCCCGCCAGGGGCGGGCCCCGGGCCGAGCACGGTGGTGGCACCGGCACCGGCATCGTCCCACAGGTCGGACAGGCGCACGACCGGGGAGGCCAGCGTGGTGATCGGTCGCAGCGTGGCGGCGATGGCGGAGTCGGCGGCGAGGGTAGCGGCCAAGGTCAGGCCGATGAGGGACCGCATGGGATGCCTCAGCGCAGGTTGGTGAGGGTGGAGAGCATCTGGTCGGACGTGGTGATCACCTTGCTGTTCATCTCGTAGGCGCGCTGGGCGGTGATGAGGTTGGTGATCTCGCTGACCACGTTGACGTTGGAGGTCTCGACGAAGCCTTGGAGCACCGAGCCGAAGCCGGGGGATGCGGGCGTGCCGGTGACGGCGGCGCCGCTGGCGGTGGTGGCGAGGAAGAGGTTATCGCCCTGGGCATCGAGGCCGGCAGCGTTGGGGAACACGGCAAGCTGGATCTGGCCGACCAGGGCGGGGGCCTGCTGGCCGTCGAGCGTTACCTGCACCTGGCCGGAGGCGTTGATGGCAACGTCGGTGGCGTTGGCCGGCACGGTGATGCCGGGCTGCACCACGTAGCCGTCGGCGGTGACGACCTGGCCTTCGGCCGACAGGGCGAAGGTGCCGTCGCGGCTGTACGCGGTCTCGCCGCTGGGCAGGGTGACCTGGAAGAAGCCGTTGCCGCGGATGGCCATGTCGAAGGTGTTGGAGGTTTGTTTCAGGTTGCCCTGTTCGTTGATGCGGTAGATCGCGGCGGTCTTGACGCCGAGGCCGACCTGGGCGCCGGCCGGGACGATGGAGCCGGCGTCGGAGGAGTTGGAGCCGACGCGGCGCAGGTTCTGGTAGATCAGGTCCTGGAACTCGGCGCGGCGGCGCTTGAAGCCGGTGGTGGTCATGTTGGCGATGTTGTTGGAGATCACCTCCACGTTCGTCGCCTGGGCCTGCATGCCGGTGGCGGCGATGTCGAGCGAGCGCATGTCGGTCAGCTCCGCTTCTGGGTCAGCTTGTCGATGGCGTTCTGCTGGCGGTTGGCGTCGGCCTGCACGACCTTGCTGGTGAACTCGAACTCCCGCAGTTCGCGCATCATGCGGGTGAGTTCGACGACCGGGGCGACGTTGCTCTGCTCGATCGCGCCCTGGATGATCTTGGGCTTCTCGATCGGCACCGGCTCGCCCTCGGCGTTGAACAGGCGGTCGCCCTCGGGCTTCATGCGGAAGGGGTCGGCGGGGCGGACCACGCCGATGCGGCCGATGCGGCCGTTCTCGCTGGAGATGGTGCCGTCGGCGCTGATCGTGATGTGGGTGTCGGTGGTGGCCAGGCGAACCTTCTGGCGGTTC
>Ga0105050_10005660_pt1 | contig 15921 bp, 24 predicted proteins | sample FRY01_FD_78088 | JGI IMG/M metagenome (GOLD analysis project Ga0105050, IMG submission 78088) | Freshwater microbial communities from Lake Fryxell liftoff mats and glacier meltwater in Antarctica - FRY-01 | ecosystem: Environmental > Aquatic > Freshwater > Ice > Glacier meltwater ... | reverse complement strand
GTAACTTGTCACATTGTAACTTGTCACATCGTAACTTGTCACATTGTAACTTGTCACATCATAACGTCAGAATAGAACTATCCAGCCACGTGTTAGATAGAAGTTACATCCCTATCATCATCATCTCTGTCTATAAGACGTTCTCTGTCTATAAGACGTTCTCTGTCTGATGTTCTGACTTCCGAAGACGTTCCTGTCTGTAAGACGTTCTGTAATTACCACATCCTTCAGATAATAATTTTATTTCCATCGTATGGGTTTCGATTAGTGATATAATTGATTATATTATAATTGTAAATAGACAATGCGTCTATTCAGACAATACCTAACAGGAATCTAATATCTTCACCACAGAACAAATCATTGCCAGGCTTCAATCTATCATCGCTGATAGCATAGAATTTGCTCCCTTCTATTATCACAACAATGAATATGAAGGTGGAAAGAATGCTACTTATGAATTCGTCACAGATAAGATTGAAGAATTCATTGAAGAAATTAAAAAGGTGTCACAAGATGACCAATAAACAAATTATCACCAAGCTTCAATCTATCATCGCTAATTGCGTAGACTTTTTCATCGCTCCTTTCTGTTATCACAATGTCTGTAAGACTTGTAATGATGAATTTGAAGATGAAAAGATTTGCATTGAAGAAATTAAAAAGGTGTCACAGGAATGTTAGATACTTCCCTTAACATTAAAGAACTCGAAGATGATACACTGTATATTCTTACCGCATTTGCTCTTGCAGAAGTAAGTGATATACATTCACTTTCAGATATGATGACAAAAGAACAATGGGATAAAGCTATTATCTTAAAAGATTGTTTTCTTAAAGAATTAAACCATAGAAAAGATGTACAAAATGACAAATAAGCAAATTATCACCAAGCTTGAATCTCTCGTTGAGCATTGGGCAGTTTGTAGTTCTTGCGGAGAGAATGATTGGGATGTAGGATTGAATCAAGCTTATGATAATGCTACAAATAGTGTTGAAAAGCTTATTAAAGAAGTTCAGAATTCCGCTGACAAAGATTGGTGGGATGAAGTAAGGTGTCAACAAGACAAATATCCAAATGCTTATCAGAAAGCAATGAAAAAGCACTTTGCTTAGTCGTCTTGAACAAGTGTCACAAATAAAATAACTAATGAACTCAAAGAAAGATTAACGACTATGCTCAATATATCAACTCAACAAGCTATTTTATCAAATCTCAATTATTCTACCCACCTTATGAAAACATTAGACGGCAATCTTTCTGTTGTACTTGATTCTATTATCAGACAAATGAAAAATAGTACTGAAGGTAATAAAAATAAAGGATATATTCTTGCTGCCACGAAGGAAGGTCAACAAGCTAAATTGATTACTTTTATACAACAAAGCGATTTAGATTTGGAAAGTCTTTATAAGAACATGACAGATAATCAGGATTATGATAATCTTGTTATCTTCGAAGTAGATATGGCACGAATGGCTAAAGTTTGTTGTATCGGCAACAATTGAAGTCATCATCAGGCACCATCACTGATATAACCCTCTTAACTAATAAACACAATGATTATCACTAAGGTTAGATTCAAATACAATGACCCATTGAAATACGAAAGAACTTTCTATTTTGAAGGTGATTCTGTAACAATACAAAAAGTAGATGAATACTTAGGGTCAGAAATTAAAAGATTTGAATACACTACGAGCAACTTTGATTATAAAAGTCTTTGTCAAGCTAAAACTATGTTGCAAGCAATCAACGTTGACGAAGATTTTACTATACTTAAAGATGGAAGTCTTCGTGCCTGCTATTGTCTTACTCAACTTGGCAATATTCAATTTGCTCTTTACGAGCTCATTAAGTAACTAAAACATTTTCACAAAGGAAATAAAATAATGCAATCACCAACAGTTTCAACATACCCAATGTACGAACCACCAACTGTATCAATCGAACTAACCGCTGATGAGATTGAAGAAGTTATAGCAAGCTTACGTACTTTGTTTCCGGTAGGAAATTACAGAATTACAAAGATTAACAATCTCATTGAAAAGCTTCAATATAAACTTTAAGGAGTTTTCAACTGACAACAATTGAATGGGTTTTGAAAACCCGAATTCGTATTAGGTCTCTTCGCATCAATGGATTTTTATCTGCTCTCTTTCTTACGATTGGATGTGTGACTAATAATCCTTATATTCCATATTTAATTTTACCATTTGCTGGTTGGACTATATCGAATATACTTATCCTACTCTTCATTACAAAAAGTAAGTAAAATGAAACCTTATCAAGAAATGCGCCAAAAGCTTGGCCAATTAAAAATTCATAATCAACGAGCACAAAAAGCAATATTAAACAATGATATTACTGGAATGGAAACAGAATCAGATAACATCGAAGTTTTGTTAATTGAAGTTTTAAGATTACGAACCAAACTTTCAAAAGATAAGCAAAAAAAGATAAGGCAAGTATTTATAGCAATTCGTGAAGAAACACTACAAACACTTGAACTTCTTCGACGTGTTCTCGATGACAGTATGAAAATGTTATTTGAATTAATTGATACAATTGAAGAAAGCGAAATGATAAAAATAAGTTAACTTTTTTCGATATTACTTTAAGTAACTAAGGAGATATAAATATGTCTGTTGAAATTGTGGATATTGACCCAATGATGCTTCAATCAATTCAAATATACAATATTGATTTACTTGTAAATATGGTTAGTGAATTCAATGTTATGGGTCTTGATATTGAATCAAGCTTTAAGTTAATATCAGATGCTGAATTACTTTTAACTCACCCAAACCCGGGAAGTTATCTACAAGAATCGGCATTGATTAAAATTGAAAAAAGTGATTACGAAACGATAAATGCTCAATACCATTAAACCCTCTCGATACTCTGCTGAAAAAGCAACTACAAAAATAAGCAAAGCAGGTAATTATATCTGTAATGAATGCGGAGAAGAATCAGCATCAAGTGAAATTCGCTATCGCTTGTTTTGCTCTCATGAATGTTTAGAGACTTGGAAAATCAAGAGTTCTCCTTCGTTTCTTCGTCTCAAAGTTTATAAACGTGATAAAGGTATTTGTGTAATCTGCGGTATCAATTGTGTTATTTTAGAAAAAGCACGTAAGAATAAAGACCACAATCAAGAACTCGAAAGTAAATGGCAAGTTCTTATAAAAGAACATCGCATTCCACCAAGATTGTGGGATATTAATCGCACTTTTTGGGAAGCTGACCATATAATCGAAGTCGCTGATGGAGGCGGAAGCTGTGACCTTTCTAATATCCAAACTTTATGTTGGAAATGTCATTATTTGAAAACACGTCGCTTCATGAAAAAAAGATTTAGGAAAAGTAGATTACGTAAAAAAATTCTTCGTAAACAAAAACGCGAATTGAAGACTATGATTAATTCAAGTTCGTATCAAAATAAAAACTGGTAGAGGTAAAACGTGCTCAATAAATTAACTATTAAACAACTTGTTTCAAAAATTGATGATGGAATAATGAAGTTAAATATTTGCATTAGACTTGCAGAAAAACAAAAAGACGATAAGTTGGTACAAATTTTTGAAAAAGACATAAAAAATTTCAATGAGCTAAAAGCATTAATGAAAAATAGAGAATTTTCTAAAGCCGAAAAAAAATGGACAAAATTAGATAATGATAATAAGTTAATATTGCGCGACTTAATTCTATTTTTTGATGATTATTTTAATATTCAAGATGAATTACAGGAAATTAAAAATTTCGCTGATGATGCCTTAAATGCAATGCGGTCACTTGAAACGCCAAAAAGTATCAAAGATATTAAAAGTTCAATTGCAGAATACGAAAAATGGTATGCATTGGTATGGTAAAATAATGAATCAAATTAAACTTATAGACCTTGTAGAAAATAATTACACACTTAAAAATGGACGTGTTAACATCCATGGTGTAGGTTCTATGCCACTCGAAGATTTATCAAAACATGTTGAACAACATATTAAAAATATTTTGCAATTAATTCAGAAGAAAAGATATGCGAGCGCCCAAACCGAAATGTATAGTCGTTATTCTGCTTTACCTAAATATCTTGAAGCACTTGTAAGCCTTAGTGAAAAAGGAAAGATTTAATTATATGGTACTTTCAATCATTAACAAGAAGTGTTATGTTCTTTAATAAGTTACAATATTTTTGGTTTTTATACTCAAATTGAAAAGAAAGAATAATCTACATAAGGAATAACAATAATGGAAAACGTTGAAAATAGAATAAACAATATTCAATATCATGTTAATTTGGCAAAGCAAGAACTTCAATCACTTCTTGGAGAAGCTAAAATGAACAAACAAGAAGTACCGCTTTTAACAAATATCCACTCACAATTGAATACTCTTCATACTGAACTTGAAGAATCAAAGAAAAGAATTCCATTGCTTAAGAAAGAAATATTACATGGATAATGAACAGAAAAAATCTTCCATGAATGGTAGTTTCCCGCTTAAGGAAGTATTTACGAAAGCATATACTTTTCATGAACCAGAAGTAGACGATAAAATAATTGAAATTAGTCATCAAGATATATCATTGATTCTAAAGATAGCTAATGATTTTGGAATGGCTGGAGCATTTTGCCGTGATTGGCGAATAATAAATCAGGAAATAGACAATAAAAAAGTCATTTTATTTAGATTTGTTGGTGATGAAAAAATCGTAATGAAAAATATTGATGATGTTAGTTTGATTTCGAATATAATTAAAAGTCAACTAAAATCACAAGTTGAAGATAATCAACAAATCGATGATAAAGGTAAAAATAGTGAAACAGATAAATCTTAATTCGATTAGAGTTCAAGCACCATGGGGAACTCGCTACGCAGTTCGCAGAGCTTTTCATCTAACAAATTATTATCATCCAGATTTAATTTGGCGAGAAACAAAAACAGGTTTTCTATCAATTTTTCACGCTGATAATATCATAGAATTTGAATGCAAGCAATTAGTTGAAGAGATTCGAAACATCCGTTGTGCTTTAGGTCGTTGGAAAAAAATTGATATTACAGTAAGTAAATTATACGAACCATCCAAACCATCAACGCTCATTGCGGATATATTTGCTTACCCTTAAAAACTTGCGAACTTACATAAACTAATTTAAGCAATTTTCGCATGAAAATGGTTTTGATTTTCCAGTCAAGACCATTTCTTTGTTTATCGTATAATTAAACTTAGCAATATATTAACCAACGATAGAGACAAAAAATGAATAAGAGAATTTTCGCTATTTATCAAAAAACAAGTTTCGCCGGCGACTCGGGCGGCGCAGAGGAAGCTACTATAAAATATGGTTATGTCGCCGCTATTGATGAAAGTCAGGCAATTCAAATTGCTTCAAAAAAATTTGGCATATCTGCACGACTTATGGCAACGTATGAGCTTACTCAAGTATCTCTTCCGCAGGAAAAAAAATCAATTGATTATTCAATCAAAGAAACAGTTCAAAAGCTCAAAAAATTTCAAGATAGAAAAAAAGACCTTGAAAAAGTAATTCAAGAAGCTAACAGAGGATAATTGATGCCTACTACTAATTCTAAAGACGCCATACCTTATAAATACCCAGTTTATTTATTTCTACCTAATGTATTAACAGCAGATGTTGATTTAGATAAAATCAAAGGATTCATGACGATGGCTCGCCAACATTATCCTTGCGATTTTGTGTTTGCTAATTCCCGTAATGTATTTCTGAGTCAACCAGATGCTATTATGAATGCGGCCGTTGAATTAATGGACTTTGGTCATACTAAATTCGGATGCAAATTTCTTCATCTTCTATCTAAAAGTACAAAAAAAGTAGTGGGTTCTTCTTTAGATAATCCAAGTTCAGGTATTTATGCTACTTCACCTACTCATTACCCTGCCACTGCTGGAACTGCATTTGGTTCTGGTGCTAATAGAGGAACAATCGCAGCTAATTTACATTGGGCAAATGATGAAAGTGCAAAATGGGGTTATAAAATTTACGCTCCAAACGCAGGTGCTGCTTCTTCCGGAGAAACTCGTCTTTATTTTGATATTCAATCGGTTCCTACTCATTCAATTGGCGAATTAACTTTTGATATAAAGTTTACTAATCCCAACGTTATGGCTATCAATACATCAAAAATTAGATTTTATTCAAAACAACCTAATAAAGATGGAGCATACGATTATTTTGTCAATTACGAACATACACATGTAAAATTTAGTACTGGAACTTATTTTGATGTTGGCGAAGAAAAATATATGCAACATTATGAGATACAATTTCCTACATTCGCTTATTCCAGTGGATTTAATGTAATTTTGTGGTATTCGATAGCATCAAATAGCGTAGATTATTCTGGAAGTTTAGATTATTCAAATCCAGATTTACCATCAGCATCAATTACAGGATTTAATTTAGGATATTCACCAAAAATTGATGACACTACAGAAGGATTAATTTATGGTGACAATAGAAATATATTGAGTTGTTCATTTTATTTAGGTCCAGATGACCTTAATATATTTTATATGGCCTATGCTCATCAAGGTCCAGATGCATTTGTTCAAAATTTTCATACGACGAATGCTATGCGTACTCATGATAATACATTGGAACACTTAAATCAGTGGTTTGGTACACATCCCGCAATGAAAGGTTATTGGGGAGACGAAGATGAAATGCGCGTGGGCGGATGGGATGCGGATTTACATACTTCATTAGGAGAAGCTTATGCAAACGTTGAAGCTTATAAATCGAGATTAATGAAAACGCATGGATTAGATAGACAAATATGGCAATTTGCAGATTTATTTGCTCCACATCAATCAGCGCTTGAATATCTCAACGCTATTAATCCTAATTTAGAAACAGGAAACTATGGTGGCATGTTAGGTACGTCTGATTATTTTAAGGAAAGTAGTGGTGATACTAATGCTATTGTTTTCACAGATTGGGCTCCAACTGGTGGACAAGTAATTGCTAATCATTGGGAAAATAAACAACTTAAATGGTCACTTGGATTCCCTACTCTTGACAAAGCACAATGGATAGGTCAAAATGAAAATGTTTATTGGCAAGATAGAATAGATAAAGCTATAGTTTCTCCAAACTTTCAAGGATTTGTTTTCTTTGGATGGAACGATGTGGCTACAATGACTGCTAATTTTTCTAATAGTATCGAAGTATTTGATTATATTAAACAGAAAACAAAAAGACCACGAGGTATAGGTGGAGCAGGAAGTTCTGCAGCTTCTTCAGCAACAACAGCAACAGCAGTAGCAAATTCTTCAACACAAATATCTGAATCTCGTTCAATAAATTCAGATTCAATTTATATTATAAGAGAAATAAATACAAATAAACCACTTGCATATATTAGTTCAAGTAATGATTGGGATGCTTTATTTGAAGCTATGAAAAAACTTGGTCGAAAGTCAAATGAAGGAATTATGGTTGATAAATTAACAAAGTTTAATTTGCACAATGAATTAAATACGCTCGAAAAACTTTATAAAATGGCAAATCCAAAAAACAAAAAAGCAGCGTTAATTTTGATTGAAGACTTCAAACAATTAACAAAAAACCAAGGACAATAAAACATGGCAATGACATTTTCATCAAGCTTTGGTACATCGGTAGTATCAGAATCCACAAGTTTTGGATTTTACGATGACGATAGTAATTTCCAGATTGATGCACAAAAATTTGCTGTACAATCAACTCGCAAACTTGGTTTTCCAGTTCTGCAAGTTGAATTATTCGACAGTCAAATATATTCTTGCTATGAAGAAGCTATAAGTGAATATGGTGCTTTGGTTAATACAGCTAATACAAAAAATTTCTTATTTTCATTGCTTGGACAATCAACTTCGTCTAACTTAACTCACAAATATCCGAATGTTACTACAGAATTTACTGACCGACAAACAGAACCATACTTAAGACAAGCCGGAGCAAACGTTCCACAGACTCTTCATTCAGCATCATTTATTCTTTCAGCAAATCAACAATTGTATGACCTTCGCAATAATCTTCCTGATATTCATACGGGTTCAAGGATTGAAGTTCATGAAATTTGGCATTACGCACCAAGTTCTATTAATAGAGCACTTTCTGCATGGTATGGAGGTACAAATGATGTACAGCTTGCATTCACTGAAGAGTTCGGTGCAGATTTTGGATTAATAGGTAATTCTGCTCTTTATTCTATTTATCCACATACCTTTACTATTCAACGCGCTCAACAAATCGAACTTAACGACAGAATACGACGTTCTGAATTTACTTACCATCTTCATGATAACGTTTGCAGAATATTTCCAGTTCCTAAATCTGTACAGCAAGGATTAAATGTATGGTTTACATATTATATTATTCCCTTGGATGCAGTTAGTAATGATAGTATTGATGCAAGTGACAATGAAGGAGTAATCGTTGATATTTCAAATGTTCCTTATTCCAATATGAATTATTCACAAATCAATGCTATTGGATTACAATGGGTTCGTAATTATGCTCATGAGTGTGTTCGAGAAATTCTTGGTTTAATTCGTACCAAATTTAATCAAATACCTATACCAGATGCTGAAATACAACTTAATGGTGAACAACTTATCAATAGTTCGCAAACCGAAAAAACAAGATTGCGTGAATCACTTTTTGCCGATTTGGAATCACTCAATATAAGAAAGATAGCTCAAGAAGAAGCTGAGATGGCTCAAGCACTTCAAGACAAATATCGTCACGCGCCGATGCCCTTATATTGTGGATGAAACAATAAGTACTTTCTCCTTTAATTTCATGTACCTAAAATAACAAATGAAAATAATGTCATTCAAAAGTCTAATTTTGGAATCTATTCGTGAAAAACTTGCTCTCGAAATGATTTCTAATATGGTAAAAAAATCATCACAATTTCGAGGTAAAGTTTTTGCAGCTGGAGGTATTGTTCGCGATGAAATTCTTGGTCTTGACCCAAAAGATATAGACCTTGTAATCGAGCTTCCAGAAGGTGGAATTAAATTCGCTACATGGTTAACAAAAGAACTTGGTATTTATAAATCAGGTTCCAACCCTGTAACATATCCTAATTTTGGAACTGCTGCTTTGCGCCTTGATGGTATTGAATACAAAGGTCATAAACTTGATGGAATCGAAATTGAATGTGTTATGACTCGTAAGGAAAAATATAAAGATGGTTCTCGTAAACCAGATGTTTCTCCGGGAACTCTTCAACAAGATGTTGAGCGACGAGATTTCACTGTTAATAGCTTATTAAAAGATTTAACAACTGGCGAAATAAAGGATTTAACAGGTATGGGTATAAGTGACCTTAAGATAGGTGTTGTTCGTACTCCATTAAATCCTGATATTATTTTTACAGAAGACCCATTAAGAATGTTACGTGCAGTAAGATTTGCTACAAAGTATGATTGGAAACTTCCAATGTTTATGCTTAAGTCAATGAAAAAGAATGCTTCCAAGCTTGATAATATATCTTCTGAAAGAATTAGAGATGAACTTAGTAAAATGCTTGTAACAACTAAACCAGATACAGCTATTCGTATTCTTCAAATCACCGGTCTTAGCAAATACATTTTTCCCGAACTTGATAAACTTATTCGAATGAAACAAAATAAATATCATAAATGGGATGTTAATAAACACACATTAGCGGTACTTCGCAATGTACAACCCGAATTGAAAAGACGTCTTGCGGCTTTGTTTCACGATATTGGTAAAGGTCCTACAAGAGAAGTTATTGATAATGAAGTTCATTTCTATCAACATGAGAATATTGGTGCAGATATAGCTCGTGATATTATGACACGACTACGCTATCCAAAAGATATTATTGAACCAGTCACTCGCGCCGTTCATAAACATATGGATTTGAAACAGGGTAAAGATTCTGGAGAATATATCACTGATAAGCAACTCCGAAAACTTCAATCAAAATTAGGTGACCATTTAGATTTGACGCTTGATTTGATACATGCTGATAATATATCACATGTTGATTGGGCGAATATGCCAAACCAAATACCTAATCTTCGCGCACGACTTAAAAATATTGGTCTTCCACAATCTAAGGTTCAACTACCAGTTGATGGTAATGATATTATGAAGAAATTCAAATTAAAACAAGGTAAAGAAATTGGTCAAATGCTTGCCAAGGCAATGGATATTTACTTAGATAATCCTAAAATCACCAAACAAGAAATGTTAAAACAGCTAAAATAATATGAGGAATATAAAATGAAAATAATGAAACTAACGAAATTACATGAAGGTACATGGAAAGTTACTAATAAAAAAGAAGACCTTATAAATCTAAAGAAAGACCTTAAATTGTTTAGTAAAAAATATTACCATATTTTTGGCGATGATATTTTTTTAGATTTTTTTGTTAAAGCAGAAAAAAGAGCAGAACAATTATTTCATGATGCTAATAAATAGTTTGCATTATTGTAATTTATTGTTATATTGAATTTAGTTTATAATAAGAGGAATTTTTAGATATGCAAAACATTTTATACAAAGCAGATAACGTAAATGAGCTTTTTTTAAGTATGGTCCGCGACTTAAAAAAACAACCAGAACTTTCAAATAAAACCCGCGAAATAGCTCACATGACAACAGTGCTTTACGGAAGTGACCGTTGTTTTGTTAATTTGCCAGAACGAAAACTTAATATCAATTACCCATTAACAGAATTTATTTGGTACTTGACAGCAAATCGTAATGTCAGCGAAATTAGCGAATATGCTAAAATATGGGATATTATTAGAGATGAAAATGGGGAAGTTGAATCAAACTATGGAAACTACTTTTTTTCGCCAATCAATTTACATACTAATCAACATACTAATCAATGGGATTGGTGCATTGACGAATTAAGTAATGATGCATCATCAAGACGAGCAACATTAAATATTCTCCAACCACATCACAAGATAAAAAATCCCAAAGATATTCCTTGTACTTTCGCAGTTAATTTTTTGATTCGAAATAATCAACTCAATATGTATGTCTATATGCGTAGTTGCGATATTATTTTTGGTTGGTGTAATGATATTTTTTGCTTTTCAATGATACATCAAATGATGTTCAACGAATTAAAACTTCTTGATAAATTCAAAAACTTAATGATGGGTTCTTATACTCATACAATGACTTCGGCACATATTTATGAACGTCATTACAAATATTTTGATATTTTCGATAATTATGATAATAGCACAGGGCTTGTATCAATTAATAATAGTGCAACGTATAAACAATTTTTAACTATCAAAAAAGATAGTTCGAAATACGTTACTTTAGAAGAATTAACAGATTCATTCAAAGATAAATTTATTAGAATCGAACCACTATGAGCAAAACGATTCTAATGCAAGCCGATGTTCTTGATAAGGGTTTCGTGGAATTACTTAGCGTTATGGGTACAGACCAAACAGCGGTTGATTCAGCAAGAATTTCAACAGGTGGATTTAATAAAACGCCAAGCGAAAAAGATATTCAACTACTGAATTATCTTATGGCAAATGAACATGCTACTCCATTTGAACAAATCGAATACCGATTTAGAGTCAAAGCACCTATCTTTGTATTTCGTGAATGGCATAGGCACAGAACAGCACATATCAATGAAGAATCCGGACGTTACAAAGAGCTTAAGCGAGAATATTATATTCCCAGTGTTTTTCGTCTTCAATCAACGAATAATAAACAAAGTTCGTATGGAAAACTTGATTCTGATATAGAAAAATTTTTAATCAAATCATACACCAAATCATGTGAAGATTCGTTTGACCGATACAATACATTTTTACGTTCTGGAATGGCGCGAGAACAAGCAAGAATGTTATTACCTTTGTCAACATATTCATCAATGGTTTGGAAATGTGACCTTCGCAATTTGATTCACTTTTTATCCCTACGAATGTCAGATGACGCCCAATGGGAAATAAGACAATATGCAAATGTTATAGCAGAGATGGTAAAACAACAAACACCGAAAATTTGGAATGCTGCCGAAAGATTTATATTTCCAATGCGAGAAGTGTCATCATTACTTGATAAAATTGCTATTAAAGACGAAACAAGACTCGATACATTAAGGAGAATAATAAATGATTCTGAGAAGTCCAATAAGACGACCAAAAAACAGTACAACACCAATGAAAGTATCACAACAACTTAAAGGTGAAAAATCTTCATTATCAAAAATACCACCTATCAAAACCAGTGGAAGTACTTTGAGAAAAAATCCATTGCGAGAAGAACCGATTAAGGAAAAAGAAAATGCAGAACAAATCATTGAATCAATTCCACAAAACAATAAATCTGAAAAGCACATCGAACCAAACATTGAACCAAAAGAAGAATCTATTTTGGTATCGAACATTGATACTGACATTGTTGTATCTCAAGCAAAACAGCCTCAAAAGAAACAGCAAGTAATTAAAAAAACATCATATAAACCTCAATCTTTGATTAAGGATAATTTAATTGAAGATTCTGAAATAGAAAAAGATGATTAAATTATTAGCTAATTTGGCTTTATAATGTAAAAAGTGGTCCTTCGGGACCACTTTTTGTTCTATTCATTTATATTTATTAGTGTATAACTATGCAAAGTTAAATAATTGAATAAAATATGGAAAAGGATAAAATATTGGAAACTTTACTGGGTAGTCTACTAATGCTGAAAACTGGTTTTTCCTTAAAATCAATTCTTTCATTAGCCACTGCGGCCTTAGGATTTTTGTTTAGTGCTAATCTAATGATTATCGCCGCGCTCTTAATTTTTATATTATTTGATTTCGTTACAGGTGTGATGAAAGCCATTCATACTGAAACTTTTAGTAGTGCTGGATTGAAACATGGATTCGGCAAAATTATTGTGTATGCTATTGTTATAGTTCTCGCACATCAATTCACCAATGTCCATCCAATTTTATCATGGCTCGAATATGCAATTTACAGTTATATAGCATTAACTGAATATGAAAGCATAGTTGAAAACATTAATGTATTTGGTTATAAATTACCATCAATAACCAGATTAAAGAAAGCATTGGAAAAGCTGAAGCAACCAAATGAGTAAATAGTTAAATGGATAATAAATATGTAGAATGTGCAATTTGTCACAAAATATTAAAATCTCTTCCTTTGCACTTAAAAAAGAAACATGATATTACACAAAAGGAATATTCCAATATTTATATTGGTGCTCCGACTATGGCTCCGATGACTAAAGCAAAAATTGCCTTACGAGTAAAATCGAAAATGAATACTAAGGCAATGAGAGAAAAAATGAAAATTGGTAGAGAAAATAGAAAACTTCGAGGCATAACTAGCAAAAAAAGAATTAGAATTAAACACTCTGAAGAAGGAAAAAAAAGAATTTCAGAAACGATGAAAGAAAAATGGAAAAATCGTTCAGAAGCAATGATTGAAGGTAGAGTTAAATCTGCCATGTCGAAAAAAAGAACAATGGAAATCAGACGCTCTCAAGAAGATTTTGTTCTGCCTAAACTAACAGTAAAAGGCTCAAGATTATGTTTTGGCGAAATAGAAAAATTTCTTAATCGTCATAAAGTTTCTTATATGACAAATTTTAGTGTTGAAGACGTTAGTTATGATTTTTATTTACATGCTTATAGCTTAGTTATAGCTATTGATAAAGGCGATATGGAAAGACATAAGTTGATGGCTGCAAAAGAAGACTATAAATTTATTTCAATCAATCCAGACGAAAAAGACATAAGAAGCAAAATAATATTATGATAAAAAAATTAGTTATTTTTTCGGGACGATTCCAGCCAGTCCATTCCGGACACTATTCAGTTTATAAACACTTAGTTGATAAATTTGGTACCAGTGATGTCTATATAGCAACCAGCAATAAAATAGAATCCGGCCGTTCACCATTATCATTTAATGAAAAGAAGACCATATGGACAAGTATGTTTAGTGTTCCACCATCAAAAGTTATTCAAGTTCGTAATCCATACAATCCAATTGAAATAACAAAAAAATTTGATAAAAGTAACACAGTACTTATTGTAGCTGTTAGTCAAAAAGATGGAGATAGACTTACTGTTGGAAAATTTTATAAACCTCTAAACAAAACTACTAACTTAAAACCATTCGGCGATGATGAGGGTTATTTTGAAGTAGTTCCAACTTTTCAAATGAATATAAATGGTAAAAATGTATCTGGAACACAAATCAGAGCAATCATGACTGGCAGCGAAGTAAATGACGACATTAAACAAAAAATATTCAAAAAAATATATGGTAAGTTTAATAAAAAAATATTCGATATGTTAAAATCAAAACTTAATGAATCATGTATTTTGCAAGAACGCGTATCTATGAGGCATATAGAAGACTTGAAACCTAAAGAACTTCTTGATTTTCTCAGATTATGGAATGCTGACAAAGAAGACATAATAATGACTGAAAAAGTTGACGGTCAATATTTTGGATTTGGATTAAAAGATGGTAAATACTTTAGCAAATCAAATTCGATAACATCATATAAAGATACAGATTATCCATCACTTTACATGTTTATGAATTTCCAAAGATTCCATCGCGAAATGCAAAAGTTACCAATTAAACAAGAATCTAAAAGAATTATTGAAAGCTATAAAATACCATTTAACAACAATATTTTAATTGAAGGTGAAATGGTAGCGTCCTTCGATGCTAATGTAGTAATTTATGACCCTCAAATAATTGGTGACGGCATATATGTTATTTTTAGAATAAACATAGATGGTACGGAATATGTTAATCCTGACATGATTAATGATTTCACAAAAGCATTTAATAAATCTTCGATTAAATTTCATTCAGCTCCTAATCTCAACATAAAACATCTTGATTTCAAAGAGACATATCAAATTCGTTTAAGACAAATGATTGAAAAATATGGTAACATATTATCTAAGCCAGCACGCAAGCCTCATGAAAAAATAATTAAGGCTAAAATATTGAATGTTATTAACATGATTGCTGCCAGAGTTAAAGATGATTTTCTTCAAGCTGATTTTAGTGGCAACTTTGGGAAAGAACTTGAAGGTGTAGTTATCGAATTGCCGGGAGGTAAAAGGTTTAAGATTGTTGATAAAGATAAATTTTTAACAGCCAAAAACACTCAATGGTATTATTTAACTAAGCTGATTGAACTTGAACGTGGTTTTGCTCGTTCAATTAAATCTGAACCTGAAAATATTGATAAATATCTCAAAAACTTTAGATATGCAACCACAAGTATAGCCAAAGAATTTAGACAACAAGGAAGAGATAAAGTTACACTTGCTAAAAAATACAACGATACAAGGCAACACATAGCTCTCGTTAATAAGAGAATAAAGCAAATGGAAGCTATGCTAAAGAAAAGTAGCGCTAATCAAGTAACTAAAATGTATCTTAGCAAAAAAATTCTTGGAGAATCAATAATTCTAATAGAGGGTGGAAATATTTTTAGTCAATCAAATTCAGCTGTTAAGAAAGAATTTGCAGATTCTACTATTAAATTAGCTTTAAGTAGTGTTGGTCTAAGTGATATAAAGAAATATGAATTAATGGGTAATCGTTTTGCAAAAATTAGTGGTGATATTGATATTGGTATCAATGGTGAAGATGTTGCTAATATAACCGGCTTTGACCAAGATTACGTTAAAAATAAAAAAGAATTTTGGGATAAACTTGAATTATACTTAAAGAAAAATTCCAAAACGCCTTACAAATTAATTCGTGGTCTCCAAAACATGGCAATTCTTGTACCATTAATTGACAAAAGCGGTAAACAACAAAAAGCTATTGATAGACAAGAAAACATAGTTGCAGACCAAGCATTTGTCCAAATTGATGTAT
>Ga0105050_10005657_pt1 | contig 15924 bp, 17 predicted proteins | sample FRY01_FD_78088 | JGI IMG/M metagenome (GOLD analysis project Ga0105050, IMG submission 78088) | Freshwater microbial communities from Lake Fryxell liftoff mats and glacier meltwater in Antarctica - FRY-01 | ecosystem: Environmental > Aquatic > Freshwater > Ice > Glacier meltwater ... | reverse complement strand
TTATTGAATAGAATTTATAATTGCAAAAATAAAAAATGTTTTACTAAATATTTTTTATTGAATGTAATAAATTTAACATATCATTTGGTAAAAAACTTTCAAATTCAAGGAATTTCATTGTTATGGGGTGAGAAAAACCTATATACCAAGAATGTAGAGCTTGACGTTTAAACTTAGTTAGTGATTCTACTATTGATGCTGGGCAATTATTAATCTTTCTATTATTATTTCCATAAACTTGATCGCCAATAATAGAATGACCATTATGACTTAATTGCGCCCTAATTTGATGAGTTCTTCCAGTACCAAGTTTACATTCCACTATACTAATTAAACCATTTAGAATAATTTCTTCAGTATTGTAATATGTAATTGCTTCTTTGCCGCCAAATTTAAGTATGGTCATTTTTTTCCTATTGCCATTACTCCTTCCTATATTATTTTTAATAATTCCAGATTTTGGATTAAGAGTTCCCCAAATGAACGCCTTATACCTACGAACTAATTCTCTTTTTTCAATTTGATGTGATAATGCTTTATGGGCATTATTATTTTTAGCAATTACCATTAATCCAGAAGTATCTTTATCCAACCTGTGGACTATTCCTGGTCTATCCAATCCTCCAATATCCGATAAAGAATCATAATGAAATAATAATGCATTAGATAATGTATCTTGGTGATTGCCAGCTCCAGGATGAACCGTAAGACCAGCTTGTTTATTTAGTACTATTAAATCTTCATCTTCATAGACTATATCCAAATCAATATTAGCTTTATTCATTTCATTTGTTTGAGCTTCTTGTAATTCTATGAATATAAAATCATTCTCCTTGACCTTGGCTGCGGAATCAGAAATAATAACTTCGTTTATTTTAACATTTCCATCTTTTATAGCTTTTTGGATCTGGCTTCTAGAAAATTTGGAAATAAGAAAACATATTGCTTTATCAAGCCTAGAACCAGCTAAGTTATTTGGTAATATAAAGTTGTAATTTTCCATAAAATCTATCTTCGCATACTAATGGTAATATTAATGAATAATTATAATGAAAAAATTAATCAAATTAAATGGTTAAGAGCAATTGGTATTGAATATTATTGTTCTGAAACCAAAACCCCAGTATATAAAGATAATATGATTATTGATACAAAACAAAATAATGTTATTGATTCTATAAATAAAGTGGATAACGCGACAGAATATGTGATCAATAATACTATACCTGGAAGTTCATCAAGATCCTTAGCTGATTCTGCTAAAAATCTTGATGAACTTAAAAGATATGTCTTAGATTTTGATGGGTGTGATTTAAAAAAAATTGCTAATAATACTGTATTTGGAGATGGAAACAAAGATGCTGTAATTATGGCAATAGGAGAAGCCCCTGGAGCCGAAGAAGATGCAATGGGAATACCATTTTGTGGAAGAAGCGGTAAACTTTTGGATAAAATGTTGAATTCCGTTGGTATTTCAAGACTTAACAATGCTTATATCACAAATACTGTATTTTGGCGCCCTCCAGCCAACCGTCAACCAAGCAATGAAGAAGTGGAAATATGCAGACCTTTTGTTGAAAAACATATAGCGTTAATTAATCCAAAACTTATTATTTTGGTAGGTAATATTGCTGCAACTAGCTTACTTGGGAAAAATTTAGGAGTCACTAAGATAAGGCAGGAATACTACACATATTCAAATAAATATCTCACAAAGCCAATTCCAACAACAGCTATTTTCCACCCAGCTTATCTCCTACGCCAACCGATGCAAAAAAAGACAAGTTGGTATGATTTACTTAAAATTAAAGAATTTTTGGAGCTATAATCTAAACCAAATTTTGATTTGATTAACTCCATCATTGCATCCACTTAAGTATATTTGTATTTATATAAAAATAGTATTATAGTTACACGCTATTAACTATCTATTGCTGAAGTAACTCAAAGTTTTGCAATAAAAGTTGGTAAAGCCGCAGAAAAAGAACAAGAGGCTAAGAAAAGCTGGGCAGTAGCAGTAAAAGAAATAGAAGGAAAAAATAAAGGAAGCAGAGAACTTTAATCAAACTTTTTTTGCTAAAAACTAAGCTTATTATTTTTTATTTGTTATTGACAGATTAGTGTAATGGAGGTAATTTGCGTGGCATAAATATCTAGATTGCACAGGAAACTTCTGCCACCTAAGCCATGAGCCTTCGGCGAACGTGGGGCCTTGCTACAAAATTAATCCCTTGAAAGTGATTTGGTATTACAAGGTAATAGCATAACAACTTATATAGATACTCACTCATATGTTCCAATCAATTATAACAGAAGCCAAAAAAAAAATATTGCTATCTAATAATTCCAATGAATTACAGCAAGTCAAAGTAGAATTCCTTGGTAAGCAAAGTTCTTTTAATCAAGAAATGAAAAAAATATCTAACTTAGCTCCAGAAGAGCGTAAGTTACTTGGGCAACAAATTAATCAAGTTAAAGAACAGATTCAAATTTTAATAGAAGAAAAACAGTCGTTATTAGAAGAAAAAGAACAGCTAGAGCGTTTTGTTAAAGAAAAATTAGATTTAACCATACCATCGATACCTACTACTAGGGCCGGCTCTATTCACCCGATTACTCAGGCTATGGAGGAATTAATTCAGGTATTTTCAAAATTTGGCTTTGTCATAAAGGAAGGACCTAATATTGAGAGCGATTGGTATAATTTTACTGCACTTAATATTGATGAGAACCACCCTGCAAGACAAATGCATGATACTTTTTATTTAAAAGGTGGCCATGTGCTACGTACGCATACATCCCCTATTCAAATAAGGACTATGCTAAATGAAAAACCACCTTTCAGATTTATTGCGCCTGGAAGAACTTATAGGTCAGATTCTGATATGACGCATACTCCAATGTTCCACCAAATTGAAGGTATGGTAATTGATAAAAATATCCATTTTGGACATTTGAAATATGTAATTACAGAATTCATTAAAGATTTCTTTGAACAAACAAATATAGAGGTGCAATTTAGACCAAGTTTCTTTCCATTTACCGAACCATCTGCTGAAGTTGACATTCGAATGAATGGAAGTGATAAGTGGCTTGAGGTACTTGGTTGTGGTATGGTTCATCCACATGTTCTTAAAAATGTTAATATTGATCCTGATATATATCAAGGTTTTGCTTTTGGCCTTGGAATAGAAAGATTTGCTATGTTAAAATATGGTATCAAGGATCTAAGACAATTTTTTGAAGGCGATTTGAGATGGCTTAAGCATTATAATTTCTCCGCTTTCGATATCCCAACATTAGCTGGAGGATTAACAAAATGAAATTTACCTTATCATGGTTAAAAAGATTTTTAGAAACAGATGCTAACATTACTGAAATTGCCAATAATCTAACTAATATTGGTCTTGAAGTTGAAAATATTATAGATAGACGAGATGAGCTTAAAGATTTTGAAGTAGCTTATATTCGTGGAACTACAGAGCATCCAAAAGCAGATAAACTTAAGATTTGTGAAGTAGAAACTAAAGATGGGGCGCTACAGATTGTCTGCGGCGCTCCAAATGCTAGAGCTGGCATAAAAGTAGTCTTAGCTAGGGTTGGAACAGAAATTCCATCTGGAAAGTTCAAAATTAAAGAATCTGAAATTAGGTCGATTAAAAGCTTTGGTATGCTATGTTCTGAAGATGAGTTACTGATTGGCTCTGATGGAGATGGAATAATTGAATTACCTTTGGATGCTAAAATTGGTGAATCTTTTATTGGATATTACGGTCTTGATGATCCAGTAATAGATATTAATGTAACACCAAATCGAGGTGATGCTCTAGGTGTTTATGGAATTGCACGAGATTTAGCAGCAAAAGGTATTGGGCGACTAAAAACTCTTGAAATACCTAAAATAAATGCACAATTTGATTCAAATTTTACTGCAGAAATTACCGATAAAACTGCATGCCCATTATTTCTACTGCGTGAAATAAAAGATGTAGAAAACAAAGAAAGCCCAGATTGGCTGCAAAAATTACTTAAAAATATTGGGGTAAAAACAATCTCTGCACTAGTTGACGTCACAAACTATATGTCATATAGTTTTGGACAACCGATGCATGCTTATGATAAGTCAAAATTATTAGGAAGTTTAAGAGTCAAAGTACTAAATGAGAATATTCAATTCAAGGCTCTTAATGGGAAAGAATATAATTTAGAATCAGGAGATTTAGTCATTAAAGACGCAGATAATATACAAGCTGTTGCAGGTATTATAGGGGCTGAATCTAGCCTATGTGATATGCACACTAATAATATAATTTTAGAATCTGCTGTTTTTAATTCTGATGATATAACAAAAACTGGAAGACGTTTACAAGTCGATACTGACTCAAGGTATAGATTTGAACGTAAAATTGATCAGGCTTTCACAACCAATGCTTTGAATATAGCGTCAGATTTAATCCTTTCTATTTGTGGTGGCACATCATCAAGTATAATTTGCCATGGTGAGCCCGCCCCTAGAGTTAAACATTTTAGTTTCTCAGGTGAATTCCTAACTAAGAAAACTGGAATTTGTTTAAAAAATCAAGAAATTTGCGGCATTTTAACTAAACTTGGCTTTGTTACATCGATTTCAGGTGATAATATTGAGCTCATGGTGCCATCATGGCGACATGATATCAATATTAAGGAAGATATAGTCGAAGAAATCATCAGAATATTTGGCTATGATAAGATACCGAGTGTTCAGCTACCAAACTGTGATCAGGTAAGAATAATTCCAAAAGAACAAAAAAGAATATCTGAGTTAAAGAGAATTTTAGCAAATCGTGGCTATGATGAGGTACTTACTTGGTCGTTTATGGATAGTATCAGCGCCAAGCTCTTTTCTATCAAAATGCTAGATGAATTGTTCTTGGTCAATCCTATAAGTTCAGATCTAGATTATATGAGACCTAGCATTTTGCCAAATTTATTGAAGATTGCATCAAAAAATTTAGCAAGGTCAATGAAAGATTTATCCTTGTTTGAAATAGGACCAATATTTACTAACCCAGAGCCTGAAGGCGAATTAATTATGGCCTCTGGTATTAGGCTTGGAAATGATATATCTAAGAATTGTCATATAAACCCTAGAAAGATAAATGTCTTCGATATTAAAGCAGATTTAGAAACTGTACTAAGCTATATGGGTTTATCAATTGAAAAATGCCAATTTGGTGAGAATAATTTAGAATATTATCATCCGACTAGATCTACTAGCTTGATGCTTGGAAAGAATTTAATAGCTCATTTTGGTCAGATTCATCCAAAGGTACTAAAAGCTTATGATATTGATTGTGAGGTAGTCGGATTTGAATTACATTTAGCTAATATTCCATTTAGTAAATCAAAATTTGGCAAAAGAGATGAATTTATACAATCAGATTTTCAAATAACTTCTCGTGATTATGCATTTGTTATTAATGAAGCTCAGATGGTTGGAGAGATATTATCTTACGTTAAAAATATAAATAAAAAACTTATTAAATCAGTTGATTTATTTGATATTTATTCTGGGGATAAACTTGAATCTGGTACAAAATCTATAGCATTTACAATTCAAATTCAGGCTGATGATCGCACATTAACTGAAATAGATTTGAACTTGATTAGCCAATCAATAATTTTTGGTATTGAACAAAGATTTTATGGAAAATTAAGAGAAAATTGATTATGATTAAATAAATAACTTTTGAAAGGTTTTTTTATGTCCAGGTCAAAAAGCAGTAATGTTCTTCCTAATGCAATAAAAGAAGAAGATACAAGAAGAAGTGCTCAGTATGATGAATTAATTAAATTATTTACTATAACTTCCAAAGCAATAAAAGAATCTAGTATTGATAAAAAAGCCATACTAGAAGAACTATCTAGGGATATTGAAATCACAGAAAAAATAAACTCTACGTTTAAAGCTGGCACAGATCCATATCCTTTAGTATACAACAAACTTGTCCACCTATTGAAAGGTGCTAAAATTTTAGTAGAAAAGCATTTTTCTCAAATAGAATCAGGGGATTTTAGTTTTATTCCAATACCTAAAGGTTTTTACGCTCCAAACCCATATAGTGAATATACAACATCACTTCCTAATTATGCTCAAACCGCAATGTTAGAAATTCTTTCGATTGTTAGGAAAGCACCAGTTGATAAAATACCAGATCTGCAAAAAGAAAAAATCTACAATATAAATTTGAGCCCTAATATTCAAGGGGTAAAAGCCGCAGATAAATCAACGCTTGAGCCTGTAGCTGATTGGAAATGGTGTTCTAAAGAGAAAGGATATCCAGAATTAATAGTTCCTGGATCTGGTTATTATTTCGGGGGATCAAGATATGACGATGCTTATAATAGTAAATTATTTAGATACGAGGATTGTTCATCAGGAATCGCAAAATTAATTGGAGCAGATGAGAAAACATTTACTACAAATAGTATATTAAACATGGAAGGAAATGCTTCGCCTTTTCTAAAATCTATAGGTGCAGATCGAACTCCAATTAAAGGTGATATATTCTGTTTTAAAGGTCATTGTGGGGTGGTAGTTGAGTATTCCGATTCAAAAGCTCCTATAAGCTCCCTAAGCTACACACGAAGTATGCCGTTTTCAGAAGGGTTAATATACCAACAATACCCTCAGGTAAATGATGGAAAAAATGTAGTAACAGCAGATTGGATGGCTTTATCGAAGCTTAATGTAGTAGAATATTACGGACTTGATAACCCCTTAGGGAACATTAGCGAACCAAAGATAAGTGGAGATATATTTTATTATGAGACGGTGTAATTAATAAATCGTAAGCTATATTGGTAGAGGATAATCATGAAGGAAATTTATTTAAGAGCATATCCTGATTACATAGTAAAAGTTACAGATAGTTCTATCATTTGGAAAGATGGAACAGAGATGCATTTAGGCGACCTCAAGGAAAGAACTTTTCAAGATAAACTCAATAACCCCTCTTTGCTTGATCAAATCTCTATTCCCTACATTCTTGGGTTAACAGGAATAGAGAATGCACGAAATAATGACTATGATCCAGGTAGATTACGCTATATTCCTTTATTCCAAAAAATGTACGGAACAATAAAAGAAGAAGTAGAAAATAACCTCACCTATGTCGAATGGTTACCAAAAAGTCTCAAGAAAAAGAACCACGATGGTTCATTTGAAACATATAAAATCCCTGTTACTAAAGTAAATAATGTAGCAGGAAAAGTTAAAAAAATTTCAGAAGAATTAGATAGTTTACCTGATGAATATAAAAAATTTTTGGAAGATCCAGGAGGAACGTTTTGTTGGAGGTTGATTGCTGGTACTGATAGGCCAAGCGCCCATAGCTTTGGCATGACCATAGATATTAATGTACCATATTCTAATTATTGGTTATGGGATTATAAAAAAGCATTGGGTATATCTCAAGAGACTTCTGTTAGTGAGTTGGATATAGAACGTAGTAAATTTCCAGCTTATCAAAACCAAATTCCACTGAAAATCGTTGAAATTTTTGAGAAATATGATTTTATTTGGGGAGGAAAATGGAATCATTATGATACAATGCATTTTGAGTACCGTCCTGAACTGTTTCCAGAACATTTTTTAGATAAAGTTGATTCAAGCATTATTGGTAATGCTTTAGATTAGAAGCAAACTTATATATTGACTAAATAGATAAGCGATAAAATTAAAAATCATCTTAATAAAGAGTTGCAAGACAGAAAAAGAGTCAATATATTTTAGTATAGTTACAAATACGGTAGGTATAAGAATGAAAAACAACTCACTTGATAGACTATTAAATATAACGGATAATACGATAAGTATGATCAATTCTGCTAAAAAACAGCTAAGTAATATTGAATATTCCAGGGGTAATCCTGAATCTCTTGAATATCAACACTCAGTTCTTGCTATGACATTTTATTTATTTCAAGAAGAGGACTTAAAGCTCCTTGAAGATGAATATGAGAAGTTTGAGAGTGAAAAATTAACAAATATAGAATTAGAAGAACTGGCTAAGATAAAAGATAATGTTATTATCTTAAAAGATACTCGCTATGAAATGTTTAAGATTTTAATGGCTGGCAAGATCCATGACATGTATATTCTTGGACAAAAACCTGATTCAAAATTTATTTTAGATGTTTTATCAAAGAGAATAGTTATTCCAAAAGATACAGACGAAGAAAAAATATTTACAGTAATGTTGTGTGATTTTTTTCGTGATATAGATGACGAGGACTTTCATCCTGTGAAAGAACCTAAAGAAGAGGATGTGTTAAACTGATATACCAGCTATCATTACCAAGTCGAAATGTTACTGCCGCGCGGCGTTAACATTGTAGTCTAGAATATTAAGTACTTGTGCGGATTCTATTGATTTACCGTATTTTGTTGTAATTAATACAATCCCGCCACTATTAGCTTTTGATAATATTAAATTTTGCAATAAATCTTTAGTTTCTTTGTCTATATCTAGATTAGACTCCACTTCATCTAGCAGCCAAATGTTTGATTGGCAGGAGATAAGCTTAGATAAAGAAACTTTTATCAATTCTGACTTCGACAATTTATAACATTTTATATCTAATATATTTTGCAATTTAAAATAATGAATAGATGCTTCAAGAGTTTCAAGTGAATCATATATTTCTGAACAAAATTTTAAATTCTCAAATACTGTCATTTGTGGATTTACACCTAATTCATGACCAATGTAAACACAATGTGGTTTATTTACAAATCTATGATAAATACGCCCATTAGTCGGACTTTGGATCCCAGCTATCATTCTTAATAATGAAGTTTTGCCTGATTTCTCGTTTCCAGTTAAATAAATTATAGCTGAAGGAAGAATTGTTATACTAATATTTTTAAATATGGTTATATTTCTTATAGTATATTTAACCTCTTGAAACGTGATCATTTATTTAATTAAATATTTATGTTATTAATAAGAATAATAAGCGACAAAAGGATTAGATTTTATCCTTTTTATCCTATTATTATCTAAAAAAAAATGCTATATAAATAATTTATAGTTCATTGAATAATGAGAGATGTAAAATGAATGATGAATTTGCTCAGTATTTAGGGGCGTGTAGAAGAAATCTTATAATTGTCTATCTCTTATATTTATGTGGTATAATTGCGCCGTTATTATTAATAATAGGTGCAGTTTTTGCATATATTAATAAGGACACTAAAGACACATTTTTATCCAGCCACTATCTTTTTTTATATAGGACTTTTTGGATTGGCGCTATAATGTTTCTTATTTCTGTAATAACTACAATAATTTTTGTAGGTATTATAATATATGCTTTGCTTTTCATTTGGTTTGTTATTAGAGTTGCTTTCGGATTTAGATATTTAATGAATAATTATCCGCATCCGAATCCGTTGACTTTTATTATTAAATGAACTTTAAATTTTAACTCTGGAATCTAGGGCTCTATTACATGCAAGTTATATTACAGTTTTTTAAAGATATGAACCCAATAAAATTGGCTACAATTTGTTTGGGGATCGTAGCTTTTATAATATTGTTTGTTTTTTACTTATCTAAGTTTTCGGAAAAAGAAATGTCTGTTCTTTACTCGAATTTAGATGTTGATGATAGTAATAAAATTGTACAAGAACTTGAAAATAAGAAAATTATATATCAAGTCCTTTCAGACGGATCTACTGTGAAAGTCCGAAGTGATCAAGTTTCTAAAGTTAGAGTAAGTTTAGCTCAACTTGGCATACCAACCAAAGGGTCTGTTGTCGGATATGAAATTTTTGATAAAGAAGATAGCATAGGAACTACTAATTTTTCTCAAAATATTAAGATGATTAGGGCGCTCGAAGGTGAAATCACTAGAACTATTTCGGCTTTTGATCAAATTGATAAAGCTAGAGTTCATTTGGTATTGCCGCAAAGAGAAGTTTTTTCAAAAGAAAGACTAGAACCAAAGGCATCAATTATCTTAAAATTAAAGAAAGGTAAAGTGCTAAATAAGCCAGAAATAGAGGCTTTGAGCCATTTGGTTGTAACGGCTGTACCAGGTCTTGATATAAAAAACATAACCATTGTTGATACTAAAGGAAGCTCATTAAAACTTGGATCTAATAATGAAGAAACCAATTTTGAAAGAAGTAAAAATGAAGAATATCGTATTTCTTATGAAAAAAGGCTGGCAAAGGCAGTGGAAGATTTGTTTGAACAATCTTTAGGTTTTGGTAAAGTTAAAGCAAATGTTGCTGTTGATATGAATTTTGATAGAACTATAACAAATTCTGAGCTATATGATCCTGATAGTGCTGTTGTAAGATCAGTACAATCAACTGATGAAAGGGAACGTACTCCATTGATTGGTGAAGATAATTTGGATTTATCTGTTGCTAATAATTTACCTGGTGGAGCTGCTTCCGACCCTAGTAATCAGAATGCTGCAACAGTAGAAAAAAGTGATCAAACTACTAACTACGAAATTTCAAAAACTATAAAAAATCATATTAGTGAAGCTGGTATAATAAAAAAATTATCTATTGGAATTATAGTTGATGGCACATACAAGATGAATGCAGAAACTCATAAAATGGATTATACCCCAAGATCTAAAGAAGAATTAGATAAGATTATAAATTTAGCTAAAGTCGCTGTTGGTTTTAGTGAAGAAAGAGAAGACAAAATCGAAGTAGTAAATATGCAATTTATTACTGATTTAGATTTAGCACCTGATCTTGACGATACTACAAGCTGGGTAAGGGAAGAGTTACCACATTTATTTCAAACTTTAGTTCTTGCAATTGTTGTTGTCCTAGTATTAGTTACAGTGATCAGACCTATTGCATTAAAAGCGTTTGAATTTAAAAGAAAAGGCGACTTTATATCTAATATATCTAGTAAAGTTGCTGATATAAATGATATAGCTAGGGATTTAAGGAGTCAGAATGGTTTTGAAGATGAAATTGATATAGATAATAAAGAGAAATATGAAAAAGTTCATAGTAGTTCCCAGAAAATAAATGATCTTGTTGTTTCTTATCCGCAAGAAACAACAAGTGTATTACGCAAATGGTTAAATGAGAATAGCTAATGAGCATCAATATTAATGATATTTCTAAATTAACAGGGGCGCAGAAAGTAGCGATAGTTCTTTTGTCGTTATCTCAACAAAATGCTACCAAAATATTTGGAATGATGACAGAAGATGAGATTAAAGAAGTCTCTCACGCTATGTCTCATCTTGGAGCAATCAATCCTGATGTAATACAAAAATTATTAGCCCAGCTGAATTCTGATTTGACTGGTGATGCAATGTTTTTAGGTAATTTACACACAACAGAAAAATTACTTGAAAAAATTATGGATAGCGACAAAGTTCAAATGTTGATGGATGAAATCAGAGGCCCTCAAGGTAGAAATACATGGGAAAAACTTGCTAACGTAAATGAGGAATTGTTAGCCTTATATTTCAGAAATGAACACCCCCAAACAGCAGCTCTTGTCCTTTCTAAGATCAACCCAGACCATGCTGCAAAAGTATTAAGTCATTTGCCAGATGGTTTTGCATTTGAAATTATTACAAGAATATTGAATATCGGTAACGTTAAAAAAGAAATCTTGGAAAGAGTTGAAAGAATATTACGCGCTGAGTTTATCAGTTCTATTGGTAGGGTACAAAAATACGATAGTTTTGAAATGATTGCAGAGATTTTTAATAGCTTGGATCGTAATAGCGAAAGTAAATATATGTCTATGCTTGAAACTAATATACCAGAAGCCGCTGCAAGAATTAAAGATCTCATGTTTACTTTTGAAGATCTGGTTAAGATCGATTCTAGAGGAATACAAAGATTATTACGTGATGTAGAAAAATCAAAACTAACAATTGCTTTAAAAGGGGCATCGGAACAAGTTCAATACTCACTGTTTTCTAGTATGTCTCAGAGAGCTGCTAGAATCATTCAAGAAGAATTGGAATCAATTGGGCCAGTGAGAGTTAGAGAAGTTGATATGGCTCGGTTAGAAATAGTTTCTATAGCTAAACGACTTATTGAAAGTGGTGACATAGATGTATTTATTGATAGCAAGGATGAATTTGTTACATAGCAAACGATATCCCCCCATAATATTTCTTGGTTATAATCGCTTGTAATATTTGTTTTCGTTATTTAATAGAAGTTTTATGAAAAAATATCAAAAATTCATCTTTCAGGAATTGACTAGATCTATGGTGGTTAATTTATCTGAAGCTCAAGAAGTGGATCATGATAAAGAAGAGATGATAAATAATGTTATAACACAACATTTAACTTCTATTGTTCATGAAGAACAAGCAAGTAATAACTATGATTTAAATGAGGAAAAAGAGCAAAATCATGATATTGAAGCAATAAAAGACTCAAGTTATAAGCAAGGGGCTGAAGATGCTAAACTTCATTATGAATCAATAATTAATGAGCTAAGATTAGATAATAATTTTGCTAATAACTTATGTCAAAAAATAGAAGAAATTGCTTTACAAGGGAATATAAATCCTCAAATTTCTAAGCTATATGCACAAATTATTGCATCTATTGCTAAAAAAATATATACGATTTTACCAGTAGATTTTGAACTAATGTTAAAAGAAGAATTGTTAGCTCGTCTAAAAAAGTTCTATAAAGAGGGACAAATTAAGTTAATTATTAATCCTAGTAGGCGTGATTTTTGTATTAAAATTTTAGATAGTGAGAATTTACCTGCTAAATATTTAGAGAATTTTCATATAATAGAGGATGATAAACTTGAACATAATGATTGTAAACTTGAATGGTTCGATACTTCGTTAGAATACAATCAAGAACAATTAAATACTGAGATTGATACAATCTTAGAACAACTAAAACAATTGAATAATTTATTGAAGTAAATCCCAATGGCAAATGAAACAAACAACGAAAATAATGCAAAATTAACTCTTGAAGCCTTATATGATGTGCCTGTTCAGGTATCTGTAGTTTTAGGTAAAACAACTATGCAGCTTAATAATATATTGAAATTAGGTCGTGGAGCAGTCATAGAATTAGAAAGATACGTGGGTGAGCCTATTGATGTCTATGTAAATAATAAAATTGTTGCAAAGGGAGAGATAGTTATCGTGGATAATAAAATTGGTGTAACACTAACTGATGTTATATCTGTAGATAAGGATTATATTAAATAAAGGAAATTAAGTCATTTCTAGGCATTGCCCACTAACTATAGATACACATTAACTATATTTTTAATAAATGTCTATAGCTAGTAGGAGGCAATCGCATTCTCTAGACTTACACATATACGGAGATGACATTAAACAACATATTTTATGATGTGTTTTACTATAGATATCAAAAATATAATGGTTCTGCAGAGTTTTTGGCAAAAGAAATCCTAAGTAAATTGATTAAATCTTTTAATGTACAGATTTCCTCATTATTTAAATTGCCTGGTTCTTTCTTCATACAAACAATTATAGCACTTTTATTTTCTGCAGAATATGGATATAAATACAATTTATATCGGCCTTTGGTTGTAATTATAGATTCGAAACTTATATGTGAATATTGTAATTTAAGATTTCCAGCAGCTTTTTTCTTTTGTAAAAATTCTTTTACTTGTTCAATAGATGAAGGCAAGTTAGATATGCAATTATTATTTTCATAATTCTCTATATCAAAAATTTTTAAGCAAACAACATCATCAAATTGAAAATATTCCTTAATATTTTCAATCAAATCAGAATGAAACTGATTCCAACATTTAGATTCTATTATATTTGCGATAGATTTATTAATAAATTTTTTATCTAAATAAAATTGGATTAATTTTATATTTTTATCATCCAATTCTTTCTTGAACCTCAATAATTTAATTATAAGAATAATCATCATTATAATAGCAATTATTAAAAAATTTTTCTCCATATAAATCTTACCAAAACCTTAGGTTCGTGTTTCTTTTAGCTATTAACCAATGGTTAGTACTTAACTTATAAGAATAGCATATGGTTTGCAAGATTTTTCTAGTCTTTTTATAAAATTTATCTATAAATGGATTACATAAATGCCAAATTTTAATAGATTTTTTTCGAAACTAAATAAGCTAATAGAATTTTAAATAATTAGGTTCTTAAAAAAGCTAGCGCGGTGATAAATCTACGTAAGCACTTTTAAGGGATCATGATAATAAAATAACTAATAGATGAAGTTTTGCAAGATATCTAATTCATAATCAAACTAAGGATAGTAATAATGACTGAAGTAATAGCTATAGAACAATTAAAACAATATATTTCTAAAATTGAAAGGCTCGAGCAAGAAAAATCTGAGTTATCTGAAGGTATAAAAGAAATTTTTCTTGAAGCAAAATCGACTGGTTTTGATGCAAGAGCAATGAAAGAAGTGTTAAAATTAAGGAAACTTGATAAAGCTAAATTAGCAGAGCAGGATTCAATTTTAGAACTCTACAGAGAAGCTCTTGACTTATAAAAACTTATAAAAATGTCATTTGCAAAATCTAGAATTGACTAAATAGATAAAACCTATTATTATGGCAGAAAATTAATTATTAAGGATCTAAAATGAAAACTGTAAGCTCATTGAAATCTCTAAAAAAAAGAGATAAGGATTGTCAAATTGTTAGAAGAAAAGGAACAGTTTTTATTATAAATAAGAAAAACAAAAAATTCAAAGCGAAACAAGGATAATACAAACAGACGCGCTTAACTTATTTAGGCATCTTGTTATAACTATAGCAGGGCTCTGTAGACACATGCGTAAAATCCAAGAGAGTTACCCGATCGAGCTTTTTAATTTTTGACCGATAAGGTGAATTTCTAGACTCTCTAACGTTCGCTCACAATAACTCATAAGCGTAATTTTCTTTGTAGATTCCTGGCTAAGGCTGGGATCTACTTGTTGCTTCAATTCTTTGGGTATACACATACGCCGAGAGCATTTAGGCATCCTCTAGCACAATGTATTTTTTGTACCACTTCCCCAAACAAATGGGGTTTGATTGTATCTATGCACGAGGGCGGTAAAAAAATCGTGACAAAGTGAACTGAAGGTATCTGAACTAGAAGAAAAACTTGTTTTAAATTCAAAGAATTCCTCCATGCTATTTGATAATTTATATGATTATAGGTCATCAAGGTCGTATTTGCAGATTTAATGCACCACGCAAAAAATCAAAGTTTTTTATATTGAAAATTCTAAAAATGTATTATAAACTACTGGGTGTGACAGAACTCAAAAAATTAGCTAATAGTATACTTAAATTGCAATATAGTTAAATTTAATCATGAGGCTTATATGAAGAATACTACAGTAGTATCAAATAATATCAAATATGGTATAGATGTTTCACATCATAATGGAAAGATTAACTGGCCTGAAGTAGCAAAAGGAAATAACCCTAAGATTGAATTCGTGTTCACAAAAGCAACAGAGGGAGATAGTTTTGTTTCCCCTACTTTTGCTGAAAATTGGGGAGCAATTTCAGAAACTAAATTAACTAATAATAAAGGAGCCTACCATTTTTATAAAACAAATAAAGGAGCAGAAGAGCAAGCAAAACATTTTTCTCAAACCTTAGAATCAAATAAATTTGATAAAGAAAAAGATTCTTGGGCTTTAGATGTAGAGCGCAATGATGGGAAATTATTACAAGAGGAATTTGCCAAGGATCTTACATTATTTACTTCTTACATGGAAAATAAAGGATTTAATGCTATACCTTTTATATATACAAGAACTATAATGGTACCCAAAAACTGGACAGCTAAAATAAGAAAATGAGATATAATTTCTAATCAAAAAGAGAGAGAAATTATATGTCTAAAAAAGCAAAGCAATATAGCTCAACAGAAAAAGCA
>Ga0105050_10005647_pt1 | contig 15939 bp, 16 predicted proteins | sample FRY01_FD_78088 | JGI IMG/M metagenome (GOLD analysis project Ga0105050, IMG submission 78088) | Freshwater microbial communities from Lake Fryxell liftoff mats and glacier meltwater in Antarctica - FRY-01 | ecosystem: Environmental > Aquatic > Freshwater > Ice > Glacier meltwater ... | reverse complement strand
GAACGTTGCTCCGCCGAGACTGCTTTTTGGACTCCCATTAGACTCCCATTGGACGCAGGAGTAGATGCCTCAAAAAATCCCCCATTCTGGACAGATGCCACTAAAATCCGAGAAGAACCACTTCGATAATGTTGTCGTTGCTAAAGAGTACATCGGCCCCGCGTCATCAAAATAACACTCCGATACTTCTCGGCTTGAAGGCGGTTTCTATGCCAAGCCCCAGCGACGACGAAGGTACCATTCGGTGCCCAGTAAGGCGGAAAGCACAATGAACAGAGGCCACGCAGACATGGGTGTGTCGCCCAAGCGATACTTTTGCACGACGGGCGCTTTCGCATTTCGTCGAAGTTGAGTGATGAGGTCAATCAATTCATCGACTGCTTCGGGCAAGAACATCGCGCCACCGGATGCCGACGTTTGGCCCGCTAACTGGGACAAGTAAGTGTGATCCGCAAACGGTTGACGCAACTCGGCGTCTTGATCAAGGATCTGGAACGATCGTTCGGTGAAGTTGGCCGCGTCACCGGGAATCGCGGCTCGAAACCGGTACATGCCCGGTGCCAAGTCAGCGATCTTGCCCTCCAATCTTCCGCCATCGGTCTCAGTTCCCTGCACCACAATTTCTGGCTTGATCTCAGTCTGAGTCCCATCGGCAGCAATGATCGAAAGACTTGGAGTCGCATCGCTGGATGGTAAATTGCTCGTCACGAAATAGTCGATGGTTTGGCCCGCCTCGGCCCGACGTCTCGCTAAATTAATGTCGAGCGCATCGGACGAATCTGAATCGCGATTGAGCAACCACAACAACATCTGTCGCCAGAATCTTCGATGCTCCACGCTCTTCCCTTTCCGCTGCCACCGCCAAGTACTGTCGCCAGCAAACGCGGCAACGCGACCTGCCCCATATTCGCCGACCACCAACATCGGATCGGCATCCGGGGTTTCAAGAAGCACCTCGATGCCCGGCGCGATGCGTATGTCCGAAAATTGATTGGCACCGATCATTGGCGGCAGCGACTTCCAAAGATCGACCTGATCTTGAAAGCTCGATGACGCCGCTAATGTGGTAATCGGGTGCGCCTTCGTCACGATCAATGGTAGCTCACCGGTGAAGTCACTCAGCTTGGCATCTAACTTCACCGGCAACACGTTCGAAAGCGGCGACGACTGGTAACCACCATGTGTATAAGTATCGATCCCGCCGATCATCATCAACGCGCCGCCATCACCGACTCGTTTGCCGAGAATGCTCAACTGCTCCGTACCGATCGCATCAGCAGGGAGATCGCCAATGATGACCACGTCAAACGCGTTCGGATTTCGCGTTAGCCCAAGATCAACAGGCCACTTCGACTTCGTATCCGCGGCGATCCAGCGATAGGAAACCTGTAAATCAGGAAACCTTCGAAGAGCTTGAAGAAGGAATGATTGCTCAAGCCTTGGTTGGCCCTCCAGATACAGCACTCGTCCGCCTCCTTGTCGAACATCAACAAATGAAATCTGCGAGTTGTTGCTAAGCAGAGTCTCACCATCCTGCGGGTCAACATGAACCTCCATTTGGTATCGCCCAGGCTCCGGCGCCACGATGGGAATCGACATTGCCGTTGAGTCTTCGCCGCTGCCAGGCGTGACCGACCGAACCGCTAATTCAATCGGTTTCGAATCGCCCTCTTCACGCGTCATCGTCACTCGCGCGGCGAACGCTTTGCCGGCGAACGCTCGTGAGCGGACCACAAAATCGACCATCGCCTCATTGCCTGAAAACAGACCATACGATTCGGCAAGCTCCGCGACCTCGACATCACGCACCTGACCAAGATCACCCGGTGGACCAATCGCAATGGTCCACAACGGCACATCCAAACTCGCAAGCATCCTCGCCCCGGCTTGGGTGTCGCGAGAGCGCGGCTTGGTCTCGTCAGTGGGTGGCAATACATCGACACCATCACCAAGAAGAACCACCCCGGCGAGCGGTTTTCCTGCGGAAATTTGAATCGCCGCATCCAGTGCGCGCGCGGTGTCGGTCGCATTGCCGGTGGGTGGCGCAGCAAGCGAGTTCGTCGTTTGTTCGTCGAGCGCAATCTCCTTCGTATCGGCTGCGTAAGTCAGCGTTTTGAGCGATAGCGATTGATCGAGTTTTCCGATCGCGGGAAGCAATTGTTTGAATAACTCATTCTGCAATTCGAAGCGCGTTGTACGTTCATCCGCGGGCAATGACATGCTGCGCGACCGATCCAACAGCACCGCAATCGTCGCATCGGTGGGCACAGAATCCGTTCGCACGATCGATGGTCGGAAAACGGCAAGCAGCAACACAAACGCAGTTCCCGTTCGCAGCCATTGCAAGCGTCGGCGCTGCTGCGTCGTAATGCTGCGTCCCGCCACGGGTACGATCCACGGCACGGCCAGCACGAGCACGGCTAACACAACAAGCACGAGGGGCGACTCGAAGATCGGGTCCAGTCTGAATAATGTCATGCCGCGACCGCCGACTTCACCGCAGTCGCTCGCGATGCATAAAAACGGTTCGAAAGAATCTGCTCCAGCACAAACGCCGCGAGGACAAGCATCAGCGCCGTCGCGTAAAGTGAACGCGTCGGCTGGCCACGGCCTTCGGCTTGACGTATCTCTTCACGCGAACGAACAAACGAGTAGTTGTCGTCGCCCAACCAATCCTCAAACTGAGATGGATCAATTCGTGACAAGTCCGATTCGCTCTCCGACAAGTTCACGCTGACGCCGGTGCCCGCTCCCGCCGTCTTGAGCCAATACGTTCCCGGTGAAGTGAGTTGGCTGAGCGTGACGACACCGCTTTCAGCCATGACGGGAATGGGCGGCTCGTGGGGCGAAAACAATTGAACCCGCTTCACTGATGCATCGACAGTTTCGGCCGTCTGAGATCCGGGATCAATCGCAATGCGAGTGGACTGACCGACCAAAAGGTTTTGAATGCTGCGGTCTTGATAGACGAGCGAGTCGATCATATCTCGAATCAACAAAAATGCTGGCCACGCATCGGCTCCGGAAAATAATTGATTCCAGCTTCGCGTCGACTCGCTCAGCGCAGGCAGCGGAGTGGTGCAAATGAGATGCACACCGCGCTCCGACAAAGGTGCTGCATCCTGCGAGGCGGTTGCTTGTCGCTGAAGGATCGCCGGATGATCGGTGCCAGCGTATCGAGCGATCACGGTGTCCGACTCCAGAGGTTGCATTTGCCAGTACTGAGACACGCGAAAAGCATTCCAAGGCACTCCGCCAGCGACTTCGCGAAGCGAATCGACCGCCGGATGCGTCGGCCGAATGACTTCGAAAAAAGTTCCTGGCGCAGGCGTCCGCCAAACCCGTATCACCCCCAACGGAAATGACTCGCTGGCATCATCAGGCTTCGTCATCGCGGGACCAAGTAGACTGAGCAGATGTCCACCGGAAGCTAAGTACGATTCAAAATCCGAACGAACCGGTGGCGTCGGTGTCACCGGATCAACCAAGATCACCGCTGTATATTGGCTCCACACATTGCGATCCGACGGAGGAAATTCGCTGATCTCTATCGTGTATTCCGCCAATGGATCATCGATCGCAAGGGGCGCCGTGATCGCACCGGCAAGCACATTCGCTTCCGCGCGATTCGCGCTGACGATCAACACACGCCGAGGCTCGCTGACAACCAACGTGACGTAGCGAGTGTTGTCGATGCTAAGTTCATCCTCGGTGATTAGCCGAATCACTCCATGATGCGTACCGATCTCCAGCGGTGGAACCGATAACAAAACCTTGGTCGCGTTCCCGCTGGTTTCGATCGTCGCTCGATCCACACTTTTCATTGGCGGTAACACCACAATTGAGTCACGAAGGATCGGCAAACCGGTCGCTGTCGCAGACGCTGTGTCATAAAGATCGAGCTGCACGTTCAACGACCGCAACGACGCAGCACCGCCTGCGTTGGGTGTGTTCACGACGACGGATAGGTCCGTCTTTGCAAGTCGCGGCGGCGTGGGATCACCAATCTCGATCTGGTTGATCGAAAGGTTCGCGATCGAGTCAGAGCCGACATCAAGAACCTGCAACATGACCGCAGGCTCTTCCTCAAGCAGCGATTTTAAACCAGCCGCTTCCCATTGCTCCCCATCGTACGAAGGCGCGGTAAGGTCAGTAATCAGCAGCACCGATTTCCGTTCCAAATCGCTTGATCGAACCAGCGTAACGGCGGATCGGACTCGCTCCACCAACGGCAGAGTCTGCGTTGTTGGTTGTGTCCGTTCGATACGGCTTTCCGCGGCCGCGCGATCAATCGAAAAAGTGGCGGGACGCGGTGTGCGATCGATGATCGCAATGAGGCTGTCGCTGGTCTGTTCCTCAACAAACCACGATGCTGCGTTCTTCATCAAATCAAGAATACTTTTTGATTCAGAACCCGATGGAGCACCGCGCAGTTCACCAGCAACATCTTCCGCATTGACCACTCGCGATGCACGGATCGAATTGTCAATCACAATCGCAACCGCCGCGGGCGAGGAGTCCGTAATCGTCGCTGACGGTGCTCGTGCCATCGTGATGCCTGCGTACGACGCGGCGATCAGCATCGCGACGATACCCGCAATGGCGAGTCCGTAACGCAACGACCGTGCTTGATCGTTCACCACCGCCGCCGTCGCGAAACCCAATAGCGCGAGCCCGGTGGCCGCGATCGCGCCGACAATGAACCACGCTTCGGAAGTGACGGCATGAATCTGCGGCCGCGCGAGCGTCAGTGCCAACATGGCAACCGCAAAGATTCTCATCGCCAGCAACCACCAGCGTCGCACCTTCAATCGATCACGATGTGTGTGAAGCGATTGCTTCAAGAATCGCGTGGCGGGAAAGATCACTCGCTTGGGTTGTTGGCGAGCGAGCATGTGCAATCCGATCGGAATCGCGATCGCGAGTAATCCTGCGAGCAATCCGGTGCTAAGGAATGTCATCAGAATCTTGCCTGTCGATTGATCAGGTATTCCGTCAGTGCTTTGTCAAACGGAGTCGCGGTGCTCAGTGGCACATAATCAATTTGCAACTTGCCGCAGCCATCACGATAGGTCTCGCGAAACGCTTCCATCTCCGACAAGTATTGATCGCGAAAACCACCCGCATCGACCTGCACCAACTCGCCGGTTTCCGGGTCCTCAAATTCTATCGGTCCAGAGTACGGAAATTCGACCTCCGCTTGATCAAGCACATGAAAAACAATGACGTCATGTCCGCCATGCCGAAGTCGCGCCAACGCCGATAACGTGGGCGCTGGATCCCCCAACAAGTCCGAAAACAACATGACCAGACTGTTGTGACGAAGCATCGAGGCGATGCGAGTGATCGACCCGGGCAAGTCCGTTGTTCCAGCCGGTTTTAATTTCGTCAAATGAGCAAGCACGTCCGCCAGATGCCCCCGACGACTTCGCGCGGGTAAGGCGGCATTTAACTTGTCGCCAAACGTGAGCAATCCAACGGGGTCCTGCTGCATCGTCATTAAGTAACAAAGCGCCGCCGCCAAACAGACACAATACTCAAATTTTGTCATCGATTGAGATTGAGTGAACCCCATCGATTCGCTCAGATCAACGACAAGGTAACCTGTGAGATTGGTCTCGGCTTCGTATCGCTTGACGTAATACTTGTCCGTCTTTGCATAGGCCAGCCAGTCGATCAGCTTCGGATCATCCCCGGGATGATATCGACGATGATCGCTGAACTGCACCGAGAAACCATGAAAGGGACTGGCATGCAAGCCTTGCAGAAAACCTTTGACGACCATGCGGGCACGCAAGTCGAGTCTTTGAATTTGATCAAGCGATTCGGGTGACAAGTATGACGTCATCGATCAAGCCTCCTGCGTGGTTGTCGCGAGCCGCGATTGAAAATCTCGCACTTGAACTTCAATCGTTTCCACATCGAGATCACTGATTGCGACCGCAGCCACATAGCCGTCAGCGGGCGACAAGCATGCGAACCGCCAAGAGTCGGGGGAACCAAGATGGTTGCACAGCATGTGGATTTTTGGCGCCGGCGAGTCGATCTCTTCAAACGCGAAATCGGCCAGCGACATCGAGAGCCCTCGGCCGATCGCTTTGATAAACGACTCTTTCAACGTCCAGACTCGTAAGAACGCGAGACGTTGGTCGTCTTCGTGGGTGTGGCTCATCACGTAATCCACCTCAGGCGAGGCGAAGTACCGCCGTGCAATCGCCACATCCGTGTTTCGGCACAAGCGTTCAACGTCACAACCGATTTGCCCCGCGTCGCAAGCCGCAAAAATGACGAGCCCTTCGGTATGTGCGACGTTGAAAGGACGTTTGACCGCAAGCGGAGCCACGATGTCCGGTTTGCCATGCGAGTTGAATGCGAACTCGATTTCCTGCGGCGACACTTGGGTGCCGGCGAGCAGCGTGCGAGCCATACCACGACCGACGACGTGTTGGTTCCGCGTCGTCGGCCTGCGGAACCGATTCGCGAGCACACGCTCCTCCTCACGAAGCGACGCTTCGCAGCACGCTTCAAGCTCCCCCGGCGCCGCCGTCGAAGCTCGCCCGCACCAAAGATCGACTAGGTATCGCGATTGGGTCAACTTGGTTTCGTAAGGTTGGGGTCAGTGATAAGTTCGACTCCAGAATCGGCTTCGCGGACGTAAGGGTCAAGCGGTCAGACGAGAATCATGACGAACTCCATTCCGCATCAAGTTCCCCAGGGCAATACTCACGGTGTTGCTCAGGATTGATGGTGGTTAACGATTCAGGCGACTGCGAAACTCATATCTGCTTCAGCAGTTCCGCAAGTTCCCCGAGCAACATCGCGGTTGCTCCCCAAATTCGAAACTCTTCGAATCGATAGGCCGGGGCGCTAAATTGAAACTCCCCGACGGTTGCAGCATCTCGCAAGATGACCCGGTTCCGTTTCACTCGCACGCGTGAATGCTTGCCATGCAAGACTTCAATCGGCAACTCGATGACGCGATCGACTTCCAACAAATCAGGTTGCCAAGGTGACTTCGGCGCGGCAGCAACGATGACCAGGGGACTGACCAAGTTATCGCTTGCATAGACATACAACGGCGGCAATGAGCCGCAGCAGAGCGGTTGATCCAACGCCACACCGAGCTCTTCGTGGAACTCTCGCATGGCGGCTTGCAAGTCGGATTCGCCTAGTTCAACCTTGCCGCCGGGAAAAGAAATCTGGCCGCCGTGGTGCTTCAAGCTTTTCGGACGCATCGTTAGCGGCATGAAGATCGAGCCGTCATCGCGCATCAGCAACGCAATCGCAACCGCGGCACGGCGAGCCGTCTCCGGCGCCGGTCCACGATGCCGTCCGTAAGCAAGCGACGGCGCGAGTTGCCGAGCCGTATCGCGTCGCGGCGGTAAAGCCGCGATCGCGGTCGTCAGTTTTTCAGACAATGCGATTGGCATCGCGGATGCTCGTTTGAAAAACGTGGGGAATCAGTTCTAGGATCAACTATCGATCTCAACGCGTTCACCTTGCTTGTCGCGGCAATCAAGCTCGAGCGCTTCAGGATACAAGCTTTCGCTGCCGAGAATTTGGACGGTCATAGTACCGGTGTCTTCCATCAACATGACTTCGCGGCGTTTCTTGTTGTTCAAGAACGCGGCGACTTCATCATTGACACGAACGGTCACACGAACGATGTGCGGGTTGCGACAGGCGAGGGCGAGCATGCGGACGACTTCGATCGACATGCTTTCCGCCGTCTTCACCACGCCACGACCGGAGCAGCATGGGCAATCGGTGTAGATACTTCGCTTTACGCTGGTGCGAATGCGTTGGCGAGTCATCTCGATCAAGCCGAAAGGACTGGTTCGCAGAATCTTCGTGCGGGCTCGATCCTTTGCCATCGCGTCGCGAAGAACGCGTTCGAGTTTGCGACGATGGGTTTCGCGTCGCATGTCGATGAAGTCGTTCACGATCACGCCACCGAGATCGCGCAGACGAAGTTGACGTGCGATTTCCTTGGCCGCGACGCAGTTGAGTCGGAATGCATTCTCGTCTGCGGAATCGGAACCGCCACGGAAGTTACCGCTGTTGACGTCAATCGCAACCAATGCTTCGGTTGGATCAATGACGATCGAACCGCCGCCGGGCAATGCGACCTTGCGTTGGTTGATCTTCGCGATCTCCTCTTCCAACTTGTACTTATGAAACAACGGCTCGCGGCCATCGTAAAACTGCAGGTGATCCACGAAGTGAGGCATGACCATACGAAGGAATTCGCGAGTCTTTTCGAATGCTTCTTTTTCGTCGATGTAGATCACGTCGATGTCCGTGCTGACGATATCGCGGATCGTCTTGATGATCATGTCGCTCTCTTCGTAGATCGCGCCAGGCTCCGTCTGCGTCTCGACTCGCTTGACGATCGCTTTCCACAATCGCAGCAGGTACTCCATGTCTCGCTGCAACTCTTCTTCTTGTCGCTGCGCCCCAGCCGTTCGCACGATGAAGCCGAGCCCCTTGGGCGGATTAATCGCGAGCAAGCATTTGCGAAGTCGCTTACGATCATCTTCGTCTTCGATCTTGCGACTCACGCCGACTCGGCCCAGCGCGGGCATCAAGACGAGGTAACGACCAGGGATCGAAATGTAGGTGCTTAGCGTGGGGCCTTTGGTGCCGATGCCTTCCTTGATGACTTGCACCAAGACTTCGTCACCTCGCTTAAAAATTTCTTGAATCGGTGGCTTGTTGCGAGGACGACCGCCTTTGAAGGCGTGCTTCTGGCCGCGGCCGCTTTCGCGGGCTCGTTCGGCTGATTTTGCCGCCAATTCGTCCGACTCCCGCATGATTTCAGCGGGATCGTAACCGCCTTGACGGAAGTATTGAGGTTCAACGTCACTGATGTGGAGGAAGCCGTTTCGGCCGACTCCGAAATCGACGAACGCGGCTTGAATGCTTGGCTCAAGATTGACAATCTTGCCGCGATAAATGTTGCCGGCGAAAGCTTCTACGCTTTTGCGTTCGATGTACAACTCTTCGAGTCGGCCATCTTCCATGACTGCAATGCGGCTCTCTTCAGGCTGAGCCACATTGATGAGCATCTCTTTCGTCATAAGAGGAAATCCTTATAATTAGGTTTTTGGGGTTTTAAACTTGTTGTCGCTCAGGTTTTCAGAACTGAAAGCCGAGGTTAGTATGCGAGGTTCTTCGTCGATGAGGTGCAGGCGGGTGCGGCGTATGATCGCGCCGCAGGGTAACAGTTCGTTCAACTCCATGGCGTCGAGAAGGTCAGTGATTTTGGGTGACGCGCCGGTGGTTTCGAACTGCGTGACGCAGATAAAATTCTCTCGACGCGAAATGGTTGGAAAGGTATCGGCAATCGATACCATGACGGTTTTTTCTTTTCGCTGAATCGAGATCTCGCCCAATGTCTTGGCAAGCTCGATGCCGCGATCGACTTGAGTAAGATCAAATTCCTCAGGGATTTCGACTTCAAATTCGCTGCTGTGATGCATCGCTTTGCTAAGGCCCGGCGAGTACGACGAGCCACCACCGTTGCCGCCGTTGACGGCCATCAGTTCGACTTCGCCAATCGCCAGTCCCGGTTGGCCGTCGGCGACCAAGCGACTGCGTAGTGCTTCAACCGTGATGGATTGAGCCAGTTCGATCTCAACGACCTCATCAAGCCCCTCCACGCCGAGCGCGAGAGCCGAGGGAAAGCTCATCCTTGCGCGCGGGTGAAATCCGGTCGACATGCTTAGTTGCAAATCGCTGCGCCGCAGTAATCGCTCCCAAAGTCGGAGCAGGTCACCGTGTCCAATCCAACGCAGCAAACCCGTCTTCGCGAATCGAATGCGGAAGCGATCGCGAATGGCGACCGGTGCCACTTTTTTTCGTGGCTCGCGATCAACGTTGAAGGCTGCGGAGTCGGTCATCAAGTCACAATCAACTCCGGAGCGAGCTTGCTGAGACGTTCCAAAAGATATAAGTCGACGTCGCGAGCCGAATCGAGCGTCATCACTCGCTCCGCTATGTTCTTGCACTGCTCGATCGAAACGCTACGGATCGCTTTCTTCACTTTGGGCAACGCATTGGGCGGAACGCTGAGGCTTCGAACGCCCATGCCGATCAGCAATAATGCCCGAGCCGGATTGCTGCTCATCTCGCCACAAACGCTAAGCGGGATGCTGGCTCCGTCAGCAATCTTGACGCAGTGCTCAATCAAACGCAGCACCGCGGGATCGCTTGATTGGTATAAATCGGCGACATACTCGTTGCTGCGATCGACCGCCAATGTGTATTGCACTAGATCGTTGGTACCAATGCTGAGAAAGTCCACTTCCTTCACGAATCGGTCCAGCATCAACACCGCTGCGGGAACCTCGACCATCATGCCGACGGGCAAATCGCTGCGATGAGGAATGCCCTCTTCCGCCAGGTCTTCCGCGATGATGTTGACCAGCATTCTTGCCTGGCGAAGCTCGGCAAGTGTCGTGATCAAGGGGAACATGACGCGAACGTTGCCATGCACTGCCACACGAAGAATTGCGCGAAGCTGAGGTCGAAACAGGTCGGGCGTCTTTAATGATAAACGAATGGACCGGAGACCAAGAAACGGATTCGGCTCTGGTTCAGTCAGCGGCCTGCTGCCCATCTTGTCCGCGCCGAGGTCAAGCGTGCGGATAATAACAGGGCGACCTTGCATCGATTCGACGACTTGACGGTAAGCGGCGTAGTGATCCGCTTCGCTCGGTTCTTCGTCGCTGGAAAGGTACAGGAACTCAGTGCGATAAAGTCCGATACCATCCGCACCGCGGTCAAGGCACGCGGCGACTTCGTGAGGGAATTCGATGTTCGCGGATAAAGAGATTTTGATGCCGTCCGTTGTTTCCGCGGGAAGGTCACGCAGCTCCGCAAGCCGAATCGCCAGCGACCGTCGACGCTCGCGCCCTTCTTCGTATCGCTTTAGCGTCACTTCATCAGGATCAAGGATGACGATCCCGCGATCGCCATCAACGATGACGCGAGTTGACGCGCGGATGCCTTCCAGAAACTCGCCAATGCCAACAACGGCCGGAAGTTCCAGGCCCTTCGCGACGATCGCAGTGTGCCCACCAGGGCCACCGGTTTCGGTGCAGAACCCACGCACATAGCGACGATCAAGATTTGCGGTTTCAGACGGAGTCAGATTGTGGCTTAAGACAATCACCGGTTCGGTCAACTCGGAAAGCGGTCGGCGAGAAACGGCTCCGAGTTGGCGAAGCAGTTGTTGTTCGATGTCGACGACATCTTCCGCACGTTCGGCAAGCAGCGAATTATCCAGCCGTCGCAGGTCCGATGCGTATCGATGCAGCACTTGGCTAACCGCATAGGCGGCAGACTGCAGGCCTTGAGAAATTCTCCGGTGCAATTCAACGTGCAAACGCGGATCGTGCAGCATTTGAAGCTGCGCCGCGAAAATATCACCGGTCGCACCACCAGCGATGGCGGACGTTTCCAGGCGACTGGTTTCCAGCTTGCGCGAGACGCCATCGACCGCTCGACGTAACCGGGTGATTTCCTCGGTAACTTCGGCAGGTTCGACTTGGCAACGATCGATTCGGTAACCTTCCCGATCCAGCACTAACGCCGGACCGATGGCCACCCCCGGCGATACCGGGATTCCGTGAAGTTCAACCATTGACGACCGGAATCGACAAAACGAACCAACACCGTATCCGCATCAGACCGATGAGGCCTCGCGGGACGCGTTAGTACTGATTTTGGGATTCCGAATTCCATCATTTTCGTTCGGGTGGTGTGTGTGCAGACGCGGGATTGCGTGGCTGCGAAGAGCCTACCGCGTGGACCGCATACGACTTGCCAGCGAAGGCGTGTTTATAAAACAAAACCCTCGAGTAAAGACGTAAGTCTCGGGCGAACATAAACCGGCAGGCCGGTGAAACTTGTTCGCTCTCGAGCACGGCGTTATTCGGCCTGCTCCAATTCAAAAAAACCGCTTTCAAACAGCTCAGCGATGACCGCGACCGCTTGTTCCGCATCCACACCCTCGGCCGCCAAACTCATTTCAGTGCCGCATTCGGCACCCAGGGTCAGCAGAGAAAGAATGCTTTTGCAATCGACCCGATAGCCGTTCTTTTCCAGCGAAATGTTAGCGCTGTGTCGGTTCGCCTCACGAACCAACAAATCGGCTGGACGAGCATGAAGACCCTGCGGATTCCGCACGGTCACGATTCGGGTGATAATAATGGAACTCATAGCGGCGGCTTCGCCGAACCCAACCTAAATTCTAAAGCGACACTGAGACCAGCTCGCTTCAATTCTAAAAAATCATTACCAGCAAAAATACTGACTGCGAAATGCAATCAACGAATTTACGAAGCAAACTGGTTATTATCCGCTTCTTCGAGCAATTGATGAATATCGTCAGTCGTCTTGCTTTGCTTCAAGAAGCGACAGAAGGTTTCATCTCGCAACTGGCGAGAGATGTTCTCAAGGGCACGCAAATGATCGCCGGGGCGCTCAGGCGGACTGATGAGAAGAAAAAACAATTGAACTTTTTCACCATCGAGGCTGTTGAAGTCAACGCCATCGACGCTGACGCCAACCGTGCCCACGAGTTTATCAACACTGGCATGTTTGGTGTGAGGAACGGCAACGCCGCGTCCAATGCCCGTGCTTCCCAGATCTTCGCGTTTCATAATCGCAGCGATGATGTCTGCTTTCTCATCAGCACCGATCTCGCCAGCTTGCAGCAGCGACTCGACCAATTCAGCGATGACCCCATCTTTGGTGTCTGCCGTCAATTCAGCGCGGATCGCTTTCTCACAGATAAAATCCGAGAATTTCATTTAGTTTCCTAAGGCTTTTCTAGGGCCAACGGATTCACAAATCGGGGGGCGTGGTTTGCCAAGCGATACCAGGCGGCGAACATCGTGTTGAAGAACGCAGTGAGGTTGAACAGAGCGAAATGGACCGCTCGTCGCTGGGCAGAACCGCCCCGATCGGGAATGTTCCTTAGCCGACAATAAATCAAATGTGTTTGTGTCCGGTCGCACGATGTCCGGTCATTTTTTCTTTGGTGCGTCGTAACTGTTGTTCAACCTTGGGGATAACAAGGTCAATCGCTCCCAGCACCGTGGTCGCTTCCGCCGTCGCCACGCAGTCTGTCGCATGTTCCGCCGAGACCATCAGTTCAACCGACGGATGATCCATGTGTTCCATGTCCACCACAACTTCAATCGAGTTGACTTTATCAAACAATCTCCTGAGTTTTTCGACTTTGTCCTCAATCAACTGCTGATCGCCAGGCTGTAAACTTCCGTGGCGAACCGAAACGCGGACCTGCATGATGCTCTCCTGTGTCTCAATCGTCGGGTGAAATCGCCTAAACCACAAGTCGTCTTGATGCACGATCACCCTCTTTGCTCCATCCTACCGTGAAACGGCACCAAGCGTGATACCGCTGCACCCGTTGGAAATTCCTTTCTCGCCAAATCTTCGGAAATCACGTCTCACGACCCCAAAATCCAGCACCCCCCCGCACACGACCCGCCCAACTGTCCCGGTCGATGCGACTGCAGCGTGTCCGCTGGTTTACCACAGGTTTTTGCTGGAAAAATCTCTCTCGCGGCGATTTTGTCGTCGCCGGAACTCGCTTCTTTTTTCTTTTCCAAAACGCGCGATTGTGACAAAATGTTTGCGAACTGCTTAAGCAACGCGTGAGCAAAAGACAAGCAAAGAATTACCAAGGAACCGCTCCATGACCCATTTAATGGTCAATCTCAACGATCCCCATGACTGCCGCGAAGCGATTCGTCGGCTCCGAAACGTACTGCAGCGAGCCGTGAAGAACTGCACGCCCTGCCGCTTTCCAAGAAGCTTACCCGGGTCGCACAGCGTGGCGTTTTCCGCCACCTGAACCGAATCGCGGCCGAAGTGGACGCTCCCATGTCACTTCCGGAACTGGATCGACAGCTCGGATTTCAGACCAACAAGATGCGTTCGCTCAAAGCGATCATGGCGAAGCTGGAACACCGTTACGATTTACAGTTTCTGGTTCCTGATCCTGAAGGCGGGCAGGACGAAAACGGCAACCCACGCTACGTGATGCCGCAGCGAATGCGAAATCAGATCCGCAATGTCGCCGCCAAAACCGCGACGCTGTCGTGACCAATCGTCACCCGTCGTCTTTATCCTTGAGCGGCCTATCTTGGGCCGTCCTGGGTGGTTCAAAAATGGATTGCTGGCTTTCATTTTTTCAACGAGCGGTTTGTTGCAAAACGTGAGTTTTGTCGTAGTTTTTCGTTAAATCTTCATTTTTTGGTAGCGGCGTTCGCCAGAACGCGAAAATCCTTCACTCTGGCGAGTGCCGCTACTCGTACTGTTTGGGGCAACAAAGAATTAGGGGTGATTGCGGGTGGTCACGGCCAGCATCCATTCGTGCAGATGTCCATTCGTCGCCAGGAGGCTTGAAGCCGTCAGCGGCAGCGGTCCACCGAACGCATTCGTCACGCGACCGCCGGCTTCTTCGACGAACAACCTTCCGGCCGCAAAGTCCCATGGCGACAGCATGTATTCGAAGTAGCCGCCGAATTGGCCGCATCCGACCATGCACAAATCAAGTGACGCGGTCCCGAAACGCCGGATGCCATGGATTTCGTGCGAGAAGAATTCTTCGATGGTTGCGAGCGTCTTGCGCATCATGTGGCCGCGATCGTAATAAAAGCCGCAGGCGAGCATCGCTTTTGACAGCGTCCTGTCGGCGGACACCGAAACACGTTTGTCGCCGGCGAATGCACCGCCGCCGCGAGTCGCCGTGAACCATTGGTCGGTCGCGGGATTGTGGATCACGCCCACAACGGCAACGCCCCGATGGTAGTAAGCAATGGAGACGGCGAAGTGTGGCAAGCGATGCGCAAAGTTGTTCGTCCCGTCGAGCGGATCGATGATCCAGAGGTGCTCCGCGGCATCGACATCCACGTCCCGTCCGAGCCCTTCTTCGCCAAGCAGTTCATGCTTGGGAAACGTCGCTCGAATCCGCTCACCGATGATGCGTTCGGACGATAGATCAGCATCGGAAACAAGATCAAAGGTCCCCCCTCCGCTCTCGCTTTTATTTCTCATCACAAGCTCGTCGTCGACGAAGTACTTCAGCAGATTGGCCCCGGCCAAACGCGCCGCGTCCTTGGCTGTCTCGATCACAAGCATCAAATCAGTCATTCCGTATTCCAAACATCAAAAAGCGAATCGGTGGCTGTCCATCATTCGCCACCCAGAACCCGTTTATACCTTGATTGAGTTTACGGCATCAGATCGCGGCACCATGCTTGACTCCGCGGGAATCGGCACCCGCCCACTTAGCAACGAAACGGCAATCCCCCTTTCCGGTAGGCCTGCCTCTGGCGATCTACTTTCGGAAATAGAAAAACAAAATCGGCGGATGGCCAGTAGCGCGGTCATGCGATTTAAGATCCTGCGGTCTCACGCGGAAGGAGGTCTTGGCAAGGTTTTCGTTGCGAGGGACCAGGAGCTAAATCGCGAAGTTGCACTCAAGGAAATTCGGTTTCAGTATGCCGACGACGAATCGGCCCGCGCTCGATTCGTGATGGAGGCGGAAGTCACGGGCGGACTTGAGCATCCCAGCATTGTGCCGGTCTGTGGATTGGAATGTTTTTAGGACGGACGGCCTTACTACGTGATGCGTTTCATCAAAGGCGATAGCCTGAAGGATGTCGTCGATCGCTTTCATCAAGCCGCTGAGGCTTCGTCAATTAACGCCGAAGGTTTCTTCTCGGATTTTAGTGGCATCTGTCCAGCATGGGGGATTTTTTGAGGCATCTACTCCTACGTCCAATGGGAGTCCAAAAAGCAGTCTCGGCGGAGCAACGTTCGTCGAGACTGCCCGCACCATTGGCGCGCTATCGACCGGAATATCCCTTCCCAGTTTGCGTCCCCGCAGAGCTTGAGTCG
>Ga0105050_10005637_pt1 | contig 15964 bp, 16 predicted proteins | sample FRY01_FD_78088 | JGI IMG/M metagenome (GOLD analysis project Ga0105050, IMG submission 78088) | Freshwater microbial communities from Lake Fryxell liftoff mats and glacier meltwater in Antarctica - FRY-01 | ecosystem: Environmental > Aquatic > Freshwater > Ice > Glacier meltwater ... | reverse complement strand
TTCGCGCAGAAACCGGCGCTTTTTCGCTGAACCGGTGCGTTTTTGACTCGTCGCGCCGCTTACCAAGAACATCCCGGTGACAAGTCCGACAGGCTGCTAGGATGTGGGCCAACTGAAGTCGGCAAAGGCGAGATCCATGGCTAAGAACTTTATGGCGTATCCAGAGCTTCGGCACCCGTTCGCCGAAACACCCATCCACTCGGAGGGGCAGGCGACTGTGCTGTATCAGGGCAACACGATCCACCTGGCCGGAACAGGCAGTGCAGATGGATTGCTGATCAGGCCGGAAGATCTCAAGCGGGTGAACGGATTCGAGTTGAAGCCGGAAGGCGCGTGTTATCGGGACATGTGTATCCCGATGAACGATCAATTGCTGGTCGAGCAGGACGGCAAGCGATGGTTTGATCTGACCGCTTTTGCCGATCTCCTTGAGCAACCGTATGTGGCTGATGTAGAAGCCCGGGTCTGGAGTTTTGCGGAGATCCCGGCCAAACGCGAAAGCATGATGATCGACGCGATGGCACCGGACTTCGAAGTAATCGATCGGCAGGGCAATGTTGTCAGGATGGCGGACTTCAAAGGCAAGAAAGCCCTGGTCGTAACCTGGTCCTCGTGGTGAGGATGCCAATTTGACGTGCCCGTGTGGCAACGTATTTACGAAGAAATCAACGATCCGGATTTTGTCATCATCTGCGCGGCCGAGGACACCGGCGGTGAAGCAGTGGCTGGCCCGATATTCGATGCTGCGAATCCCACCTATGTTCAGGTTGTTGATGAAAATCACGTCATCAGCAGTGCCTTCAACTTCGTGAATGTGCCCTCGGCAGCCTGGGTGGACGAGACTGGCAGAATTGTTCGAATCGATGAAGGCACCTATGCAAAGAGTCATGAACTCGGCACAGGTGAGCAGAAAGTCAGTTTCGGCACCGACGTCTATGCTCCGGCGGTAAAAGACTGGGCAGCGAAAGGGTCTGCCAGCGCGTACGTGCAGTCAGCCTCAACGGTAACCGGCAATATTCGCGAATCAAATGTTGATCAACAAAAAGCTGATGCCGCGTTTCGGCTAGCCAACCTGTTCCGAAGCCACGGCTGCAAGGAAGAAGCAGAACATTACTGGAACATGGCTCAGTCACTGAATCCGGATAGCATCAACTTCTTCCGACAGAATCTCACCTTGTCGGCAGAAGGATCTGCCGGCGAGACATTCAGGAAATTGAGGGGTGAGTATCAGACGCAGGGCAAAGACTACTATCGACCGCTGGATTTTGGTTAGGAGTCTGAGCGGCATCAGGGAGATGCTGACCGGACCCGGCACGCGGGTCTATTCCAGGCGAATCAATGCGCCGTTACAACGAGCAATCCGTTACGTCGAACGCCAGCAGAAACCAGCAATTGGTTATCACCGGCCTGAATAGGGATCGATCAGATCACCGCCTTGGACGCGGCATTGGTGGGTCGGAGAACGCGGCCACCCGTTCATTCGGTCGTGCTGGCGAGCTGCCTGATCATAGGGCGAGGGCTTGTTCTTGCGCGGTGGCGGATGGTTTGCGTTGGTAATGATCAGGCGTTGGAACGGTGAGTTCGGGCTAGAACGCGGCGTTGAACAGGAACACAAGGGGGGATCCGTGGGCATTGCCGATACGTTCAATACACTCCAGCACCTGGCCGCTCCTGCTGCGCCTGAAGCGGGGAAATGATCCCCCGATCATCCGACGAACGGTTCTGCATCGTTGCCCAGGTTCCACAGAATCCGAAACGCCTGGGGGATCATGTTAACTACTTGCGCTGCGATATCGGCGACGTAGTCACTCTTGGCGGACATGAAGAACCATAAGCAGCCGTCTTCTATCGTGGTGTTCTGTGTCGTCGTCGGCCTTGAGTGCAGATGAGCGCCGCACGTACCGATCTGTTCTTCAACGGACGACTGCTCGCCGCCTGGCACACTTGTTGCGTCTGGTTTCGCACGGACAACGCTGGGACGTGGAGCGGATTCTTTGCGTCTTTGCGTATGCGAAAAGTGGGGCCGTGCATAAAGCATTCGCTCCCGCGCTCGACGGTGAGCACACCGTTTTCGCACCCGCCTGCCCGGTTTCGGCCTGAGCGACCGCACCGACCGCAGTTATTGCCCCAGGCTGATGACAGATGCTCTGGTTGTCACGGGTTCGCGCAAGAGGAAATACGTAATGGACAACGCGGCGTGGTTTTTGCTGGTGGGCAGTCTCCTGCTCGCCATGGGACTCTCCCGATCCGCGATCAGGCCCTTGCCGGTGACCTCCGCCATGATCTACCTGAGCGTCGGTCTTCTCATTGGCCCTACCGGTCTCAACGTCTTGCACTTCAACCCATTGAAGGAAGCGGCGCTGCTCGAAACGCTCACCGAAGTCGCGGTGTTGATCTCGCTGTTCGCCGCGGGCGTGAAAATGCCGGTCCCCTTCGATCTCGCACGATGGCGCGCGCCGATCCTCCTCGCCACCGTTTCGATGTCCATGACGGTCGCGCTGGTGACGCTGTTCGGACATTATCTGCTGGCGCTGCCGCTGGGTGCCGCGATCCTGCTCGGCGCCATCCTCGCGCCGACGGACCCCGTTCTGGCGACAGATGTGCAGTCCCGGCACCCGGGCGATCGAAATCATCTGCGCTTTACCCTGACCTGCGAGGCGGGAATGAACGATGGCAGTGCTTTTCCCTTCGTGATGCTGGGACTGGGATTGCTCGGGCTGCATGAAATAGGCGAATTCGGCCTGCGCTGGGCGCTGTACGACGTGTTGTGGGCCACTGCCGCCGGAATTGCCACCGGTGTCATCCTCGGCACTGTGCTGGCGAGATTGAGTTGGAGGCTGCGCCGGCAATTGGGCCACGACCTGTTGGACGATTTTCTTGGCCTCGGGTTGATTGGTGTCGTTTATGGTGTGAGCGAACTGCTCCACGCTTGGGGGTTCCTGGCCGTTTTCTTTGCCGCCGTCGCCCTGCGTCATACGGAACATGGCCTGAATGAAGCGCAGCCCGGCGTGCCGCCCGTGCCGATCTCGGAACTCAATCCGGAATCGGAATCGGGGGACGAAGCCGGACCGGTCTCTCTCGCGGACGAACCGCAAACCATCAGCGAAGGGGCCCTGGTCTTCAAGGAACACCTGGAGCGACTTTCCGAAGTACTCCTGGTACTCCTCCTCGGCGGCGCGTTGTTCCTCGATTCATGGAGCTGGCGCGCTGTAGTGTTCGCGCTGTTTCTATTTCTCGTGGCACGGCCGGTGAGCGTATTGCTGGGGCTGACGCTGTCCCGCACGTCGTGGGCAACCCGCGGCATGTCGGCATGGTTCGGGGTGCGGGGTGTCGGTTCGCTCTACTACCTCATGTTCGCCATCGTGCATGGCTTGCCGGAGGAGCTGGCGCTCGAACTGGTGCATCTCACACTGGTGGTCGTCACCCTGTCCATCGTGCTCCATGGCACCAGCGCCACGCCCCTGCTGAACCGTCTGGCCGGTTGGCGCCGGCGCTCCTCCTAACGAAGCGGCGAACTCGACAGTTCAACATCGAAAGATACGATCCGTGATCCCGCGCACCAAACGCAGACACTCGACCAAGCAATCTCATTGATCCGGTTGGCCTTGAAGTCCTGGGCAAGCAGGTTGGGAGACACCTCCCTTGCGTGTGGGGTGTCCGTCGCCACCTTGAACATGCGCACAGCGGCGAGCTGCACGGCACCAGTGAAGGCAATGCCGGCTTCTGCAACATCCTCAACAAGGACAAGACCATCGGCACTACCCTGGTGCGGGTCAAACTGGTATTCGACTGCCTACACAAAGACTAGATTGTTCACGACAATGAACGCCGTTGCATCGAAGCGCAGCCAGGCGATCCCGGCCTCGGCCTGATCAAGGTGGACGCCAACGCGCAGTTCGAGGGGTAGATATCGAGGAAGCCACCAGGAAAAAAGTGGTGCGCGGTGCCTTTGAAGACGGTGATGTGTGGTTCAACGCCGACGACCTGCTGCGCACCATCGACGCGGGTTTTGCCTTCGGCTTCACCCACTTCCAGTTGGTTGACCGGTTCGGCGACACTTTCAGGTGGAAGTCCGAAAACGTCTCGACCAGTGAAGTTGGCAGGATCATCACCCTGCACCCCGACATCAGCCTGTCGAACTTCTGTTGGTACAGACCCCACAGCCAGAGTATCCCACTGCGACATTTCATGCGAAGCTGCCAACGACGATCGTCCCATGAGCAGAGGTTCATTCTGATCCAGCAACTCGAGCCCCGCACGAACCACGTGCACCACGCTCCGCCTGACTTCCGCCACCATGGGCGGCTTGCTCCGGTTCACCTCGACCAGCCCGAAACAAGATAGGCAACACGGACATGCCAGCCCTGCCTGACGCTCATGCGATTGCGGCCATACTGCTCACGGTGCTTGCCCTGTGGGCCTATACCCGACCCCAACTGTCAATGGAGCTCACGAGCCTCGGCCTGATCGCCTTGCTCGCGTTCGGTGCGGTCGTGTTTCCACATCCGGCCCTGTCGCCACAGATCTTTTTCGCCGGCTTTGGCAATGAAGCGCTGATCGCCGTGTGTGCCCTGATGGTGCTCGGCCAGGGTCTGGTGCGCACCGGTGCCCTGGAGCCATTTGGCCGGCTGCTGGCCCGCGCGTGGCGGCGCGCACCTTTTGTGTCCTTTCTGGCAACGCTCATCAGCGCCGCCGTGTTGTCCGCCTTCGTCAACAACACCCCGATCGTGATCCTGCTGTTGCCGATCCTGATGACGGTCTGCCTGCGCACCAATGATTCACCGGCCCGCGTGCTGATGCCGATGAACTTTGCCACCATCATCGGTGGCACGATTACGACCATCGGCACGTCGACCAATCTGCTGGTTATCAGCGTTGCCAAAGATCTGGGTGCTCACCAGTTCGACATGTTCGACTTTGCCCTGCCGGCGACCATTGCCGCAGGTGTAGCGGTGATCTACCTCTGGCTGATCGCGCCCAGACTGCTGCCGCCCCGGGAAATCGGCGTGACGGCGCCTTCGCCCCGTACCTACGAAGCGCGTCTGCTCATCGACAAAGACTCCGCTGCACGTGGCAAGACGCTGAAGGCCGCCATCGCCCTTACCCAGGGCGACATGAGAGTTGTACGTATCCGTCGGGAAGGCGGCTTCATCGAACCGCAGGACGATGTGGTGCTGCAGACTGGTGATCAATTGCGCGTAAGTGACACACCCCTGCAGCTGAAGATGTACGAGGAAACCCTGAAGGCCCCGTTGTTTGCTGTGGAAGGTGTGGTTGACGAGGATCACCCGCTGGCGGATGAACGGCAGGTGCTAGCGGAAATCGCAGTCGTACCCGGTTCCGCCCTCGACCGGACCAACCTTGGATTTGTCCGCTTCCTCAACCGCCACAAGCTGGTGGTTCTGGCCTTGCACCGCGCCGGTAAGACCATCATGGAGGCCAGCGAAGAAATCAGGCAGGTCATCCTGCGACCTGGCGACGTGTTGCTGGTGCAGGGGCCGCGAGCGCAGATCGCGAGCCTGCGCCACAGCACCGAGTTCCTGGTGCTCGATGGTTCGATAGACCTGCCGACCACCCGCAAGGCACCCATCGCCTTTGCCACGCTGGCCGGTGTGGTGACGATCGCCGCACTCGGGTTCGTACCCATTGCCACCGCCGCCTTGTTTGGGGGACTGGTACTGCTGGCAACCCGCACCCTCAACATCAACGAAGCCATGAGCGCCGTGTCGACGTCCGTCTATTTCGTGATCGTGGCGAGCCTCGCGCTCGGCCAGATGCTGATCGCCACCGGTGCCACCGATTTCATCACCGCCGTGTTTCTCTGGGTGACCGGCGGCTTCGGTGCAACCGGCATCATCGCCGCGCTCATGCTGATGCTGGCGCTGCTCACCAATGTGGTGTCCAACAACGCCGCAGCAGTCATCGGTACCCCCATCGCCATCGGCATCGCCAACAGCCTCGGTCTGCCGGCGGAGCCCTTCATCCTGGCGGTACTGTTCGGCGCCAACATGAGCTTCTGCACGCCGATGGCGTATCAGACCAACCTGCTGGTAATGACGGCCGCTAACTACACCTTCGGTGAATTCATGAAGGTGGGTGTGCCACTGGTGATCCTGATGCTGGTGACGCTGAGCTGGACGTTGTCAGAGATCTACCTTTGACCCGCTGGCTCCGAAGGCATTGATGCCACCGGTTTGACCGAAAGGCGTGTACGCGCTGAAAACCTGGCCGGTACGCTCGCTGCTCCATGCGGCGTTTCCCTCATGCGTTCAGATCCACATCCTGTGCACTGTGCACGAGTATCACCGTATCCAGATGCTCCAGCACATTGTGATAGTTGACGTGAAAGGCCCGCGCGCCACCTTCCGCAGGTGGCTCAAAGCCGAGCAGGGTGACGGCCGCCTTCCGTGAACGCACGCGCATTTCGCCGGGAATGTCCCGGGAGAGGATGACTTCAACCACTGCCTCGATGCGGGAATTTTCCAGCAGCCCGCTCAGATGCGCGGTGACACCATCACGTGCCGACTCGTCCTGGATGACGCTGAAAATGCGTATGGTGCGATCACCGAATTCCTTGTTCTGTACCAGCAGATGGGCCAGCAGGAGCATCAGCGGTCCGTTCTGACGGGAATTCCACCAGATGTCGATCGACCCCTGAGGTGCCGTCCACCGCTCACGATGCTCGTCGCACTTGACGATCACGATGCTGCGCTTGAATTCGCTCAGCAGACGCATCACTGCCGCATTCGACTCGAACCGTTCTTCATCCGTAAACCAGCCCATCATCACGGTGTTGGGCTTCACGCCGCCAAAACCGTAACACTGCAGGATCGACCTGATGCCGTTCAGCCGGTCTTTATCCACCACCACCAGCGGGAAGGCTTCCAGTCCTTCCGCGGAAATGAATTCGCGCAGGCGAGTCAGGTGGCGATCGCGCAGCGCTACGGTCTGTTCGGAAGTACCTGTCGTCACCTGGGCGAAGGTGAGCAGGCCGTTGCGTGCGGTCAGCCAGCAGCCGTATTCCGCAATGTGATACCGGTTCCAGGCGTTGCCGCTCAGGGCCAGAATCATCGGCCGCCAGTTTTTCGGATGGTAGTACTCCTCTTCGAGCCTTATGAGCGCCTTGCGCGCCTGTTCCAGCGCAATACCGCTCTGCACATCACCCCAGGTGGTCTGCACTTCGGCACGCCCGATATAACGGTACAAGGCATACATGGCGCCGATGGCCACGGCCGCCCACAACGGCGCCATCTACAACATGGCGATTCCGCAGCCGATCGCTCCGGCCAGTGACACCGACCAGTGGCTCAGTCGGAATTTCGGCCGGAAGCTGGTGTTGTGTGAATACCCCTCGTAGAAGCAGGCAAGGTTGAGCATTCCGTAGGTGACCAGGAAGAACATGGTGATGACCGGGGCGATCAGGTCGAGGTCTGCAGACATGATCGCGATCTGTGCAACCAGAAAGGTCAGCGCCGTGGCATAACGAGGCTCATTGGCAATGCCACTGCCTTTGGCGAAAGGGCTGAGCGACGGGAAGATGCCGTCTTTTGCCAGTGCCTGGAGGATTCTCGGCGCGCCCATCATGCTGCCAAGCGCTGAAGACAACGTTGCCGCAAACACTCCCACGGTGATCAGTACAGCGACCAGCGCCACATCCATCATGACGAAATTGTTGGTCAGCAGCGTTTCACGATCAGCGGTACCGCCCAGCAGGACCACAATCGCCAGGTAGATGAATGCAGTGGTGCCGATCGCCGCAAAGGTACCCACCGGAAGGGATTTGGCAGGATCCTTCAGGTCACCGGACATGTTGGCCCCCGCCATGATCCCGGTAGCCGCAGGAAAGAACAACGCAAACATGGTGAACATGCTCTCACCCGGCGTGTAGCCAGGAGACCAGTTTGTCGCCAGCGTAGCCGGTGAAAAGTTGAGCATGCCACCGATGAAGAACGACAGCAGCGACAGCGCCAACAATCCCAGAATGGCGAACTGGATCTTGATGGTCCAGGCAGCGCCGATGAACACGCAAAAGAAGACGATCACATTGATGGTGGTGGCTACCGCCAGCCGAACGGGTTCCATTGAGGGAAAGGTCTGCACGAAGGCTTCGGTGAATCCGATGGTGTACATGGCGACGGAAATCGCCTGGGCCAGATAGAACACCACGCCGATCGCGCCACCGAACTCCACACCCAGGCTGCGACTGATCAGAAAGTAGGCGCCACCACCCTGAACCCGCGTGTTGGTGGCGATGCCCGCGAGAGAGACTGCAGTCAACGAGGTAATCAGCTTGGCGCAAAGCACGATCATCACCGCGTCCAGCACACCGGACTGGCCAACCACCTGACCGAACCGCAGGAACATGATCACGCCGAGAATCGTCAGGACATTCGGCGTGAACACGCCCTCGAACGTGCCAAACCCTGGTACCACCTCTGCCTTCTGATCTGCCTTTTGGGCGCCGTGCGCCTTTTTCGGTTCGACAACAACCCCTTTTTCACTCATGAAGCTCGACACCTCTTCCGTTCTATGGGGAACCTCTGATCAGTAACAGTCATTCATTGTCATGGGCAATATGCAGGATGACGCCGCACGCCTTGCAATGTATGGCATCAGGATCATGCCGGCGCAGGCCGCAGCTACCACATTCATGGACGACCTTGGGCGGTCTGACGAGGAGTTGCACCAGGCGTACAAACAACGAAACGCCGACCACCATGACCAGCATGGAAACGATGCGACCCCAGGTGCCGGGCAGGACGATGTCCCCATAGCCGGTCGTCGTCAACGAACTGACGGTGAAGTACATCGAATCGATATACGAGTTGATGCCCGGTGTCCGCGCAGCGAAAGAAGCGTGCACAAAGCCGGTTACGACAAAGACGAAGACCGACAGGTTCACCAGTGCCTTGGTCAGATCCGCCCTGGAGGAATCCAGCCAGCGCCCGCGGCCGATGGTTTGCCAGAACGTCTCTGAATTGACCAGCGTTGCCGCCCGCATCACCCGCAGGAACGCAAAATTGATCGGCAGCTGCGGAATCAGCAAGGACACCAGCACGAGGAAGTCGATCCAGACGATCGGTCGGGCCAGCCAACGGGGCAGGGAGTGGTAGGCCCAGGCGCGCGCGACAAGATCGATGGCAAAGAGCACCCCGATGACGTACTCAAGCAGGAGAAAGCGAAACGAATCCCTGAAAAACGGCGAGACGATGAAAAAGGCGATGATCAGCGCATCGAAAATCAGTATGAAACTGCGAAATCGCACTGCGCGCGGCGTGTTTCCGTGATAGAGCTCGCGCAGACGTGCTCGTGACATGCGCATGACCTGAATTCAGGCGGCGCACGCAGGCTGGACCTGCGGGTCGAAGACGATTGGCTGCTGGATTTTCCGACTTCCGGCGTTCACGGGACCGCTAATGTAGCCCATTGTCTGGCCTCGGACCCGATCAACCATCGTTCAGATGTCCGGATCCGGTGCAGACGGGCTCAGGTCCGGTGCTGGTTGTTCCGGCCATGACCTGATATGCAAATCCCGCTGGGGAAACGGAAACTCGATGCCTTCCTCATGCAACATGTCCCAGAGCCGCAGAAGTATCTCGCTGCGCACATTGGCGAGTCCGCCTTCCGGGTCTTGGATCCAGAATCGCAAGTCAAAATTCACCGAGCTGTCACCGAATTCCACCAGTTGGCAGACCGGCTTCGGAAAATCGGCCACCCGGGGTGACCCTGCGGCAACCGCTATCGCCAGTTCCTGTACACGCCGCAAGTTGCGGGTCCGGTAGGACACGCCGAACGGCGCATGGATGCGCACCACCTTGTCGGAACGTGACCAGTTGACCACCCCTTCGGTCATGAACCGCTCGTTGGGAATCAGCAATTCCGTGCCATCCCGGGTGCGCAGCGCGACATACCGGCCCTGCATGGAGGTCACCCAGCCAAACGTCGAGTCGATCTCGATCACGTCACCGGGTTTGATCGACCGGTCGGCGATGAGGGTAAATCCGGCGACGTAGTTCGAAACGATTTTCTGCAGGCCGAGACCCACACCCAACCCAACTGCACCACTGAATACCGCCAGTGCAGCCAGATTGAAGCCGACGATCTGCAAGGCGATGAAGAATGCCACCAGGGGAAAGGCAACATTCAGGATTTTGCCGAGCAGCGCCTTGACGGCCCCATTCAGATCGTCCGATGCATCGACGCGTTCCTGTACGAATACGTTGACAACCGTCGCCCCCCAGAACAACACGCCAAAGTAGAGTAGCGAGCGCAGCACATCTAGCATCGTGACCGACAGCGGCGCTCCGCTGGTGTCCGAACCAAGCGGAATGGCCATACGCTGAAACAGGTCGAGCAACGGCTGCAACAGGCCGAAAACGTCGAGCACGGCAAGCGGCCAGGCGATGTAGAACACCAGCCGTGACCAGAATGGAGAGCGGATCAGCACGGTGGCGAGGCGCACCGCAAACCACGCCGTCATGATCGAGGTCGCCGCATGCAGCCACGCCGCCGAGCGTCCCGTCGCATCGAGCGACAAGGTGACTATCCACAACGACAGGTAGAGCACCAGCGGTGTGGCGATGACACTCAGCACCTGTGCGCCGCGGTGCAGGAGACTGGTCGGTCCTGACGCCGGGATCAAGCCCGACATGGCCAGCCGGATACGCGGGCCGATGAACACCGCAGCCAGAATGGCCAGCAACAAGAAGCCCAACTGGATGAGCGCATCAGTGTTGAAGAGTGTGGCGAGCGCATCGTCGAGGACCGTGCGCCACCTACCACCCAGCCAGTCGGCGCGCTGGAACGCGTCGGACAATGATTCGGACCCTTTGTTCAACCGATCATTCATGGACAGGTGAGGGAGATTCCGGAGGTTCGTGGTGCACGCAGCATACCAGCCCGCTGCAATGTGCCGGGCGCTTGCCGATCCCGTTCGGCGATGCCTCGCAGGTCTTCCGGCGCCTGTGGCAATCGCTTGCGTGTAACCTGAACTGGACCTTCCTGCGAAAAAGTGGACACCCGTTGATCAGCTGTAGTGGAGAATAGGAAGGATAGCGGTTGTTTTTTTCCACGCGCGTCGGCTGCTGGGCTCCGTTGCCGTTGGCGGACAGAGATGTGCAAGCGGCTGCGTACTCAACCCCATGCTGGTGGACGGACAGATGCGCGGCGCTATCGTGCAGGGCATTGGTGCCCGGCCCACGTCCAGCGTGCGGATGAAGCACAGGTTGTCACCCAGCTCAGGGTGGATCAGCGGCGTGGCCGGTACAAGCGCGATCAGCATGTCGGTGACCGCGCGCATCCACTTCTGCACCATCACCGTCATCGCATTCGAGATCGGCTTGCTCACGCCTCCATTCGGCATCGGGGTGTTCACGGTCAAATCCACCCTCTGCGATCCCAAGGTGTCGGTGGAAAACGTCTTCGCCGGCAACATGCCCTAAGTAGGCGTCATGCTGGACGTGCTGCTCATCGCCATCTTCCCGTTCATGGCGCCGGCTTTGACCTGAGTTCGGGACGCTCCGCGAAAGCGATGCGGCGAGGCAAAGCTCAGACGACTTCGGGCGACAGTTCGTGGATGGCCTGGTAGTGCGTGAGAAACACCCGCCCGCTCAGACCGTGCAGGAATTCGGTGTTCTTCAACCGATCCATCACGGGCCCCTTGACCTCGGACAGGTGCAGTTGCAAGCCGGCACCGAGCAAGCGCTGGTCGATGGCTTCCAGACTCTCCAAGGCGCTGGCATCGATGTCGTTGATGGCTGAACACTGCAATACCACATGCTCCAGCCCGGGCCGGTTGGCAACGGCGCTGTTGATGCGGTCTTCCAGCGCACGCGAGTTGGCAAAGTAGAGGCTCTCGTCAACCCGCAACCCCATGACCCGCGGACTCACCACCACGGCGTGGCGCTGGACGTTGCGGAAATGCTCGGTGCCCGCGATCAGGCCCACTTCAGCCATGTGTGGGCGGCTCGTGCGGTAAAGGTACAGCGCCAGCGACAGGCCCACGCCCACCACCAGCCCGGTCTCCACACCCACCGTGAGAGTGGCCACCAACGTGGCCACCACCGCGAGGAAATCGGACTTGGCGTAGTGCCATGTCTTGCGCAAAATGCCGAAGTCCACCAGCGACAACACCGCCACCACGATGGTGGCGGCCAGCGTGGCTTGCGGCAGGTAGTACAGCGCTGGCGTGAGGAACAGCGAGGCCATCGTGATGCCAGCGGCAGTGAACACGCCGGCCGCCGGGGTCTGGGCACCGGCGTCGAAATTGACCACCGAGCGCGCGAAGCCGCCAGTCACCGGAAAGCCGCCGGTGAACGCGGCCGAGAGATTGCTCGACCCCAGCGCCACCAGTTCCTGGTCAGGTTCGACGCGTTGGCGCCGTTTGGCCGCCAGGGTCTGCCCTACCGACACCGACTCGACGAAACCGACCGCGCTGATGAGCAACGCCGGCACCAGCAACTGCTGCCACAGGCCGAGGTCCCAAAGAGGCAGCGTGAACGGCGGCAGGCCCTGGGGTACGGCGCCCACGATCTTCACGCCCTGTGCCTGCCAGCCCAGGCCCCAAGTCAGCAGTGTGGTCACGGCAATCGCCGCAACCGGACCGGTCTTGGCCACCACGTCAGCTGCACGGGGCTTCATGCCTGCGCGCAGCAGCAGCGGCTTGAGACCGCTGCGCACCCAGAAGAGAAAGGCCGCGGTGAGCACACCGATGGACAAGGTCAGGCCGTGCGTCTGACTGGCTTGCGACAGCAGCGACAGGCTGAGCTCCACAAAGTTGTGCCCTTCGGCCTGCACGCCCATCAACGTCTTGAGCTGGCTCGCCGCGATCAGGATGCCTGACGCGGAGATGAAGCCGGAGATGACCGGGTGGCTCAGAAAGTTGGCGAGGAAGCCCAGGCGCAGCAACCCCATGGCCAACAGCAGCAGGCCTGAGAGGAAAGCCAGCGTGATGGCCACCGCCCAATACCCCGGGGTCCCGGCCACGGCGTGCTGACCAATGGCCGCCGCCGTCATGAGCGAAACCACCGCCACCGGCCCCACGGCCAGCACGCGGCTGGTTCCGAAAATGGCGTAGAGCAGCAGCGGCGCCACACTGGCATACAGGCCCACCTCAGGTGGCAAGCCGGCGAGCATGGCGTACGCCAGGCTCTGGGGAATCAGCATGATGGTGACGATGAGCGCAGCCACGCCATCGCTGACCAGTGTCTCCCGGTTGTACTCGCGGCCCCACTGCAACACGGGCAGCGATGGCAGCCATTGGCGCCAGAGAATAGTCATGCCGGGCTTTTCTGCTGGCGTTTCAAACGACCGCAGTCCGGTGCAGCGCTCGGTCAGCCACTTCGTACAACGCCATGCCGGCCAGCATCGCGGCCACGAACACCGCGGCCTTCACTTCACCGGAAGCCATGGAGACGATGCCCGGACCGGGGCAGAAACCCGCCAGGCCCCAGCCCGCGCCGAAGGTCAGGCCGCCGAGCACCAGCCGCTTGTCGATCTGGGTCGACTTGGGCAGGTGCATGGCGCCACCCAGGAAACTGGTGGTCCGTTTCCGGGCCAACGCGAAGGCGAAGAAACCCACTGCGATGGCGCCGCCCATGACAAAGGCGAGCGACGGGTCCCAGGCGCCGAACAGGTCCAGGAAACCGAGCACCTTGGCGGGGTCGGTCATGCCGGAAAGCAGCAGGCCAAGGCCGAACAGCAGGCCTACGAAAAATTCGGTGATGCGGTGCATGTGTGTGCTCCTTACAGAACGTGGCGGACCACGAAGACCATGGCGAAGCCCGCGCCCATGAAAGCCAGCGTGGCAACCAGTGAACGGGGCGACAGGCGTGAGAGACCGCAGACACCGTGCCCGCTGGTGCAGCCTGAGCCGTAGCGCGTGCCCAGCCCCACCAGCAGCCCCGCAGCGACGATGGCCGCGAAGTCTGCATCGATGCGGGGCGCCTTCACAAATCCCTCAGGCGCGAGCAGGCCGTACACCAACGGCGCGGCCAGCATGCCCAGCAGGAAGGCCATGCGCCAGCCGGCGTCGCCCAGTTTCGGGGGCATCAGACCGCCTAGAATGCCACTGATGCCCAGCACCCGGCCATTGACGAGGATGAAGAATGCCGCGGCCACCCCCAGCAAGATGCCGCCGGACACCGAAGCCCACGGCGTGAAATTGGCCCAATCAATACTCATGACCTTTTCCTGGTAGTACCGCAAAACTGTGCGTACAGCACCTGCATGACAGCCAGCGCTTGAGGGCTGTCGAGCAGGTAAAAAATGTTCTTGCCTTCACGGCGAGTGCTCACCAATGCTTCATCGCGCAGCACGGTGAGCTGTTGCGACAACGTCGGTTGCACGATGCCGAGCAAGGCTTCGAGCTCTCCCACACAGTGCTCGCCCTGCGAGAGCTGGCACAAGATGAGCAGGCGGTCCGGATTGGACAGCACCTTCATGAGGCGACAGACCTCCGCTGCAGCCGCCTGCATGTCGCTTAGCTCGAGAGTGGCGTTTTTCATTGCAAGGTCATCTCCAGTACATTGGTTTTCAATACTATATTGACAAACAATATATATATCAATAATATATTCACATATTATTTGTAGGAGTGGCCCATGACAACCCCGTCGACCCAACCACAAGTTCACGGGTTGTTCGATCCTGCCACCTGGACCGTCACCTATGTGGTCCACACCGGCCCGGGCAGCGATTGCGCGATCATCGATTCGGTGCTCGACTACGACCCCAAATCGGGCCGCACAAGCCACGCTTCAGCCGACAAAGTGATCGCCTGCGTGCGCTCCAACGGCTTGAAGGTGCAATGGGTTCTGGAGACCCACGCCCATGCGGACCACCTCTCGGCCGCGCCCTACCTGCGCGCCCAGCTGGGGGGAAAGATCGGCATTGGCGGCAACATTACCCAGGTGCAAAAGGTGTTCAAGGGCATCTTCAACCTGGACCCGGGCTTCAAGCTGGACGGCTCGCAATTCGACCACCTCTTCCAGGAGGGGGAGGTCGTACCGCTGGGCTCACTCGACGGTGAAGTGATGTTCGTGCCCGGCCACACACCGGCCTGCGCAGCTTACCGCTTTGGCGACGCAGTGTTCGTAGGCGACACGCTCTTCATGCCCGACGTGGGCACCGCGCGCTGCGACTTTCCCGGCGGCGACGCTCGCGCGCTCTACGCCTCCACGCGCAAGCTGTTGAGCCTGCCACCCGAGACGCGCCTCTTCATGTGCCACGACTACCCGCCCACCGACCGCGTTGTGGCGTTCGAGACCACGGTGGCCGAGCAATGCGCGACGAACATCCACGTGCACGATGGTGTCAGCGAAGACGAATTTGTGGCCATGCGCACGAAGCGAGACGCCACGCTGGAGATGCCCACGCTGATCCTGCCCTCGGTCCAGATCAACATCCGCGCGGGTGAGCTGCCGCCCAAGGAAGACAATGGAGTGGCTTATCTGAAGATTCCGCTCAACGTACTGTGATCGATCATCCGAATTCACCCAGGGCAGCCCCATGACAACCGCTTCCGTTTTGCTGCAGCAGCAAGCCGACTAGCGCTTCGAGATCAATTTTGGCAACAACCTCCCGAGCTTGATCGCCGACGAGCCACCACTGCACCAGGCCAGAATCCGTATCGACACCAATATGCGCCTTCATACCAAAGTACCGCTGGTTGCCTTTCTTCGTTTGGTACATCTCCTCCGGGTAGCGGGCCTTCTCTTTGTTTTACGTGGAGCTCGGCGCTGCAGCGATGGTCGAATCGACAATGGTGCCTCGCTTGAGTAACAACCCATTGCGGCTCAGGTAGGCGTTTGCCTCTTCAAGAATCTGTGGCGCTAGGAGTCTCTCGGACTTGAGCGATCGTAGCGAGCCGAGTGGGAGAGCGAGGACAGTTTTTCACGATTTCGAGGCGCATGGTGGAACCATGCAACGAGAAATCGGGGAAAAATGGACCGCTCTTCCCACCGGC
>Ga0105050_10005634_pt1 | contig 15974 bp, 14 predicted proteins | sample FRY01_FD_78088 | JGI IMG/M metagenome (GOLD analysis project Ga0105050, IMG submission 78088) | Freshwater microbial communities from Lake Fryxell liftoff mats and glacier meltwater in Antarctica - FRY-01 | ecosystem: Environmental > Aquatic > Freshwater > Ice > Glacier meltwater ... | reverse complement strand
TCGTCATCCGGCTGCGCAATCGCCGCAGCCGGCGCTCCGGCATGGCGGTGATGTCGCTGCCCTCGAACAGCACCGCGCCACCCTCGGGTGCGATCAGCCGCAGGAAGCTGCGCGCCAGCGAGGACTTGCCGGCGCCGGATTCGCCAACCACGCCCAGAACCTGCCCCTCCTCCACCTGCATGTCGATGCGCGTCAGCGCCGCGACCCGGCGTTCACTCCGCCCCACGCTGACCGACACGCGGCGCAGTTCGCCCACGACGCTCATGCGGCACCGATGCGGGCGAAATGGCAGCGCGCCGCGTGCACCCCGGCCCCCACCAGCGGCGGCGCCGTGGCGCACCGCTCGGCGGCCTGGTCGCAGCGCGGCCGATAGGGGCAGCCCCCCCCGCTCTCCGGCAAGGGTCCGCCATAGGCCCGCCCGCCGCCGGTCGCCAGCCGGTCCGGCATGATCGCGATCAGCGTCCGGGTGAACGGATGCGCCGGCCGCGCGAACACCTGGGCCACCGGCCCCTGCTCCACCACCTGCCCCGCGAACATCACCGCCACGTCGTCGCAATATTGCGCCACCACGCCGAGGTCGCGGGTGATGATCACCCCCCCGATCCGCCGCCGCCGCAGCTCCAGGTGCAGCAGGTCGAGGATCTGCATCTGCGTGGTGATGTTCAGCCCCGCCGTCGGCTCGTCGGCAATCAGCAATTGCGGCTCGTTGATCAGCGCCAGCGCCACCACCACCCGCTGCACCGTGCTCGGCGTCAGCTCGTGCGGCCACTCCCGCATCCGCTGCCGCGGCTCGGGAATGCCCATGGAGGACATGATCGTCTCCGCCCGCCACGCCGCCTCGGCCTTGACGATGGGGCGATGGATGCTCATCGCGCGGATCAACTGCGCGCCCACCCGCGTCGATGGGTCCAGCGTGGCATGGCCAGACTGCACCACGAAGCCGATCCGCGCGCCGCGCAACCGTGTCAGGTCGGCATCGGACATGCGCAGCAGGTCCTGCCCCTCGAACAGCGCCCGGCCGCCCACCACGCGCGCCGCCGGCCGCAACAGCCCAAGGATGGCGCTGGCGGTCAACGACTTCCCGGCCCCGTGCTCGCCCACCAGCCCCAGGATCCGCCCCTTGACGACACGGAACGACACTCCGGCCAGCGCCGGGGCGCCATCGGCGACGCGCTCCACGCGCAGGTCCTGCACATCCAGCAGCATCAGCCGCGCCCCCCCGCGCTATTGCCCGATCCAGGGGGGCCCCGCAGCAGCAGCCGCTCATCCAACGACGCCGCCAGCGTGTGCAGCGCAGCGCCGAACAGCAACAGCGCCAGGCCCGGGAACAGCGCCGCCCACCACTGCCCGGCCAACAGGTATTCCGTCCCCTCGCGGATCATCGACCCCCATTCAGTTCCACTGGTCGCCGTGGCGATGCCCACGAAACCCATCGCCGCCAACGTCCCCAGCGCCCAGGCCGCCTGGCGCGGAATTTCGCCGGCAATGCGCGCCAGCGTGTTGGGCAGCAGATGCATCATCACCGTGCGCAGCACCGGGCTGCCGATCGCCGCCGCCCCCTCGATGAACCCGCTATCGTGCATGGCGCGCACGTGGTCGCGCATCGCCCGGGCGAACCCCACCGCCTGCAACAGCCCGATCGCCACCACAACATGCCACAGCGACGGCCCCATCGCCGACACCAGCGCCATCGCCAGCAGCATCGGCGGCACCAGCCCAACCCCCTGCAGCAGCCGCCGCAGCAGCAGGTCCAGCCATCCGCCGCGCAGCCCGGCCGCCAGGCCCACCGGCGCACCCAGCCCGATCCCCACCACCAACGCGGCCAGCGGCACCATGAAGGCGTAGCGCGCGCCGTCGATCACCCGCGCCAGCACGTCGCGCCCGTTGGCATCGGTTCCCATGGGCTGGCGCAGCGACGGAAACGCCAGCAACCGCTGCGCGTCCTCGAACGCCAGCCCCTGCGGCCAGACCACCGGGCGCATCATCAGCGCCGCCGCGAACCCCGCCAGCACCAGAAGGCCGAACGCCACCCCCAGCCCCCGGTCCTGAAGCCCACGCAGCAGCCGCATCGCCCGCGCCGTCATGCCCGGCGAATCCGCAAGCCCACCAGGCGCCGCAACAACCCATGGAACCCATGCACCAGCAGCGCGAACAACCCGCTCAACAGGATGAAGCCTTGAACCCCCGCGAAATCGGCCTTGGCCATCGCATCCAGCCCATACTGCCCCACCCCGCCCCAGGCGAACACGAACTCCACCAGCGCCGTGGTCCCGATCAGCGTCGCCGTCTGCGCCGTCAGCCCCGACAGGATCGCCGGCGTTGCCCCCCAAAGGACAATCCCGGTCAGCATCTCGCGCGACATCCCCTGGGCGCGCGCATAGGCGAGATGGGCCGTCTGCAACTGCGCCAGCACCGCCGAACGCACCAGCAGCGTCAGCGACGCGCCCACCAGCAGCGCCAGCGACAACACCGGCAGGATCAGGTGCCCCAGCGCCGAGCGTGCCGCGATCCCATCCTGCATCAGCACCGCATCGACGAACACGCTGCCGGTCACCACCGGCGGCGGGGTCAGCACCACACTCAGCCGCCCCGTGGGCGCCGGCGACAGGTCCAGCCAGCGGAACAACACCAGCAGAAGCACCAGGCACAACAGGAATGGCGGCATCGCCTCGCCCAGGATCGCCGCCCCCCGCGCCGCCCGGTCCTCGGCGCCGCCACGGGCAAACGCCGCCGCAACCCCCACTGGCACGCCGATCAGCGCGCCGGCCAGAAGACCGTACAGCATCAGTTCCAGCGTCGCCGGCACCCGGCTCAGCAACTCGGTCAGGACGGGCTCGGCGGTCAGCCATGAGCGGCCGAAGTCGAAGCTGACCACGCGGATCAGATAGCGGATGAACTGCACCACCACCGGCCGGTCGAGGCCATAATCGGCCACCAGCCGCGCCTGTTCCTCCGGCAGCGGGTTCGGGCCACCCAGCAGCACCACCGACGGCGCCGCCCCAAGCTTCAGCAGCAGGAAGCTCAGCACCATCAATACCAGGATCAGGAACGCAGCAAGCCCCAGCAGGCGCAGCAGAAAACGACCCGGCCGCTCCATCGGTTCAGTCAGCCTTCGGCGTCGTGCGCCCGGTTCGGTGGCGGGAAGGGACGGCCATCGCTCGCTCAATCATAGGCTCACTCCCCGGGGATCGGCGCTCCCGGGCCCCTTGCCGCATGATGTACGGCGCGCGTGATGACCGGCCGATGAACGTCGTCCCTGCCGACCAAACGCCACACTCCCTCCACGCACAATCGGATCGATCGAGCAAAGCGGAACCACCGACCTGCGCATACCACGAATCGCGTCGATGACAACCTTCCGATTGCCGGGCTGAAACCGCTTCGTGACCGGTTGCGCCTCAGCCCTTCACCGCCCCCGCCGTCAGCCCCGAGGCGTACTGGTCCACGAAGAACGAGTAAACCAGCGCCACCGGCACCGAGCCCAGCAGGGCACCGGCCATCAACGGCCCCCAGAAGTACACATCGGCCCGGGTGAGCTGTACCAGCACGCCGACCGGAATGGTGCGCTCGCTGCTGGCGGTTACCAAGGTCAGCGCATAGATGAACTCGTTCCACGACAGCGTGAACGAGAAGATGCCGGCCGAAAGAATGCCGGGCCGGGCCAGCGGCAAGGCGATGCGCCACATGGCGCCGAGCCGGGTCAGCCCGTCGATGCGGCCGCATTCCTCCAGCTCGGTCGGGATGGTGCGGAAATAGCCACTCATCAGCCAAGTCACGAAGGGCACCAGGAAGGTCGGATAGACGATCACCAGCGCCCAGATGCTGTCGTCCAAGCCGATACTGGCCATCACCTCGATCATCGGGATGAACAGCAGCGTGGCCGGCACCAGGTAGGTGACGAAGATCGCCGTGCCGATCAGTTCAGAGCCGCGGAAGCGCAGCCGGGCAAGCGCATAGCCGGCCGGCACGCCCATCATCAGGGCGATGGCGGTCGACAGCGTCGCCACCATCATGGTGTTGACGGTCCAGGTGACGAAATCGGTCTTCTCGAACAGGAAGCGAAAATGATCGAGCGTTGGGACGGCGACGTAAAGTGGGCTTTTGCTGCCGTCGTACAGTTCGGAGTCTGGTTTCAGCGCGGTGATCAGCATCCAGTAGAACGGGCCAACCAGGAACACCATGAAGAAGGTCAGCGGCGCCCAGATGAACAGGGCGCGCTCCATGCGCGGATGGTGCGAGCGGATCGCGCCGCGGGGCAGTGTGGCAGACAATTCTATCGCCCTTCGTGTTCAAGCAAGGCCAGGGCCTTGCCCTGGACCCACCAAGGGCGTCGCCCTTGGATCCCATCCATTGAGGTGCAGGGGCTCGGCTCGTCGTGCGCCAGTCCTGCTGGGGTTTGGGGCAAAGCCCCAGTCTGGCTTGCCATCACATCGCCGTGCTGCGGCGGATGCGGCGGAGTTGCCAGATGATCAGCACCAGCAGCACCGGCAGCATGGTGAGCGAGACCGCTGCACCCTCGCCGATATTGCCGCTGGCCAGCCCGGTCTGGTAGCTCAGCGTGGCCAGCACGTGCGTGGCGTTCATCGGCCCGCCCCTGGTCAGGCCGTAGACGATGCCGAAATCCGAGAACGTCCAAATGATCGACAGCACCAGCGCGGTCAGCATCACCGGCATGACCAGCGGCAGGGTGACATAGCGGAAGCGCTGGAACTTGCCGGCGCCGTCGATCGAGGAGGCGTCGTACAGGTCCTGCGGGATCGCCTGCAGCCCGGCCAGCACAACGATCGCCATGAACGGCACGCCGCGCCACGCATTGACCAGCAGCACCGAGAACAACGCCAGATCGGGGTTGGTGAGCCAGTTGAAGCCCTGGGACATCAGCCCGGATTGCACGAGGATATAGTTCAGCACCGAGAAATTCGGGTTGAACATCCATAGCCAGGCCATGGTGCCCAGCACCGTCGGCACGATCCAGGGCAGCAGGATCGCAGCCCGCACGGCGCGGCGGAAACGGAAGCTCTCATTCAGCAACAACGCGAGGCCGACGCCGAGCACCAGGCGGATGGTAACCGAGCCTGCGGTGAAGATGAAGGTGTTGCGCAGCGTCTGGCGGTAGATCTGGCTATCCCACAGCAGCTCGAAGTTCTCAAGCCCGATGAACACGCCGGGGTCGGCCAGGGTGCGGTCGGTCAGCGCATAGCCGACGGCCACGAAGAACGGATAGGCAACCAGCGCCAGCAGCAGGATCACCACGGGTGCCACCAGCAGGTAGCCAAGCGCCCGCTCGTTGTCGATGACATCGGTGAGGAAGCTGCGCCGGACCGCCCACCCCCTGGACGGCAGGGGAGAGCGGGCCGTCGCGCCGGTGGGAGCGGAAGTGCTCACGCCCGCTGTTTCAGGTACGGGTGCGGCGGCGGACGATCTGCTGGTATTCCTTCTCGGCCCAGGCAACCGCATCGCGCGGGGTGAGCTGGCCGGTGCAGGCCTTGGCGAACATGTCGACCAGGATGAACTTGTTCACCGCCTCAGCCGCCGCCGGGCTGGGCGGGCCGGCATAGCCCGGCAGGCGGTTGAGCTTGTTCAGCTCGCGGAAAATCTTCAGCTTCGGGTCGCTCGGCCACACATCCTCGGTGTCGAAACCGGCGAGTTGCGGGATGAAGTACGACTGGCCGATCTTGGTCCACTTGGGCAGGAATGCGCGGCTGTACCAGGCCTTGAGGAATTCGCGCTGGCCGGCCTTGTTGGGGCTGCTGGCAAACGGCAGCCACACATTGACGTTGTAGCAGGCGAAGCGGCCCGCCGGCCCGCTCGGCCACTGGCCGTGCTCCATGTTGTCGACGATATTCTTGCGGGCCGGGTCGGTGGCCGCCGCGGCGCGCGAGGCGAGGTAGATGGTATTGACGTTGACGGTGGCGGAGATCTTGCTGGCCAGGAAGGCCTGGTTGTTGTCAGGGTCGAGCCACGCCGTGGTACCGGGAATGAAGGACTGGTAGATCTCCTTGTACCACTCCACCGCCGCCAGCGTGCCCGGCGAGTTGATCGCCACAGTCTTGCCGTCGGCCTCGAACTCCTTGCCGCCAAAGGCCCATAGCACGGGATAGTTGGTGGAGCGGCCGTCGCCCGAGGCTTTGCCCAGTGTCATGCCGATGGGCGTGCCCTTGGCGTGCAGCTTCTTGGCGGCGTCGAGCAGGCCAGCAAAGGTGTCGGGGAAGGTGTTCATCCCGGCGGCGCGGAACATGTCGGTGCGCCAGTTCCAGGCGGCCGGAGCCTGGCCGATCGGCAGGCTTTTCCAGCGGCCGCCAACAACCGAGGCGGCCTTCGCGGAGTCGAGCCAGCCGCCATAGGTGCGGCCGATCTCGTCGGCCAGATCGGTCACGTCGGTCAGCTTGGCAGCGTAGATATAGGTGTCGAACTCCACCCCCACGGCCAGATCCGCACCGCGGCCGCTGCCGATCACGGCTGCGGTCTTGGTCATCAGCTCGTCGCCGGCGAAGCGTTCGATCCTGATCTCCATGCCGGTGTCGCGGCCGAGGTCGGCGGCGAGCTGGTCAAGCATGGCGTTGGTCTCGGGCACAAACCACTGGCCGGCGAGCACGGTGAGCTTGGTGCCTTTCAACACGCCCTGGGCGATCGCCGGGGTGGCGAGTGCGGTGAGCGCGGGGGCGGCGACCGCCCCGGCGGGCAGCTTGCGCCGCGAAACTCGGGCCTGGCGGCGATCCTGGATCATCGGGCGTCTCCTCGTTGAACGTTTCTTGTGTGCATCGCCGAACCGCGGGCTCAGTGCGGCCGGCGAAAGCCAGCGGTCGGCGAAGGGGGAAGCCAACCGCCGGGCCACGCGCAGCCGCGCACATGCCATGCGAAGCGCACGGGATTATAGGCCGGGCCGCCAAGGCTGCGTGGCACGTTCGCGTCTCCCCCGCTTGCCGCCGCCCCCTGCCGGGCGACGACCTGCCTGCCGTAGGCGCCTTCGTGGCACCTGATTGCGGCAACTAATATAATACTATGCATCCTTCCGCCGGGCTGGCTAGCGGATTCCATCACTCACACCATCTCCCTCCATTCGTCCGCTCCGGGCTCCAACCGATCTGCATGGCGGGGTTGCGTCACCCTTGTTGGCCGCCCAAAAGCTCAGCTAGAATTGCTGCACTGCCGCGACAACTTCACCCACGTTTCCCCCCCATGATCGGAGGCCGAGATGCCCACGACGGTACGAGCCGCGTTCGCCGCAACATTGCTATCCGCCGGGCTGCTCTCCGGCGCGGCGGCCATCGCACCCCAGGCCCAGGCCACCACCCCGCGCGACGCGCTGGTCATGGCCTGGAACCTCGACGCGCTGATCACCTTCGATCCCGCCCAGATCGCCGAGGTCAACGGCAACGACATCATCCGCAACGTCTGCGAGCCGCTGGTCAACTACGACCTGACCGACGTGTCCAAGATCCTGCCCAACACCGCCGCCAGCTGGTCGGTCTCAGACGACGGGCTCATCATCACCCTGAAGCTGCGCCCCGACCTGCAATTCCCCTCCGGCAAGAAGGCCACCGCCTACGACGCCGAGTGGTCCATGCACCGCGTCATCCATCTCGGCTTCGGCAACTCCGCCAACTTCACCCAGTGGGGCTTCAGCCGCGACAACGCCGCCGAGACCATCAAGGCCACCGACGACACCACCCTCGTCGTCACACTGGCCAAGCCCTACCCGATCGGCCTGATCCTCTCCGCCATGTTCGCCTCCGGCTCCACCGGCATCATGGACAAGGAGGAGGGCCTGAAGAACGCCCGCGTCACCGACGGCAAAAGCGACTTCGGCAACGCCTTCTTCAAAACCGCCCCGATCTGCGTCGGCGCCTACCGCGTCACCCGCTGGAACACCAACGAGGTCGTCATCCTCGAACGCAACGAAAATTACTGGGGTGAGAAGGCCAAGCTGCGCCGCGTCATCATTCGCCACGTGCCCGAATCCGGCGCCCAGCGCCTGCTGCTCGAAAAGGGCGACATCGACGTCGCCCGCCTGCTGAACACCGACGACCTGCGCGCCCTGGCCAAAAACCCGGCCATCCACGTCGAAACCACCGTCATGCACGGCTACGCCTACCTCGCCTTCAACGGCGGCGACCCCATCCTCGGCAAGCCCTTGGTGCGCGAGGCCTTCCGCTACCTCATCGACTACGAGGGCCTTGGCAAAACCATCCTCGAATACCAGGGCAACCCCCGCGCCAGCCTGGTCCCCGAAGGCGCGTTCGGCGCGCTCGACATCAAGGAAGGCCAGCCCTTCAAGCTCGACCTGGCCAAGGCCCGCGCGCTCATCACCGAAGCCGGCTTCCCCGACGGCTTCACCAAGAAGTACATCGTCTCGGCCAACAACATCGCCCCCATCGTCGCCCAGCACATCCAGGCCAACGCCGCCAAGATCGGCATCAAGCTCGAACTGGAACAGATGGCCGACGCCAACCTCTTCACCCGCGCCCGCTCGCGCGACTTCGAGGTGCTGCAGATCGGCTGGGGCGCCGGCTACCCCGACGCCGACAGCATGATCTCCCGCCACGCCGTCAACCCCGACAACCGCCCCGAAGCCCGCCTCGCCCAGTACCCGTCCTGGCGCTCCTCCTGGCAGGACGAGAAGGTCAACGAGATGGCCGAAGACGCCCGCATGGAGCGCGACCCCGCCAAGCGCATCGCGATGTACCACGAGATCCAGCGCTACATGATGAAGAACGGCCCGATGGCCTACATCTACCAAACCGTCCGCCCGATCGCGGTGCGCAAGGAAGTCAAGGGCTTCGCGATGACCCCGTTCAACGTCGTGTATCGCACCGCCGGCAAGTAGAACGTGGCCGGAACCGAAACCACGGCGCGCCCGGCGGCCGGCGAAAGCCCCGCCGCCGGAATGCGCTGGCTGAAGCTGGCAGGCCGTCAGGTCGCCTCCGTGGCGGTCACCCTGCTCGGCCTGCTCGCCCTTACCTTCTTCATGGGCCGCATGCTGCCTATCGACCCCGTCATCGCCATCATCGGCGAACAGGCGGAGAAGGAAACCTACGACATGGTCTTTGCCCAACTCGGGCTCGACCAGCCGCTCTACGTCCAGTTCTGGCGCTTCATCCGCGACATGATGACCGGCCAGTTCGGCGACGCCCTGTTCACCGGCAACAAGGTCGCCGACGACCTGCGCCGCGTCTTCCCCGCCACCATCGAACTCGCCACCGTCTCGATCATCATCGGCGTCGGCCTCGGCGTCCCCTTCGGCATGCTCGCCGCCGTCTACCGCGGCAGCCTGCTCGACCACGTCGCCCGCTTCATCGGCCTGCTCGGCTACTCCAGCCCGAATTTCTGGCTCGGCCTCATGGGCCTCATCCTGTTCTACGCCACCCTCGGCTGGGTCAGCGGCCCCGGCCGCCTCGACGTCATGTTCATCGACATGGTCGAACCCGTCACCGGCATGCTCCTCATCGACTCCCTGCTCGCCGGCGAACCCGAGGTATTCTGGGACGCCTTCAGCCACATCGTCCTGCCCGCCTCCATCCTCGGCTACTCCTCCATGGCCTATATCAGCCGCATGACCCGCAGCTTCATGCTCGAACAACTCAGCCAGGAATACATCACCGCCGCCCGCGTGAAGGGCATGTCGCGCTGGCGCGTCGTCTGGCGCCACGCCTTCCGCAACATCCTGGTCCAGCTCGTCACCGTCATCGCCCTGGCCTACGCCTTCCTGCTCGAAGGCGCCGTCCTCACCGAAACCGTCTTCGCCTGGCCGGGCTTCGGCCGCTACCTCACCTCGGGCCTGCTCGCCGGCGACATGAACGCCGTGCTCGCCTGCGTGCTCATCATCGGAATCATCTTCGTGGGCCTGAACCTGCTGAGCGACCTGCTCTACCGCACCCTGGACCCGCGCACCCGATGAGCGCCTCCTCCCCCTCCTTCCGCGCCTGGCTGACCGCCGAAGTCACCACCTCGCCCCGCCACGCCAGCATCCAGCGCTTCTACTACGGCTGGCTGCGCCTGCGGGCCAACCCGCTCGCCCTCATCGGCCTGCTGATCCTCCTCGGCCTGATCCTCGTCGCCATCCTCGCCCCCGTCATCGCCCCCGTCGGCCCCAACGACCAGGACCTCAACCGCCGCCTCCTCCCCCCCAGCGCCGCCCACTGGTTCGGCACCGACGAACTCGGCCGCGACGTCTTCGCCCGCGTCGTCTACGGCTCGCGCATCACCCTCTACATCAGCTTCCTCGTCGCCATCATCGCCGCCCCCATCGGGCTCGCGGTCGGCACCACCGCCGGCTATTTCGGCGGCTGGACCGACACGGTGCTGATGCGCATCAACGACGTCTTCCTCTCCTTCCCCGGCCTCATCCTCGCACTCGGCTTCGTCGCCGCCCTCGGCCCGGGCATCGAGAACGCCGTCATCGCCATAGCACTCACCGCCTGGCCCCCCATCGCCCGCCTTGCCCGCGCCGAAACCCTCACCGTCCGCTCGTCGGATTACATCGCCGCCGTGCGAATCCAGGGCGCCTCCCCCGCGCGCATCATCCTGCGCCACATCGTGCCCATGTGCGTCCCCTCCGTCGTCGTGCGCATCACGCTGAACATGGCCGGCATCATCCTCACCGCCGCAGGCCTCGGCTTCCTCGGCCTCGGCGCCCAGCCGCCGCTGCCCGAATGGGGCGCCATGCTCTCCACCGGCCGCCAGAACATGCTCGGCGCATGGTGGCTCGCCGCCATCCCGGGCCTGGCCATCCTGCTCACCTCGCTCGCCTTCAACCTCTTCGGCGACGGCCTGCGCGACGTGCTCGACCCGAGGTCGGAATGAGGGCTCCCACGAAAGCAAGGCCAGGGCTTCGCCCTGGACCCACCAGGTCCCGAGCGCGCCTTCGCGCGACGTGCCGAGCCCCTGGACCTCTAATTTTAGAGGGTCCAGGGGGCTCGGCCCCCTGGCCGGTCTGGGCAGAGCCCAGCCTTGACTTACCTCTCTTCCGGTAGCCACTCATGACCCCCCAGCTGATCGTCGAAGACCTCCACGTCCGCTTCCGCACCCCCCAGCGCATGGTCCACGCCGTCCGCGGCGTCTCCTTCACCGTCGGGCGCGAGAAAATCGGCATCGTCGGCGAATCCGGCTCCGGCAAGTCCCAAACCGGCCGCGCCATCCTCAAGCTCACCCCCCCCAACGGCATCGTCACCGCGCAGCGCCTCCAGTTCCAGGAGATCGACATCGCCGCCGCCTCCGAACGCGCCATGCTCCGCGTCCGCGGCCGCCGCATCTCCATGATCATGCAAGACCCCAAGCACGCGCTCGACCCGGTCATGCGCGTCGGAACCCAGATCGCCGAAGCCATCCCCGATGACGCCCGCCTCTCCCGCGCTGAAAAACGCGACCGCGTGCTCGCCATGCTGGAGGCAGTCCACATCCGCAACCCCGCCCGCGTCCACCAGCTCTACCCCCACGAAGTCTCCGGCGGCATGGGCCAGCGCGTCATGATCGCCATGATGCTCATGGCCGACCCCGACCTGCTCATCGCCGACGAACCCACCTCGGCCCTGGACGTCACCGTGCGCATGCAGGTCCTGGCCATCCTCGACGACCTCGTCACCCGCCGCGGCCTCGGCCTCATCTTCATCAGCCACGACCTCAACCTCGTCGCCACCTTCTGCGACCGCGTGCTGATCATGTACGCCGGCCGCATCGTCGAGGAATGCGCCGCCTCCGAACTCCAGAACGCCACCCACCCCTACACCCGCGGCCTGCTCGCCTCCCTGCCCCGCATCGGCTCGCGCCACAGCAAACTCGCCGTCCTCGCCCGCGACCCCGCCTGGCTCGACGGATAGCGCCATGTCCCCCGCACCGATGATCAGCGTCCAAGACCTGCGCGTCAGCTTCGGCACCGGCGCCAACCGCGTGACCGCCGTCGACGGCGTGTCCTTCGCCGTGAAACCAGACGAAACCTACGGCCTGGTCGGCGAATCCGGCTGCGGTAAATCAACCATCCTGCGCGCCCTCTGCGGCCTCAACCCCAACTGGTCCGGAAACGTCGCCATCGGCGGCGAGCAAATGACCCCCCAGCGAACCCGCAGCTTCTACCGCCGCGTCCAGATGGTCTTCCAAGACCCCTACGGCTCGCTCCACCCCCGCCACATCGTCAACACCACCCTGGCCGAACCGCTCGCCATCCACGGCATCGGCGACGCCGACGAACGCATCGCCCGAATCCTGATCCAGGTCGGCCTCGGCCCCTCATTCCGCTACCGCTACCCCCACCAACTCTCCGGCGGCCAACGCCAGCGCCTGGCCATCGCCCGCGCCCTCATCCTCGAACCCCAGGTCCTCCTGCTCGACGAACCAACCTCGGCCCTGGACGTCTCGGTCCAGGCCGAAATCCTCAACCTGCTGGTCGACCTGCGCGAACGCCTCGGCCTCACCTGCATCCTGGTCAGCCACGACCTCGCCGTCGTCGCCCATATGTGCGACCGCATCGGCGTGATGAACGCCGGACACCTGCTCGAGGAACTCCCCGTCTCCGCCCTGGAAAACAACACCCCAACTCACCCTTATACAAGCCAACTCCTCGCCGCCAGCCTCGGATATGACCGCAAACTGGCGCCCGAGGCTGTGGAAGACATCTAAGGGTAAGGATTCTTCTTTTTGTGAACAAAAAGAAGCAAAAAAACTTTTTCAATTACGCGCGATGGGCGCCTCGTCTCTTGGAAACTCCTGTCGCAGCGACCACCCCAGCCCGATCATTGGCCCCGACCTCGCCATTATCGTTAGGATAAAGTTTTTTTGCTTCTTTTTGTTCACAAAAAGAAGACTGCCTTCCTGCGCTGAATCCCCTTGCCTCCCGCCGTTTAGTTAATTATCTTCCCCTTCGTGTCAGTTCATCCCACCCCTTTGGCCCTCCAGGTGGCCAGCATCCGTGAGGCGATTCTCACGCAGGAGTCGCACGCTTGGATTCCGGCCGTGGTGCATGCCCTGATCATCGCCTGCCTGGCCCGCATTTTCGGCCGCCTGGAGGACATGATCCGCCTCTGGCACGCCGGCCAGCTTCCCCTGCCCCTCGCACGCACTTTGCGCCACGCTGCACCCACACCCGGATTCCGTCGTTGGTCGACCGTAAGCGGGCGCCGCGCCACCCCCCTGCCTGTCATGCCGAGCCCGGACTCCACCGCTCCGACCGCCGCCGCCATCGCGCTCCGCTGCGTTCCCGCAGCGCCGGTCCTCACGTCCGCCGCCCAGCGCGCCTCCCCGAGCCCATTGCACGCCGTTCGGCGGAGCGCCCGCGCCCCGCCGTCGGACCGGCCGGCCCATTTCCTGAAAAACCTCCGCCTCCGGGGTCGTCTTGCCGTATCATTTTCGTTGCATATTCGTAATAATCAGGCGAAATCCGCACCGCTCAAGGCAAACTCACCAGCCGCTACGTCGAAGCCCCCGTTCTACGTCAATCCCTCGGCAGCGGCCAACGGTCCAGATACCCCTGGTACTCCGGCTCCACGTCGATCTGCATCGTCGCCAGGAACCGCACCACCGCGCAGTAGAACGCAATCGTCACCACCAGGTCGGTCAGGTGCTCGGTGCTGAAATGCCCCTTCAGCTCGGCAAAAATCGCCTCACTGGCCGCCCCCGCCACCGTCATCTCTCGCGCCGCAAGCAGCACGCACTTCTCCACCGCCCCCAGTGCCGTGACCTTGCCCGCCGTATCATCGATCAGCGCCTGGATATCGGCGTCACTCACGCCGAAATCATGACCGATCTTCACATGGTGCGACCACTCGTACGGCGAGCGCGCCAGCCACCCGACCTGCAAGATCGCCAGCTCCCGCAGCCGCCCGTCCAGCGTCGACTTGTTGCGGATGTATCCGCCCAATCCCTGGAACGCCCGCGTGGCACCTGGGCTATGAACCATCAGCCGCGTCAGCGCGATATCACGCGCCAGCAGCTTCTTGTCGTCGGGCGCCAGGTCATCCTGGGTCAGGTACGGCAGGCGGGCCATCGGCGTTCCTCCTCATGTGATCTTGCCGCGAAGCATAGAATGGCTTTCAGTGTCGGCACAGTTGCAGCGCGGAGCGGATTTGAACGTGGACGGAACAAGGATCGCCCACCAGCCTTTCGTCGCCGAGCCGGTGCCGGCCCTGGCCAACGCCGCCGAGATCCTGCGCACCCCCTGCGGCGACGGCCACATGGTCTGGCGCCGCTGGGGCACCGGCACGCCGCTGGTGCTGCTTCATGGCGGCACCGGCTCCTGGCGCCACTGGGCCGGCAACATCCAAGCCCTGTCGCAGCACTACCAGGTCTACGCCGCCGACGCCCCAGGCCTGGGCGACTCCGACATGATGCACACAAATCCCGAGATCACGCCCGAAAGCGTCAGCGCCATCGTCGCCGACGGGCTGACGCACATCCTGCCCCAAGGCGCCCGCTTCGACATCATCGGCTTCTCCTTCGGCGCAATGGTCGCAACCCACGTCGCCGCCCAGCACGCTCACCGCGCCCGCTCGCTGACCGTCGTCGGCCCCGCCGCCCTCGGCTTCACCCGCCCCACGTTGCCGCTGGAGAAGATCCGCAACAAGCACGGCGAGGAACGCTACGAAGCCAACCGCCGCAACCTCGGCATGTTCATGTTCGCCGACCCCGCCCGCATCACCGAGGAAGCCGTCGCCATCCAGGACTGGAACACCGTCCACGCCCGCTTCAAAAGCAAGGGTTTTGCGGGTTCCACCTCCCTGCGCGAAGCCGCCGGCCGCGCCACCGCCCGCCTCACCGCAGTCTGGGGCGATGGCGATGTAACATCCTTCCCCTCGATCGAAGCCCGCATCGCCTCGCTGCGAACCACCCGCCTCGATGCCGGCCTGCACGTGATCGCCGGCGCCGGCCACTGGGTCGCCTACGAAGCCGCCGAGGCATTCAACGCCCTGGCCCTGTCCATCCTGCGCGAGGCCGCAGATGCCGGCGCCTGACCGGAGCGGAAGGTTTGCCACAATATGTCCGGAAATCACACTTCACTGCAGCGCAAATAGATAGAAGTCTTTTTGCTTCTTTTTCTTCAGAAAAAGAAGATTCTTTCTTCAAGCCTCCGGCAACGCAATCTCGGGCGTCTCCATCACACCGCAATCGGCCGCGAAGACAAGCTTCGCCCCCGTGCGCGCCTGCAACGCCTCGCGTGAGATGCCTGGCAGGATCTCGTGCACCAGGAACCCTTCTGCCGTCACCGACAGCACGGCAATATCGGTGTAGATGCGCTTGACGCAGCGCACGGCCGTCAGCGGCAGGGTGCAACGTTCCAGCAGCCGCGGCGCGCCCTTGCGGGTGTTGTGCTCCATCATCACCCACACCGCCCGCGCGCTGGCGGCAAGGTCCATGGCACCGCCGACCAGCGGCCCCTTGTCGGGGATGCGGTTGTCCCAGTTGGCCAGGTCGCCGTTGCTGGCCACCTCGAAGGCGCCAAGAATGGTCACGTCGATATGCCCGCCGCGGATCATCGCGAAGGAATTCGCCGAGTCGATGATCGTGGCCCCCGCCCGCAGCGTCACCCGCCGACTTCCAGCGTCGACCAGGTCAGCGTCGGCGGCATTGGCCGAGGCCAGCGGACCCACGCCGATGATGCCGTTCTCGGACTGCACCACCACGTCGTAGTCGTGCGGCACATAGTCCGAAACGCCCACAGGCATGCCGAGGCCGAGGTTCACCACGGTGCCATCCTCGATGTCCTGCCCGACACGCCAGGCCATCTGCAACCGGTTCAACGGCTTCATCGCTCAGCCCCCTGCCACGAAGATGCGATCCACGAACACGCCCGAGAGCTGCACCTGTTCCGGCGGGATCGGCGTGTCGCTGAAAGCGCGCACCTCGGCCACCACAAGCTTCGAGGCGGTGGCCATGGCCGGGCCGAAATTCATCTGGGCGTGGCGGAAGGTGAGGTTGCCCCAGCGGTCGGCCGTGTCGGCGCGGATCAGCGCCGCATCGCCGGCGATGGCCTGCTCCAGCACATAGTC